>OHRH01000090.1_pt1 | contig 69294 bp, 60 predicted proteins | sample 1578391 | NCBI WGS metagenome assembly OHRH01 (sample SAMEA3879599, study PRJEB24766) | human gut metagenome | biome: human-associated habitat; feature: feces | place: USA | collected 1985/1987 | reverse complement strand
ATTACATAATATAACGTTATATAACGATATTCTTTATTTTCTAAAAAACAGGAGGATTTAAAATTATGAAGAAAGAAATTATTGCCCAAATCAATGCAGCAGTTCAGGCTGTAGCAAACAAAAATGTAAACCATTTTTATTTTGTAGCATGTGGTGGTTCTCAGGCTTTTATGATGCCAGCACAATTTATGTTTGACCGTGAAATTGAAATTCCAGCAAGTATCTATACTTCCAATGAATTTGTACATATGGAGCCGAAGGCTTTAAATGAAAACTCTGTTGTTATTACCTGTTCTCATTCCGGTAACACACCTGAAACAGTAAAAGCAACTGAAGTAGCAAGAGAAAAAGGAGCTGTTACGATTGCTCTTTCTCACTTAGTAGATTCTCCGTTATGGAAAGCTGCTGAATATCCAATTTTCTATGACTGGGGGAAAGAATCTGATACATCTGATTTAAACAAAGCAGTCCTTTATTCTTTAATCTTTAAAATTTTAAACACTGTAAAACCTGATGAGAAATACGTAAAAGGTTTAGAAGCTTTAGATCACTTACAGGAAGCAACCGAAAAAGTACGAGCTCAGTATGCTGACTTTGCAACAGAGTGGGGAAAAAGCTATAAGAGAGAAAAACTTCTCTATACTATGGGAAGTGGTGCATGTTACGGAGAATGTTATTCCTACGCAATTTGCCTTATGATGGAAATGCAGTGGATTAATGCAAGCTGTATCCATTCCGGAGAATACTTCCATGGACCTTTCGAAATTACAGATTTTGACGTTCCATTTATTATTGTTAAAGGAACCGGTTCTACCCGTTATCTGGATGAAAGAGCTTACAATTTCTGTAAAAAATATTCTGACCGCATCGCTTTAATTGATGTAGAAGACTTTGACTGGTGTGGAATCGATGAATCAGTTCGTGAATATTATGCTCCGCTTCTTGCAGGCGCTGTATTACGTGCTATGGCTGATGCTATTGCTTACGAACGCGGACATGATTTAGGTGTACGTAGATACATGTGGAGAATGGAATACTAATATTACATTTGAAAAGGGAGGGGTAATAAATGAAATTGAGAAAAATGGTCGCCCTGTCACTCACCGCAATTTCTATACTTTCTATGGCAGCATGTGGCGGTGGAAGTTCAGACAAAGAGTCTAAAGAAACTAAGAATGATGAAGATACCATTGAAATTAATTTTTTCCATCGCTGGCCAAACGATCCAAAAAATTCTATGTTTAAAGAATTAATTGCACAGTATGAGAAAGAAAATCCAAATGTAAAAATCAATATGGATTGTATCTTAAATGATCAATATAAAGAAAAAATCCGTATGATTGTTTCTACTGATGAAGTACCCGACATCTTTTCGTCCTGGTCCGGAAGTTTTGCTCAGGAAATGATTGACTCCGGAAATGTAATGGATTTAACTTCTGTGTTTGAAGAAGATGCTGCATGGGCTGACACAATCGCCGATGTCAGTAAAGGTCCTTTTACCTTTGACGGAAAAATAATGGCTATTCCATGGTCACAGGATGGAAAAGTTTTCTTCTACAACAAGCATATCTTTGAAGAAAACAACATCAAAATTCCGAAAACTTGGAACGAATTCATTGACGTCCTTGATAAGCTGAAAGCTGTCGGCTATGAAACACCAATCGTAGAAGGATTAAAAGATAATTGGAGTATCCTCCACTATTTAGGAACTATCAATCAGCGTATGGTTGATCCAGAGGTTCTGGCAAAAGATTATGACCCTGCCACAGGTGAGTTTACAGATCCTGCATACATTGATGGATTAAATAAATGGAAACAACTCACAGAATACATGGGCGAAACATGTACTGCTATTGACCATGAAACTGCACGTAATACTTATTTTGCCACTGAAGAATCACCAATTATGTACTTACAGTTTGCTGAAATTTCTTTAATGAAAGATACAATTAATTTTGATTATGGTTTCTTTAATTTCCCAGCATTTGAAGAAGGAAAAGGAGATCCAAATGCTCTTACAGGTGCTCCGGAAGGCTTTATGATTTCTAATAAAGCTGAACATCCTGAAGAATGTATCAAATTCTTGAAATGGCTTGTAAGTCCGGAAGGCGGAGCTGTAAAACTTTCAACTGTAGCCGGAGATTTAACCAGTGTAAATGATGCTCTTACAGAAGAAAATGCTCTTCCTGAACAAATCGAAGCGTTAGAAACCATCAATGCAGCCAGCCAGATGGCTCCGTGGTTTGACAATGCATGTAATCCAAGTATTTATACTGTATTCGGACAAGGCGCTTCCGCAATCGCTACGAATGATATAACCCCGGAAGAGGTTATGAAGGATGTACAGACAGCTGCTGCCGAACTGAAAGAAAACTCCAATTAACGCAGGTCGTCCCATATATAGGAATTTTGCAGACGGTCTTCTATGACCGTCTGTTCCTTTTAATATATTGAAAAGGAGGATTGTTATGACAAAAAAGAAAAATAAACAGGCCTTTCTTTATATTCTTCCGTGCATTTTAATTTTGGGAATTTTTGTATATTATCCTTTGATCATGAACATGGTTTACAGTACACAGTCCTTTACTCTGTCTGCCACAACGAAAGAATTTGTAGGCTTAGCTAACTTCAGCAAACTCTTTTCAGATGAAATTATTCTTACATGTCTGAAAAATAATATATTATACGCTGTAATTTCTGTTATCATCCAAGTAGGTTTTGGTTTAGTTCTGGCCGCTGTTCTGGAAGATAAATTACTTCAAAAGTTTTCACCTTTTTTCAGGACTACTTTTTTCATCCCAACTTTGCTTTCCATGACTGTTGTATGTTTGTTATTTGAATTTATCTATAACCCTCAAATGGGATTATTAAACAGCTTTCTGGAACTTATCGGGCTTGATAATCTGACTACTGTATGGCTTGGGAAAAGTAAAATTGCCATGTTCGCCGTAATCGCTGTTTCTCAATGGCAAAGTACCGGTTATGTTACCATGCTATTTATTGTTGCCATACAAAAAATACCAAGAGATTTATACGAAGCAGCAGAAATAGATGGTGCAGGAAAAATACGCCAATTTTTTAGTATAACAGTTCCACAAGTAAAACAAATGTTCTTTGTTACTATGGTCATTACTGTTGTTGGTGCATTTACTGTATTTAACGAACCTTATATTTTAACCGGAGGCGGTCCCGGAACTTCTACAATGACTCTTGCTTTACATATGTATCAAACCGGTGTTGTTAAAAATGATATGGGCTACGCTTCAACTATTGCTATCTTAATCTTTATTGTAACTGCTGTGCTTTCCAGCATTCAGTTTTTCACTATCGGAGGAAAGGAGGAATAACTCATGAAGAAAAAATCAAAACTTCAAAAATGGGGAATTGGAGAATATATCTGGTTCATTATTCTGGTTATCCTTGCCATTTTGATTATTTACCCCATGTTCTGGATTATCATGTCCTCCTTTAAAGATTACAACGGTATTTTTAAAGATGTATGGGGACTTCCAAAAGAATGGTTATTTGAAAACTATAAAACCGCCTGGGAAAAGGGAATTTCTAATTATTTTATCAACTCTATAATCGTCAGTGTGGGAACAATTATAGGTGTCGTGTTAATTTCTACTTTTGCGGCTTTCGGTATCTGCCAAATGAAAAGTCGTTTTGCGAATTTATGTTTTCTTTTAATCATGGGCGGACTTCTTCTCTCTCCACAGGTTTGCTTATTGCCACTTTATATGCTTTTAAAAAACCTTGGACTGAAAGATACTTATTTCGCACTGATTCTTCCTTATATTGCATTTAGGCTTCCTGTTTCCGTTATGCTGATACGTTCTTTCTTTATCGGTATTCCTAAAGAACTGGAAGAGTCTGCCATTATTGATGGAGCTACTTTCTTTCAAATTTACAAAAAAATTTATCTGCCTCTGTCCAAACCTATCATTTCAACAGTAATCATTATGACCTCTTACTATTCTTGGAATGAATTCATTTTTGCCACTATGTTTATAGATTCTTCCCAGAAACAAACTATCCCTGTAGGACTTATGGTTTTCTCAGATGGTCTGATGACGAACTGGGGAGTTGTTATGGCCGGTATGGTTATTGCCTGTCTTCCTATTGCTATTCTATTTATCTTCATGCAGAAGAGCTTTATCAGAGGAATGACTGCCGGCAGTGTAAAAGGCTAATATAAAAAGGAGGATGAATATGAAATTAATTGCTGTAGGAGATAATGTAACTGATTGCTATGTTGATGACAACGTGTACTATCCAGGGGGAAATGCTGTCAATGTAGTTGTAAATAGTAAAAGAGATGGTGCTGAAAAAGCTTCCTATATCGGTATTTTCGGAAATGATGAGAATGCCAAATGGATACAGGAATGTCTTGTAAAAGAAGAAATTGACATGTCCCGTTCCAGAAAAGTTTATGCACACTCTGCACAACCAAGAGTTCTTTTAAAAAATGGAGATCGTGTATTTGCTGCCGGAAAAAGAGATAGCTGCCAACATCTTTTCAGTATTCATCTGGTAACAGAAGATTTGGAAATTATCAAAGAATTTGATATATGTCACACAAGCTGTTATTCCAATATGGAATATGAATTGGCTACTCTTTCACAAGTCTGCGATGTCAGTTTTGACTTCTCTGACAAACGGGACACAGAATATCTGGAAAGGGTTTGTCCTTATATCACTTATGCCTTCTTCTCTGCCTCCGATTTAAGTGAAGAAGAATGTCAGGAACTTTTAAAACTGGCAGCAACCAAAGGGGCAAAAATTTGTGGTGTCACAAGGGGAGCAAAAGGTTCTATGTTCTACGATGGTACAAACTTCTATACACAGGGGATTGTAAAAACAGAAGTCATTGACACCATGGGAGCCGGAGACAGCTTCATTGCTGGTTTTCTTACAAATTATGGGGATACAAAAAATATGAAAGAAGCTCTTTCTTTTGCAGCTACCAAAGCAGCTGCTACATGCAAAATTCATGGTGGATTTGGATACCCTCATCCAATGACAAAATAATGAGAAATATTCCAGATTATCACGTTCATTCTTCTGTGTCCCCTGACTCTCATGAAAGTTACAGCAACATTCTGAATATCGCCCAAAAAAATAACCTTTCAGAATTGATGCTGACTGAACATTTTGAATTTTTTTCCGGTTCTTATAAAAGTCCAAAATTCCATGAAGAATATCTGGATAACTATTACACTGAATATTGCCTTCTAAAACAATCAAACCCTACATCTGTGCATGTAGGGTTTGGCATTGAATTCGGACAACCCCATCTTCAACCGGAAACAGCCAAAAAATTCTTAAAAAAATATCCTTTTGACTATGTTATTGGCTCCTGCCATAAAATTGACAATATAGATTTATCAATGTATAATTACAGGACAATTAATATTGACCGGCTATGTAGTACTTATTTTTCCAATCTTCTGGGAATAGTCGAAAATCATTTATGTGATTGCCTGGGACATCTTGATCTATTTAAACGATATGCGGCAAAACAAGGGATTTGCATAAATATTTCCTGCGAAAACGATTATTTACAGAAGGTGTTAGAGGCAGCAATTTCCCACGGCATTGGTATAGAAATCAACACATCCGGAGTACGTTATGGTATTGGCTGTATGCCCTCACTTGATGTATTAAAACTCTATTCCCAACTTCATGGTGAAATTATTACCTTAGGTTCAGATGCTCATTCCGCATCTGATTTACAAAGAGATTTTGATGTTGCGCTTCAATATCTGAAAGAAGCAGGCTTCTCTTATGTTGCGCATTATCAAAACAGAACCCCAAAAATGATTAAAATATAAGATAACTGGAGATTAAAAATAGATATGTTAGAACAAAATATAATCAAGCCACTATACCAACAGCTTATAGATGCTATTATAGAAAACATCAAAAATGGCACTTATAAGGCCGGTGATAAACTGCCTACAGAGACAGAACTGGAAGCTACATATAATGTCAGCCGTATCACTGTCAGACGAGCTGTGAAAGAACTTTGTGACAAAAATATTTTGGTAAAAAAACAGGGAAAAGGTACTTTTGTTCTGGATCCTTCCTTACGCATCAGATTAAATGACATCGGTGGTTTTCATGAAGCAATAGAAGAAAGAAACCAGAATTCATTCTCTGAATTGCTTTCCCTTCAGTGCAAAAAAACTTCTGATGAGTTCAGCGAATATCTGAACATTCCTAATACTTCTGATATCATTGAAATTAAACGTGTTATGGGACATGATGATACAATAATCTTTATAGATACCTGCTATCTCCCTTCTGAGCGCTATCCTGATATCCAGAAATATCTTTTCGGAAATTTTTCTATATAAAATTTTAAAAAATATATATCATGTAAAAATGGTAAATTCCGAAAAAGTGATTAAAGTACGAAAAGCAAAAAAAGACGAGGCAACTTATCTTCACTGCGAAGAGGGTGATCCTGTATTTGACATATTTAAAATTGTATATGACGAAAATGATGTTCCTGTTCATGTTTCTATCAGCATTTTAAACGGGGCAACTACCTCATATATAATCTCCTCAAATAATAAAGAGCAATTAAAAATCAAAAATCCAATTAATAAAAAAACTCATATTCTAACACAATAAAATAGAATTAGAAATCTATAGGAGCTGATATTTTTTATTATCAGCTCCTATACTATTACTAAAATTCCTACTGTACTGCCCTTTATGGGAAAATACCTAAAATCAGCCCCATAAAACTTTGCTGCCAGCTGTTGATTTTTCTTTTAATTTTCGGCAAAAAATTCCGCTTATGTCCAGGCATGTGAAAAGGATAAAAATCCATTTGGCTATATTCATGCAATGCCTCATCTAAATATTTCATATATATTTCCCTTCTTGTACTTATTTTCCGCAATCCATTCTTTACAGACCTTACTTAGAGAATTTCATATACTGCGTTTTTCCTCTTATTGCTGTAATCACCGGTAAATCTTATTTTAGTACTATACTCTGCCTCAACTAATTCAAAAAACTTCTTACCAAATTGACCTGCAACTCCATTAGGCAGATTCCATTCTTCCCCAAAAATATCCGAAACTGTAAACCTCTCTCCTTTTTTATATTTCGTAAGTGCTTTATTTACTGCTTCTAATGAAGTAATTGTGTTATAATAATCGGGAAAAAGTATTCTTCTAACATAATCTTGAATCGTTAATTTTTCTTTATTTGCTTTTTCACCTAACTCATCATATTTTCTTTTGATAATGCAAATTTAATTGTCTCTGACATAAATAAAACCCTCCTTATAATTTGCATGTCCCTGCCTTTTTCAAGTAGTATTTTTAATTATAGGTATTCTCTTAGAAAGATTTTATTGACACATATCCACTTTATTATGCAATACACTCATAGCAAATAATCTCAAAAAGAAAAACGACCACCCAATGGTTAGCTGTTATTGATTACCTAATCGAACAACCTGACAATTCCATCAACCACGAAGAAATAGCTTCCAGACTGTTTCGTTCTCTCAAGAAGAAGTCTGATAGTGTCATGGAATCCATCGAAGGCTATCAGATGACTGATCCCCAAAAATATCGTATGCGCCTTGTTCGCGCACATATGGATTATATCACATCTATGATAAATGATATAGACACTATGCTTGATTCTTTGGTTGTACCTTATGAAAATGCTATCCAGTTACTGTGTACCATTCCGGGTGTTGACCGTAACAGTGCAATCACTGTTATCTCCGAAATTGGTATTGATATGGCTCCGTTTTCCACTTCTAAACGCTTATGCTGTTGGGCGGGATTAACTCCTGGCAACAATGAATCCGCTGGTAAAAAGAAATCTGTCAGAATAACACGTGCCGGTGTCTACCTCAAACCTGCATTGGTACAAGTTACCCATGCAGCCGTGAAATCTGCCAATTCTCCTTATTACAAGCAAAAATATGAGCGGATTATGAAACGCCGTGGTAAAAAACGTGCCATCATTGCTATCGCCCGGATGATTCTTACTGCCATCTACCAAATGCTGTCTACCGGTGAGGCATGGAATCCGAGCGATTTATATAAGATTGATATGCCAGAACCTCTAAGAGAAAAACAGAAGGAAAAGGCTATCAAACAGGCTAAGAAACTGCTTATCAACGAAGGGATAATTTCCGAATCGCAATTAGTTTCTTAACACTTTATTGCAATACATTTTTTCAAAGGCTGCCATAAGACAGCTTCTTAAAGTGCGCCATTTATTGGCTGTCCTCTAGTTTCTTTCACAGTACTCCCTATAAAAACCTTTTCTATTTTTCACTCACCTTACACTTTAAACCGATATCCTACACCCCAAATAGTTTCAATATATTGAGGTTTCGCTGTATTAAATTCAATCTTTTCACGAATTTTTTTAATGTGCACTGTAACCGTTGCAATATCACCAATGGACTCCATTGCCCAGATTTCCTTAAACAGCTCGTCTTTCGTAAACACTCTGTTTGGATTTTGTGCCAAAAAGGTAAGAAGATCAAATTCTTTCGTGGTAAAATTCTTCTCCTCACCATTTACCCATACGCGTCTCGCTGTCTTGTCAATTTTCAACCCACGGATTTCAATGATGTCATTTTCCTGAATTCCTGTTCCAATTAACCGCTCGTATCTGGCAAGATGCGCTTTTACCCTTGCTACCAGCTCGCTGGGACTAAACGGTTTTGTCATATAATCGTCTGCGCCTAAACCCAGACCTCTGATTTTATCAATATCATCCTTTTTAGCAGAAACCATAATAATCGGTGTATTTTTCTGGTTACGGATTTCTCTGCATATTTCAAAGCCATCTACTTCCGGAAGCATTAAATCTAAAATAAATAAATCATAATCTTCCTCCAAGGCTCTTTTTAGTCCTACATCGCCTCTATTTTCAATTTCTACTTCAAAGCCGCTTAATTCCAGATAATCTTTCTCTAAATCTGCAATCGCTTCTTCATCTTCTATAATTAAAATCTTACTCATTTACCGGTACCTCCTGATATTTTCTCAGAACAAAATACATAACTGTTCCAATATTCTCCTTGCTTGTTGCCCAGACCTTACCTCCATGGTCCTCCATAATCTTTTTAACAATAGAAAGACCAATGCCGCTTCCTCCCTTAGAGGAATTTCGGGAAGCATCTGTTCTGTAAAATCTGTCAAATATATTAGGCAAGTCTTTTGCCGCTATTCCCTTTCCGTTATCCTCGATTTCCACCTGAATAAAGTCTCCCACATCCTTTACCCGCAAATTAATTCGCTTCTGTTTTCCATCGCCGGTATACTTCAAAGAATTGCTCACAATATTATTTACAACACGCTTAATCTGCTCCGCATCTGCAATTACCATAACTTCCGGTTCTACATAGTTGGAGTAAGAAAACTCTACATTCTTGGCGCTAAGCTCTACATTCAAATCTTCCGCACAGTCATCAAAAAATTCTGTTACATAAATTTTATTAAACGTATACGGAATTTTATTCGTATCCATTTTTGAATAGAAAGTCAGTTCATTAATTAATCTGTCCATTTCATTGGCTTTATTATAGATGGTCTTAATATAACGCTCCATTTTCTCCGGCGTATTGGCAACTCCGTCCATAATTCCCTCAACATAGCCTTTTACCGCTGTAATCGGAGTTTTTAAATCATGGGAAATGTTGCTGATAAGCTCCTTACTTTCCCTATCAAAAACAACCTTTTCTTCTGCATTTTCCTTCAGACGGCGGCGCATATCCTCGAAATCCTGACATAAATCCGCAATTTCACTGACGCCTTCCGCAGATACAGAGAAATTCAAGTCACCCTCCTTAATCCTTCTGGTAGCTGTCCGAAGTCTGTCAAGAGGAGCAATCACCCCTCTGTAAATCCACCATGTCAGACCTAATGCAGTAGCAGACAGAATTACAATTACCGTTACCAGCATGTTTTTGAAAAGCTCCTTCAACTGAGGAAGCGTTTCAAAAATATTAGAAATAATAAATGCGCTTCCGTCCTTGACTGTATCCGTCTGAAAACTAATCTGTTTTACAAGTGCCTGAACTCTGCCTCCCATGTAAACACTGTCGCTGCTTCCGGAATTAAAGTTTTCATAACGCTCCAAACGTTTTACTACCTCTGCCGGATAGTTTTCGCAGCCGTAATAAGTCACTCTGTCTCCTTCTTTCACCAACAGATACGAGTGCATCTCCTGAAGCTCCTTATTCATTTCATCCAAATACACAATGTCTTCAAATTTATATGGCTCTTCCTCTGCTACTTTTTGCATCATCTCTGCCTGTTCATTACTAAGATGATTTACAATCTCCGCTGTGTTGGAAAGACTTTTATATGTGGGGTCTTCTATTCCATATTGTTCTTCTATGACACCAAACTGATACTCCGAAAATGCCCAGAAAGCTAAACCCGTAAAAAGCAAGGGTTCTAAAACAATAATAAAGAAAGAAATAATAATTCTGGTTTTAAGTTTCATAATCACTGCCTCTCTAGCCGGTTTTTCTATATTGTACCACGTCGACTACCGTCTCCGTGAGCTTTTCGCCTTATATAGCTCTTTGCGTACACGCAGGGCTCTGCAAGGCTCATTATACCATATTTTTTCTCTTTTTCCCCTAAATAATCCGGAATTAAATCTAAACTTTCTATAAAAAACCTTTGAAAATACTTTGACTTTCCTGAAAACTCCACCTAAAATAAAGTTAACTATTATTTTACAAAATCCAAGGAGATATTATGTTTTTAGACAAAGGGAATATTCTTTCCAATTTCAACCATTTATTTGATACAGAAGCTTCCTGCCATATATCTTTATACTCCCATTTCGGTATGGGAAAAACCAGACTCATTCAGGAGCTTTCTAAAAGCAGAAAAACTTTATATTTTAAAGCTGCCCCTCTATCTTTTGAAGAAAATATCCGTATGCTAAAAGCATTATGCACGCGGCAATTCCACAAAGATTTTCAACAGGCAAAAAAACTGACTGATGTTCTTAAATTACTTGCCAAACACGCTGAGCAAGAACCGTTGTTAATCATTTTTGATGACTTTCCACATTTTGCTGCCGGAAACAGAAGGATTTCCTCATTGATTACTTCTTTTTTCAACCGCACAAGCAACGCTGCAAATTTATTTCTGGTGTTATGCAAGCCCGCTTCTGCCTATGAAAAAGAATGTACAAAGGAACAGCATGCTTTCCTTTTAAGACCGTTTCGCTTTTTTGAAATGCGGATGCTTTATCCTGAAATGTCCTTAGAAGAACAAATGCTATTATATAGCGTTACCGGCGGTGTACCTGCTTATTTACGTTTTTTTAACCCTGAAATATCGGTAAAAGACAATCTTTACCGACTTTTCTTTCAGGAAAACGGCAGTTTTTATCGCCTTGTACCTTCCAGAACAAAAGAATTTTACTCTGCGTCTTCCGTTATGCGCTCTATTCTCCTTTCCCTGGGACAGGAGGAGAAAAAGCTGCAGGAAATTTGTGACGATACAGGGCTTACACCCAGCGCTGCCAGCAGTCTTCTGCTCTCTCTATCTTCCCATAATCTGGCAGAGCGAAAAGTACCGGTAACCGAAGACCAGACAAGCCGCCGTGCGGTTTATTCCATCTCGGATGGTATTTTTCGTTTTTGGTACACCTATGTCTTTCCTTATCAGTCAGAAATTGAATTTGGACAGGGAGAGACCGTTTTCAATACTTTTGTTTTGCCTGCCTTAGATAACTATACTAAAAATACCTTTGAAACAATATGCAGAGAATTTCTGGTTTTAACGGATGAAATGAGAACATCTCCTTTCCCTATGAAAAATGTAGGCAAATGGTGGGGACAGCATCCTACAAAAAAACGTACAGAAGCAATTCCTATTGCCGCTTATGACAATAACAAAGTCTTACTAGGAACCTGTTTCTGGACAGATGAATGGCTCGATATTGATGCACTTTACAAGCTGCAAAAACATTCTTCTCTTTTCCCGGATATGGAAGAATGGTATTATCTGTTTTCCAAATCAGACTTTGTAAGTGGTTTTGAAGTGATTTCTGGAAGCCATGTACATGTGTTCAGCTTGGAGCAAATGTGTGGTATTGCAGACAAATATCTAACTGTATACTGCAAAAATGATTTATAATACGTCTTTTTACAATATGTATCTATAATTTGCAACTTTACACTTTATTTCTGCATATTTTAGGTTTGTTTTTATCCGTTTATGGCAATGCTATATTTAGCAAAAAAGGAGATTTGCCTTTATGGACGAAAAAAGAACAAGACAATTTCGTGAATTAGGACTGACTATATCTTATTATCGGAAATTAAAAGGATTAACGCAAACTCAGCTTGCAGAAAGTGTAGGACTTAGCAGAACACATATTAGTAATATTGAAGCACCAAGGGTAAAAACTTCCATTTCTCTGGACAGTCTTTTTGACATCGCAGAAGCATTGGAAGTACCTGTTCGTGATTTATTTGATTTTAAATGCTAAGAAAGAAGGAAAAATTATGCAGCTACGGAAAGGACACCCTGCTCTTTTAGACAGGCGTGAAGAAAAGGAAATAAAGGTTTACAATTTGCTGGAGCAGTTGAAAATCCCTTATGAACAGGCAGACCACAAAGCAGCCTCTACTATGGAAGCCTGCGAACGGGTGGATGAGCTTATGCAGGTCACTATGTGTAAAAATCTATTTCTATGTAATCGCCAGCAAACAGACTTTTACCTGCTTTTAATGCCCGGAAACAAAAAATTTAAAACAAAAGACCTTTCCAAACAAATCGGCTCTGCAAGATTATCCTTTGCAGGACCGGAATTTATGGAAAAATTTCTGAACATTTCTCCCGGTTCTGTCAGTGTATTGGGTTTAATGAATGATTTAGAAAACCGTGTACAATTATTGGTAGATGAAGAGGTTCTGGAAGATGAATTTATCGGCTGTCATCCCTGTGTCAATACTTCCAGCTTAAAGCTTTTGACAAAGGACTTAACAGAACGTTTTCTTCCTGCAGTACATCATGAAATGAAAATTGTGCATTTGCCAAACCCTGAAGAAGAATAAAAATCTTCTTAAAATGTGGCTGCTGCTTTAAGCTTACACACCATCTGTATCTTAAAGCAACAGTCTTCTTTTTACAGATTTTCCTTCAGAAATCTCTTTACATTTTTAAAAAATACTTTTTCAACCTGACTGTATGGCATACCTTCCCTTTCCATTGCTTCTGCCAAAAGCGGAAAACCTGCTGCATTTTTCATCTCAGAAGGCGCTTCTTCAATCCCGTCAAAATCACTGCCAAGCCCGATACATTCTTCTCCGCCTACGCAAATAATATATTTTATCTGTCTGATGAGTTCCGACAAAAGCGCACCGTCTTCCTTTGGCTTCCAGTTCTCTCTTACAAAAGAAACACAGAAATTCAATCCCATGACACCGCCTTTTTCAGCTAAAATCCGTATCATATCATCCGTTAAATTCCGAGCTGCATTAGGGGCAATTCCCCTTGCATTAGAATGAGATGCCAAGAAGGGACGCTTTGCGTATTTTGCCACGTCATAAAAGCCGCCGTCTGAAAGATGTGAAACATCGGGAATAATACCAAGCGCTTCCATTTCCTCCAACATTTCAAGTCCTTTTTCTTTTAAACCTGCTGTTTCTCCTGCACTCCACATTTTTTGTTCCAGAGGATTATAAAAACGATTGGGATATCCTAAATCATTCTCATAATTCCATGTAAAAGTTGCCATACGCACCCCTTGCTCATAAAATTTACGCAGCATCTGCGGTTCTCTCTGGTAAATAGCTCCTTCCTCCAAAGATAACAGTGCGGAAATCTTTCCGTTCTTCTCGTTTTCTTCTATATCCTTATATGTAAAAACCTGTGCAATATCCTGACTGTTTTTCTTAATTTCCTCCTGAAACAGCACTGCCATCTCCTGTGCAGTACAAAAGCTGTCTTTTTGTGCCTCCTTGTCTACGAAAAGCGCAAAAGTCTGAAGTCCATAATCTCCTTTTCTCATCTTTTCGATATCTAAATGGAGATTGTTCTTCCTAAGCTCTACTGCATCCTTACTCTTCCTCTTTTCATATATAGCGCTGATTGTATCGCAGTGCATATCAAAAACCTTCATTGATTTTCCTCTCCTTCTGGCTGTATTTTACTTTAGTATAAAGCATCCTCTCTTCTTTTTCCAGATGAACAGCCCCATTAAAAAAAGAATAACTATGATTATGTTTACTCTGTTATTTTCCGGCTTTGCTTTTTGGAAAGAAGTGAGGATAACCAGCACACGAAGCTCCTCCTGTTGTATGTTTTGTGCCGCATCTGTGGCAGATACTTTTATTTTCTGCCAATTTCCGTTTTTGGAAATCTGCTCTTTCACAATTCCGTTTTTTTCTTTTAGTTCTTCTTTTCCATAGTGTATTTTCCTGTCTCCGATTTGAATATCTAAACCTTCTAATGCCAGATTATCTGTAACTTCAACGACAAGCTCCTTTACCGCACTCTGATATTTTCCTTTATCTTCTACTCCTGATACCAGAATAGTTGGCGAGGTTCTGTCCACAGTAAAAGAAAGCGGCAATGGTTCTGCCTTTCTTTTCAAACTTATATTATTCATGCTGTTGTCGGCATTATCCTTGGAATTTAAAATAACCGTATAATTTCCTTCTTTTTTAAAGTTTTCCGCTTTTATTTTATAATAATTTTTCTTCCACTTTCCTTCCTGCTCTAAAACTTCTGCTGTATAATCCTGTCCTTCTTTTAAGTCTTTCAATTCTCCGTCACAATTTACAGTAAGCGTTCTTTCTTTAATCGTATCTACATTGTATTCATAAATCCCGATTTCTTTTCCTTCCCTCAAATATGTATGGCTTCCTTCCTTCACATTCAGCCATTTTCGTGTGTCTAAATCTGCCTCATACACAGAGCCATACCGATTTACAGAAAATATGAGCTCTTTTTTTGCCCAATTTCCCGCTTTATCTACTGCTGCTACGGAAAGTGTATAAATATTATCTGTTTCTTCTGTTCTGGGTAAATCGGCAATCTGTATTTTTTGTCCTCTTTTTATATTCTTTACACTCTTTTTCAGCTTTAATTTTTTCTCATTGCTTCCTGTAATATTTATGGTAAAACCGCCTGTTTGATAATTTAAATCTCGAATTTCTATCATCGGCGCCACCTTATCCTTATTCGCTGATTTATTCTTTATATTGGAAATTTTAATTTCCGGAAGCTCTAAATCTACACAAAAACCTTTTCCTTCAAACTCCTTTGCCTGATTTCCCGCTTTATCTCCACAAGAAACCTTTAAACAATATTCACCGCTTTCTTCATAAAAAACCTTTGCTTTATGAACACCTTTATGAGAAGAGAACTGCGTAATCTGTGGCTTTTTTCCTGATATATTCTCAAGCTCTGTACCTATTTTAACCTGATTTTCATCAAAATTTTGCTCACGAATAACAATTTCAGCTGTACGAGGATGATTAAAATACCTGATGTCAGAAGCACTTTCGCCTTCATAAAAAACCTCAATTACAGGAGCTGTCCTGTCTATAACAAAATTCTCCTTCTCCTCATATTTTTCTTTATTTCCTGCCTTATCCTCACAGGAAAAATGCAGTCCATAACTACCGTCTTCCGAAAAAACAACCTGACAGGAATGTGTATTTCCCTTTGACTTCCACTTTCCCACTTGCGCTTTTCCTTGCATTTCCCATTTCACAGAAGAAGGCTCAAAATTTTCCTCTGTTATCTCTATCTGTGCCGTACGCTGCGTATTATAATAGCTCTTTTCATTTGCTTTCCCTACACTCCACTGCACGGAAATCTTAGGATTTGTTATATCTATGCTTAATTTTATCCTCTCACTTTTTCCTATGTTACCTGCTCTGTCTTCTGCAAAGGCTTGTATTTCAAGCTCTCCATCCCCATACACTGCAACAGGCACAGTGATTTCCTTCGAGACAGCTTCTATCCCTTCTTCTGTTTTCTGAAGCAAAGAAATTTTCTCATTCTGTTTTCCCTTGGAAATAATGTAATAAACCTCCTGCAAACCCGAATTTCCGTATCTCTTGTCTGCATCTGTTCCTTGAATATGGAGCTTAATATCCTCACGAAAAAAGTAATCCTTCTCTTTCTTTCCATTGACAAGCTCCATAACAGGCATTGGACATTGCGTATCAACGCAAAGTGAGATTTCTTTTCCCCGTACAATGCAATCCTGTGTTGTTCGCTGAGATAAATCTTTAACAAAAGGACAAATCTTATATTTCCCCTCCTTCAATGTCATTTCCAGTATGTGCTCTTCCCCTTTTTCTATCCATTTTATCTCTTTCATAAGCTTATCTTCCAGCTCTGCCAAAGAACAGCTCTTTTTTTCTCCGTTTATCTCTGTTTCAAACCATAAATACTCTTTTTCTTTTGAAAAATTCTGCTCCCTGTACAAAATTTGAACAGTCATCGGATTTTTAGAATAATATTCTGAAAAAGCATTCCCTTGACTAAAACACTGTACTTTTACTTCAGGCAAGATGGTATCCGTCTGCAAGCTTAACTCTTTTTCTGTTTTGTTGCCCGCATAATCAGTAACATTAACGATAACCTGAACCTCCATACTGCTGTTTTCCTGTACCACTACCGTATATGCCAGTAGTATTTCTTTATATTTTTCTCTTTCTTCTAAAGAGCCCTCTTGAAAAAGAGTTTCCCTGACAAGCTCCTCTCCATCACCCCTTATCAAAATTTCTATTTGGGCTATGGCAGCATTCTCATCTTGTACAACAAATTCTAAATCCACATCTTCCCCGTAAATACCTGTCTTCGCTGTTTCCTGTGTCCCTGCAAATGCAATTTGTAATTGCGGTTCTTCCCAATCTGTCATAATTCCGTCAGAGACATAGATTTTCTCATGCCCCAGATAGTCCTCCGTTCTTATAAAAACAAGATAATTCTTTTCTTCTTCAGGAATTGGAACTTCCCCGTTTTGAGGCAGCAAATCCCATTTCTCTTTTTTCAACTCCTCATTAAGATACTCCTCAACCACTTTTCCTGTAAATTCCCCTTCTTTTTTCATAATGTGATACTGACTTTTCTTCACACCACAGCCATTTTCATCTTCTATATGAAAACATTCTTTTCCTGCATCTGCTTTTCCGTAAAATCTACTAAACCTTATGATTTCCGGCAATGCTTCGCAATCATTTATCCTGTCACTTACCGTATTTTCTGTCACCTCAGGAACATCTGTATCGAGAAAAACCGAAATCTCAAAGGGCTTTGACTTTACCTTATTCTTCCGATGAACAAGAAAAAGTGAAATCTTTCTTTCCTCTCCCTCTTGGAAATCCTCCTTTGAAAAATCCAGTCCCTTTCCATTCTTACTGATAATTTCTCCTGACTCTGTGCATACATCTGTATAAAAACTTGCCTTGCTGTTCTGTTTCAGCAATACATGAAAATCCTGCATTTTCCCGTCTGCCCAGAGTTTTCCGGTATTCTCATCCAAATACACCTGTTGCCTGTCTGTCTCAAACTCGATATATTCCGAATGTTCCTCTATTGCCTCGGACTCTATTTGTAAACTGCCGCAAGTAACCTCATCATAATTAAAATAATAATTTTCCCCTGACTTGCCGTCCTGTTTTACGGTTATTCTCTCCTTCCATTCTCCCAATGAATAATCCGGCAATTTATCTTTCTCTATGGGCTTTTCCACAGGTGTAGGATAAACGACAGCATCTCCCTTTAGCAGTCCTTCTGTTTCAGAATTTTTATAACCCTCTGTGTTTTCCTGTACCGGCGTATCTGACGCAAAATTTATTTCATTGTAATGCCCATATTCCCGCCATCCTCGCTCTACCCTTAAATTTATCTTACGCTTCTTTATAGTGAGCGCACATTCTAAACGAACCTGTTGCTTTTCTAAATCCACTTTATATTTAGAGGCGTCTTTTCCTCCCAGTTCAACCTTGGTAACAAGGACAGAAGTCTTTTTCCCTTCTGTTACATCTTTTATTTTTTCCTCCAGCACCCCTTCCAGATTTTCTACAAAAATATCTTCTGATTTCTCTGCGCTTTCTATTTCTATATCCTCTAAATTTTCCAAAATATCTCCTGTTTCAGGATTTTGGAACACCGAAAAACCATCTCGGTCATATATCTTTGTATATTTCAGACAGACTCCTTCCTTCATTTTAAGCGTAACTGTTTTCTCTTCCTGAACAGATGCTTCTGCTTTCTGCACGAAAACAAAGCTTCCTACAAACAAAAACACAGTTATAACCAATATTCCCTTTAATTTTTCGCTTCTTTTTCTGCCATAAGCTATCCATAATGTAACAAAAAGGCAAAAAATACTAATCCCGAAAAAGACATTTTTAAGACACTGATAAAAATAAATCTGATTTTGTATCTCATTCATTTTCCCCACTCCCCTCTTCAAAGGCAGCCTCTATACTGTGATGTGCTGCGGATAAATTTTCACACAGATTTCTTTTCATTTCTTCCTCATAAACCGCATTTGCGCTTCCCTTTTCTATTTTCATTGCATCTAACCCCTCTTCTATTTCTCTAAGCTGCTTTTCCATTTCTGCTTTCGTCACTCCTGCCCTTGCAAACTGAAAAGCAGAAGTAATCATTTGCGACAATATCTCTTTATAGGCAAACAGCAAATCTTTTGATTTATACCTGTTTTTCTTCTCATGTTTTACAATCTCTGTTAAATCTCCCCAGTAATCTTTATAAGAAATACGCACATCTCCTCCTTGATGATACATGCCCAGCCGGTCATAGTATGATGCGATTTTCCAGAGCTTTTGTGCTCTTATAATTTCAGCCTCCTGTAAGCCTTGGGATGGTTTCCCTTCTCCTGCAATTTTCAGCCATTTCTCTGCTGCCGCCTTATTTCCCGTACCGTTATAAGAGTAAAAATAAGCAAGTCCCAAGATGTATGCAAAGCTCTCATACTCTCTTTTACGTGATTTTAAATATTCTTCATTTCTCTTATTTCCTTCTTTGGTAATTCCCAGCATTTCACGGATAAATTTTTCCTCTTTTTCTGAAAAAAAACATACAGAATATCCCTGTAACTCCTCCTGTTCCTCATTGTCTTTCCAGAGAAAAGTCTCCAAAAGCGCTTTATATGCTCTGCTGTCCTTGGGATTTAAGGTAATTGCTGCCTGATAACACGCCTGATACTGTTCTTTTCCCCTTTGACGCTGTGCTTCATACAGGCAATCCTCATACGCATTTTTTACCAGCTCCTTTTCTTCTCGATAAAAAACAAGGCTTAAAAATCCGGAAACAATGGTTAATCCCAAAAAGCAAAACAGCATTAGCTTTTTTATCTTTTGAGACTTTTGATATTCTATATCCAATTTATAATAATGAGAAAGCTCCTGTTGTAATTCCTCACAGGACTGATAGCGTTTGGAAGGATTTTTCCTTGTACACTTTAAGATAATCATTTCAAGACCGGATGACAGATTTGTATTCCAATATCGAATAGGATAGATTTCATAGGGCTTACAAATAGGGTTATGCCCTGTAAGAAGATAATAAAGCGTAACGCCCAGACAGTAAATATCTGTCCGAATATCGGACTGTCCCTGCCCTTCATACTGCTCAGGCGCTGCGTAACCGCAAGTTCCCAGGCACAGGGTATCCTCCGCCTGACTTTCTTTAAATTCTCTGGCAGTACCAAAATCAATAAGTACCACTTTTCCGTCCTTTTGCACCATCACATTGGCAGGCTTCATATCACGGTAAATAATAGGCGGATTTTGAGAATGGAGATAAGACAGCACATCACACAGCTGTTTTCCCCAATTTACAACGGTTTCCTCGTTCTGCGGTCCGTATTCCTGCACAATACTTTCCAGCTGCCGCCCTTCTATGTAGTCCATTACCAGCAGAAAGGTTTCCTCGTTTTCAATAATATCTACAATATCAGGAAGATTGGGGTGATGCAGCCTTTTTAATATATCTGCCTCTGTTAAGAGTCTCTGATGAACGGTTTCAAAATTTTCCACGCCCTCCTTTTTTACTTCTTTAATTGCCCAGTGTTTATTTACCTTCTCATTTACTGCCAGATAAACAACACTCATGCCGCCTTCGCCTAATTTTCTCAGGATTTTATATCTGCCGTCAATCAGCTCACCTGTTTTTCGCATAGTATCACCTTCCTTTTATCAATAAAGCATCGGCCAGTCCAAAAAATATTGGGGCATAAAGGCATTTTTTTAAATAATCACATGGAATATTCTTGACAGAGCTGTCAAAAAGAGTTCTTAGAATTGTTTTTGTGAATATGAGAATATCATAATTTCTTTGCATTTGCAATTAGCAATATTGCCAAAAATATTGATATCCGGTGAAGCTGTCTCATTAAGAGATAACCCCACCGGACAAATCTGCCAAAGAACTTTATGGTTTAAAATCTAAATACTGCAACTCCGTAGGCAGGCAGGGAATATGCGAAGGAATACGGTCTTCCATCACATTCTTTTTTCACTGCTTTGTAATCTACGACTTCTTTATGTACGTCACCACCAAATTCAGGTTCTTTGCTGTTTAAAATCAACTTATATTGTTTTCGTTTCGGTACGCCTACCCGATAATCCTCTCTTGCCACAGGCGTATAATTAATAACAAATAACAGATTATTTCTTCCCGTAGGTGACCACCGCACAAAGCTGTAAATGCTTCTGGTTGCATCATCGGCATTAATCCACTCCAAGCCCTGATAATTGCTGTCGTTTGCATATAAAGCAGGATACTTTTTATACATTTTCAGCAGTTCCTTTACGTAATTTTGGAGCTGCTGATGGTTCTCTTCTCTCAGCAGATACCAGTCTAATTCCCGTTCCTCGCTCCATTCCTGATACTGTCCGAAATCCTGTCCCATAAACAGCAGCTTCTTGCCAGGATGTCCGATCATATAAGAATATCCGGCTTTTAAGTTCTCAAATTTATCCTGTCCAAGCCCCGGCATTTTGTTTATCATAGAGCATTTCAGATGTACTACCTCATCATGAGAAAGCACCAATACGTATCTTTCGCTGTACGCATAAGAGGTGGAAAATGTCATTTTATGATGATTGTATTTTCTGAAATACGGGTCCAGCTTCATATATTCCAAAAAGTCGTGCATCCATCCCATATTCCATTTCAAGGAAAATCCCAGTCCGCCGTCCTCCGGTTTGCCTGTTACCATCGGCCATGCGGTAGACTCCTCGGCAATCATGACAACGCCCTTATGTTTCCCTAAAACAACGGAATTCAAATGACGGAAAAATTCAATGGCTTCCAAGTTCTTGTTTTCTCCGTATTGGTTCGGAACCCATTCTCCGTCTCTGCGTCCGTAATCCAGATAAAGCATAGATGCAACTGCGTCTACACGCAGACCGTCAATATGAAATTCCTCAATCCAAAACAGCGCATTGGCTATGAGGAAGTTTTTCACTTCATTTTTACCATAATCAAAGACTTTTGTTCCCCAATCAGGATGTTCTCCCTTTCTGGGATCTGCATATTCATAAGTCGGAGCGCCGTCAAAGTCTGCCAGCCCATGAGCATCCTTTGGAAAGTGTGCCGGTACCCAGTCCAGAATAACACCGATTTTATTCTTATGTAAATAATTGACAAAGTAGCGAAAATCTTCCGGTGTACCATAGCGGGAAGTAGGTGCATAATAGCCGGTTACCTGATATCCCCATGAACCGTCAAAAGGATGTTCTGCAATTCCCATAAGCTCCACATGGGTATAGCCCATTTCTTTCACATATTTTGCCAGTTCATGTGCCAGCTCCCGATAATTATAAAAACCGGGATCATCCTCTCCCTGTGCCGGATGTTTTTTCCATGAGCCGGGATGCACCTCGTAAATAGACATGGCATCCTTGTCCACATCAAATTCCTGACGTTTTTTCATCCAGACACTGTCTGACCATTTATAGCCGGTTAAATCCACAATCCTTGAAGCATTTCCCGGACGAAGCTCGGAATAATTTGCATAGGGGTCTGCCTTATATAACAACTCACCGCTTTGGGCGGTAATGCAGAATTTATACAAATCCCCTTCTCTTACCTTCGGAATAAAAAGCTGATAAAGCCCCATATTATTATCGCATTTCATAATGTCTGCTTTTGCATCCCAGTTATTGAAATTTCCCACTACGGAAACTGATTTTGCATGAGGCGCCCATACTGCAAAGAAAACGCCTTCCTTCTTTCTGTTCACACCCACATGTGCCCCCAACAGCTTATAAATTTCGTAATGAGTTCCCTCCCCGAACAAATATCGGTCCAACTCTGTAATTTTCATATTAACGCCCATAAAAATCTCCTCCTTTTATGAATAAATTCCATACAGAAACTGACGAACAACTTCCCTTGTCGTTTCATCTGAAATTTTAAACATTTCATTCTCCAGCATCCCGTAGCTGGCAGTCATAATATGATGGTTTAAAACACCTGTAAATCCCACCGCATACATTTTTCTCTGAGCTGTATCTCCCTTTAGAGAAGTATCTCTTTCAAAGACACCTGCAATGTATCCGTAATAATTTTCTATAAAGGGAAGCACCATTTGAAAGGCTTCGTTTTCTCTCCCTGAATAGAAAAGTGACAGCATAAACAGATAAAACTTCTCATGAGCAGATGCAAAGTTAAAAAATCTTCTAGCAATCTGATATAGGATTTCCGGCAGTTCCTCATTCACCTGCACAACCTCTGCAATATCCTCCTGCAAAATCTTGTAGCCGCTTTCTAAAAGATACTGCAAAAGTCCCTTCTTACTTCCAAAGTAATAGTACAAGGTGGGCTTCGTCACTCCGGCTTTATCAACGATTTCCTGTATTCCCACCGCATCATATCCTTTTGCGTGAAACAAATCCAGCGCTACTTGCAAAAGCACCTCTTTGTTGTCCATTCTGTTCACCGCCCTTCTACCTTCAATTATACTTATCGGTATATAAAAAATCAACTATTCATTTTTTATTTTCTTTTTTGTTTTAAGTGTGATACAGTATATTTAAACGCAGCAGACAGCGAAGACAACGAAAAACTTCATGTCAGAAAAGCGAGTCGCTTTTCTATGTTATAAATTAAGCGATGGCTTATGCCAGCTCTGCATTGGCTACGCCGTACATCGGCACATTTCATGTGCTTTTGCCTGCGGCTTGTACGGCTTCGCCAATTTCTTTATCACCATTTTGTGTCTGCTGTATCTTTTATATAAAGGAGAGGAAGTTTCATGGAAAATAGCCTATGGAAATACAATACACATAATGGTTCTTTAGATTTTTTGCGTTCTCTGCACTTAACAGATGGTTTAAATCTTGCTTCAGACAACCAGCTCGCTTTTCTTTACGCTCTATCTAATCACGCCCAAAATCACTACTCTCAAGTATTTATTCCTAAGAAAAACGGAAAGAAAAGGAAACTTCTTATACCTGATTACCTATTAAAACAGGTGCAGACAAATATCTTAAAACACATCCTTGTCCAGTTTCCTGTTTCTCCTTATGCAACAGCTTATAAAAGCGGCTGTTCTACTGTTTTCAATGCTTTTCCTCACTTAAATCAAAAACTCCTTTTGAAATTAGATATCCATGATTTCTTTGGCAGTATTACCTACATTGATGTTTACCAAAAAGTTTTTAAAAGCGAACTGTTTCCTCCTTCTGTACGGACACTTCTGACACACTTATGCTGCTATCACGATGCTCTGCCTCAAGGTGCGCCCAGTTCCCCCTATATTTCCAATCTTATTTTAAAACCTTTCGATAATTATATCGGAAACTGGTGCAAAAAACAGCAAATAACTTACACACGATATTGTGACGATATGACTTTTTCCGGTGACTTTAATCCTGTACTTGTAAAGAAAAAAGTGCAGTCTTTTCTTATGCGTTTAGGATTTTCTCTAAATCCTGAAAAAACTCATGTATGCTCACAGAAAAATCGTCAGGAAGTAACCGGACTTGTGGTTAATCAAAAACTACAGACATCAAAAGAATACCGTCGCCGTATCCGACAAGAATGCTACTACATCAAAAAATTCGGTCTAAAAGACCATCTTGCACACATCGGATACAAAAAAGGAGAAACCCACTATCTGCAAAGTCTCAACAGTAAAATCAACTACATACTTTACGTCAATCCCTCAGACAGCGAATTTCTCCTATTAAAGAAAGAACTTTCCTCTTTTTTTCAAGTCTAATTCCAAACGAGGTTGTCGCATTAAACAGCAATTTGGAATATTTATACATTTTTCCAATATGCACTTAATGCAACAGCCCCATATCATATTCCAAATAATCTTCTGGCATTTTCTCTTGTTACCTCTGCAACCTTATTGAAGGAAACGCCTTTTATTCTGGCAATTTCGTCCATGACAAACCCCAGCTGAAGAGAGTTGTTTCTTTTTCCTCTGCGTGGTACGGGTGATAAATACGGAGCATCTGTCTCTAAAAGCAGATAATCTAACGGTGCGTATTCTACCACTTCTTTTAGCCTCTTAGCATCCGGAAAAGTAACTACACCGCCAATCCCCAGATAATATCCCATATTCATGTATTCTCGTGCATGTTCTTTGGAATAAGCATAGCAGTGAATAACTCCTGATAAATTCTCAGCCTTTTCTGCCTTCATAATATCTAAAGTATCTTTTGCAGCATCACGGCTGTGAACAATAATCGGCAGCTTTGTTTCCTTTGCCAAATCCATCTGCCTTACAAACCACTTTTTCTGTGTTTCATGGTCTTCCTTATTCCAATAATAGTCCAATCCGATTTCCCCTACGGCAACTGTTTTTTCTTCATCACACAGCTGTCTGAGTCTGCACATTTTTTCTTCATCCAGCTCGCCTACCTCATCCGGATGAATACCTACTGCCGCATAAACAAAAGGATATTTCTTTGCCAGTTCTACGGAGTCCTCTGCTCCTTTAAAAGAAGCGCCTACATTTATAATTTCGCTCACTCCGTTGGCATGTACATGCTCCAGCATTCGTCCTCTGTCTTTATCAAATGCCTTGTCGTCATAATGTGCATGGGTATCAAATATCATGAATTCCTCTCTCCTTTAATCTTTTATATACCATTTCCCGAAACAGCGCATACAGCACAGAACAAATCGGGATAAATACCAGCATACCTACAATTCCCATCAGACTTCCGCCCACTGTAACAGCAACCAGAACCCAGATAGACGGCAGTCCCACGGAACCTCCCACTACATGAGGATAAATCAAGTTTCCCTCAACCTGCTGCAATACCAGGAACAGAATAACAAAGGCAATCGCCTTCATAGGGTCTGCTACTAAAATCAGGAAAGTCCCTAAAAAGCATCCGATAAAAGCACCGAAAATCGGAATTAATGCAGTAAATGCAATTAAAACGCCTACTAAAAGTGCATAGGGAAATCTTAAAATACTCATGGAAATAAAAAACATTGTTCCTAAAATAACGGCTTCACAGCACTGTCCCGTAACAAAATTAGCAAAGGTCTTATAGCTTAAAGATGCAATGTCCAGCACCTTTGTTACCACCTTCTTAGAGAAAAAGGCATATAAAATCTTTCGGATTTGTACAGCAAGCTTCTCTTTTTGAAGGAGGATATAGCATGCAAACACAAAAGCAACACAAAAGTTCATAACAGAATTGATAACAGTCTTTGCCACAGTCATGGTGGAATTTAAAACATTTCCGGCTCCGTTTTTCAGAAATCCGAATGCGGTGTGAATAATTCCGTCCCAATCAAACTGCAAACTGGCAATCCAAACTTCAATCTGCTTGTTATCTTCAAAAATGTCCATCGCCCATCTTTGAAGCTTTATAAGCGCCGCCTCTATATTTACACTTAAACTGGCAACCGTACTTGCTACCTCAGGAATAACCACCAAAAGTACAATCCATAAAATAGCAACTACAAATAAAATAGCCAGCACAAGGCAAATTGGTCGTTTCAGTTTTTTTGCCTTTCCCTTTGTTTTCGAAAATAGTCTTTTTTCCATAAAGCTCATGGGAACATTTAAAATAAATGCCATAGCTGCTCCCAGCAAAAACGGAAAAACAATACTAACCACAAAGGAAAATCCTGCCGCCACACTTTCTATCCGCTGTACTCCTACGTAGAATAAAACAGCAAATACAATCAGCAGCATAATATTTTTCATGTTTTTCTTGTTCAAATCCATACATATCCTCCAAAAATCTTTTATTTACCGATTTTTGTACGTATCCATTTAATAAACTGAATAATCGGAAGGTTTGCCAGTGACAGGCCAAACATAATCAGAAGCTGTGTCAGATTTAATGTCTGTACCTGGAAAATACTGTGCAGTGCAGGAATTAACATAACTGCTGTAATCAAAGCAAGCCCCAGTCCAAAAGCGCCGATTAAGTAGATATTGTTGAAAAATCTCTTAGTAAACAGTACCGGTTCAGAAGATTTACAGTTAAATCCATGTACCAGACGAGAAGTACATAAAGTTCCGAATGCCAGTGTAGATGCTAAAAGCGGGCTTTCCTGATATCCAATATAGAAGGCAACCATTGTCATAATACCGATTACAAGACCTTCAATTCCAATTCTGGAAAGAAAATCTTTTGTTAAAATAGATTCGTTCATTGGTCTTGGCTTTTCGTTCATAACACTTTCTGTGTGTGGCTCAAGTCCAAGAGCAATGGCCGGCAAGCTGTCTGTAAGTAAGTTGATAAACAGAAGATGAACCGGTGCAAAAGGAACCGGAAGTCCTGCAATAGAAGCATACAATACTGCTAAAATTCCGGCAAAGTTACCTGATAACAGGAACTGGATTGCACTCTTAATGTTTCGATATACATTACGTCCATTTTCTACTGCTTTAACAATAGTCGCAAAATTATCATCTGTCAATATCATAGATGCAGCATCTTTGGATACTTCTGTTCCGGTAATACCCATAGCAACACCGATATCAGCCTGTTTTAAAGCAGGCGCATCATTTACACCGTCACCGGTCATGGAAACAATATTTCCTTTATCCTGCCATGCTTTGACAATTCTGATTTTATGCTCCGGTGAAACTCGTGCATATACGGAAATGCCTTCTACAAAATCTCTTAATTCTTCGTCAGACATGTTTTCAATAACAGCGCCTTCACATGCCTCTGACTCATCCTGCAAGATACCGATACGTTTTGCAATGGCAGCCGCAGTTACCTTATGGTCACCGGTAATCATAATCGGTTTAATGCCGGCTTTAATACACTCCTCAACAGCAGCCTTTGACTCCTCACGCGGCGGGTCCATCATGGCAATTAAGCCTAAGAAGGTCATGTCATTTTCATCTTCCACTGTAAGAGTTGTGCCTTCCGGTACACGCTTATATGCGAAAGCAAGAACACGAAGACCGCCCTGTGAGAACTTCTGGTTCTGTGCTTCGATTTCCTGAATATCCTCTTTTGTAATCGGCACAATTTCGCCGTTTTTCTGAATGTGTGTCACACGTCCCAAAAGAACATCCACAGCGCCCTTTGTCACCATAGTAGAACCTTCTTTTAAGGTATGAAGGGTTGACATCATCTTTCTGTCACTGTCAAAAGGAACTTCGCTGTATCTTGGATATTTCTGTCTTACTACTTCAGCAGGAGAACCGAGCTTATCGCCCTGATTGATAAGGGCTGTTTCTGTCGGGTCACCGATTTCTTCACCGTTTTTATTGGTAGAGTCATTACATAAAATACTATGACGAAGAAGCTGTTTCTGAGCCTTATCACCTAAGTCGATAGCTTCTGCCGGAATTTCTTTTCCTTCTACATAATAATATTCTACTGTCATTTTATTCTGTGTCAGAGTTCCTGTTTTATCAGAACAGATAATAGAAACACTTCCCAGACCTTCCACTGCCTGAAGCTTTCTTACAATGGCGTGCTCCTTCGCCATCTTCTGTGTACCAAAGGAAAGTACAATGGTAACAATAGAGCTTAACGCTTCCGGAATAGCGGCTACCGCAAGTGCAACTGCAAAGAGGAAGGCATCTCCGATGCTTTCTCCACGAAATACGCTGATACCAAATAAAATGGCACAAAATACAAGAATTAAAATGGATAATTTCTGACCGAAGTTATCTAAGTTCATCTGAAGCGGTGTTTTCTTTTCAGAAGTTGTTTTTAATAACTTGGCAATTTTTCCCACTTCTGTTTCCATACCAATTCCGGTTACAAGGAAGGAACCACGTCCGTAAGAAACAAAGCTTCCGGAATATACCATGTTGGTTCTGTCCCCTAAAGGAACTTCACCTTCAATTTCTTCTTCTTTTTTCTCTACGCCAAGGCTTTCACCGGTAAGTGCACTTTCGTCAACCTTTAAGCTGGCGTTTTCAAGAATACGTCCGTCAGCCGGAACGTAATCTCCTGCTTCCAGCATAACAATATCACCCACGGTTACCTGATCAGACGGAACTTTGATAACATCTCCGTTTCTGAAAACCTTTGCCTCAGGGGCTGACATTGCTTTTAAAGAGTCTAAGGACTGCTCTGCTTTAATGGTCTGAACGGTACCTAAAATAGCATTCATGGTAATTACCACCAGAATAACAATGGCACTTTCCGTTTCTCCTAACAATCCTGATACAATTGCTGCTATAATCAGTATAATAACCAGAAAATCCTTATACTGTTCTAAGAAAATCTGCAGAATGGACTTCTTCTTTTCTTCTACTAAAGCATTTGGTCCATACTTTTCCTGATTTTTCTTAATCTGCTCCTCACTGAGAGGATGAGTACTGCCATTTACAGCTTTTTGAGCTTCTGTTCTTGACATTTGATAATACTCTTTCATGCTTTTTCCTCCTGATTTTTATTGTGCGTTGTAAAAGTCTTTTTGTTTTTCATGGGAAACAGAAAAAGGCAAGACTCCTACTGCACTTTTTCATGCAATAAAAGTCTTGCCATTTCATCACGACACGGATGGAAATCTTTCCATCGAGATTGACGTTATCGCGAACACCCATAGGTGCCAGCTACTCCCTTTTATTAAAAAGAACTATAAACGATATAGTCGGTGCTGTCAACCCTTTTTTTAACAGATTTCTGCACCTGCAGGCATATCTTTATCCGGAGTCATAAGAGCCAATTCCCCGTCAAAGCCTTCTGCACATAAAATCATACCCTCTGAAACAATACCGGCTAATTTGGCAGGTTTTAAGTTTACTAAAACCATAACCTTCTTGCCAACCATATCTTCCGGTTTGTAGTTGGATTTAATTCCTGATACAATCTGCTTTACCTGACTTCCGATTTTAACCTGAGAACACAGAAGTTTTTTGGATTTTTTTACTTCTTCACAGGCAATAATCTCACCAACCTGGAATTGCATTTTCATAAAATCGTCAAAAGTAACTTCTTCTTTTGCTTCAATATCTATAACAGGAGCTTCTTCCTTTTCTTCTGCTGCTTCTTCTGTTTTTTCTTCTTCCTTCATAGCTTCTACTTTTTCCAGTACTTCTTTGACATCCAGACGTGCAAATAAAATTTCCGGTTTTTCTGTAACTTTGTTTCCGGATGGATATAAACCAAATGTTTCTAATTCTTCATATTCACGTTTTGGTGCATTTAACTGTGTCAGAATTTTTCCTGTTGTTTCAGGCATAAAGGACTCTAATAAAGATGCTCCAATACAAATTCCCTCTACCAGATTATAGAGAACAGTTGCAAGACGGTCTTGCTTATCTTCCTCTTTTGCCAAAGCCCATGGCATTGTTTCATCAATATATTTGTTGCAGCGTTTGAATAAAGTAAAGATTTCTGTAATAGCATCTGCCACACGAAGTTCTTCCATTTTTGCTGCTACTTTTGCTTTTGTTCCCAGCACAACTGCCTTTAATTCTTCATCTACAGGCTCACATACATTTGTATTTTTTACTTCTCCGCCAAAGTATTTATTAGACATGGAGATTGTTCTGTTTACCAGATTTCCTAAAGTATTTGCAAGTTCGGAATTTAAACGCTCTACCATCAGCTCCCATGTAATTACACCATCGTTTTCAAATGGCATTTCATGAAGAACAAAGTAACGCACTGCGTCTACGCCAAAGAAATCTACTAACTGGTCTGCATAAAGAACATTTCCTTTTGATTTACTCATTTTCCCATCACCCTGTAAAAGCCATGGATGTCCGAAAATCTGTTTTGGCAAAGGCAAATCAAGAGCCATAAGGAAAATCGGCCAGTAAATTGTATGGAAACGGATAATATCTTTTCCGATTAAGTGTAAATCTGCAGGCCAGTCTTTCTTGAACTGTTCTGTATTTTCTCCGTCACAGTCATATCCGATACCTGTAATATAGTTTGTCAGCGCATCCAGCCATACATATACTACGTGTTTCGGGTCAAAATCTACCGGAATTCCCCATTTAAAGGAAGTTCTGGATACACATAAATCCTGAAGTCCCGGAAGAAGGAAGTTGTTCATCATCTCATTCTTTCTGGATACAGGCTGAATAAATTCAGGATGTGTGTTGATATGGTCAATCAGTCTCTGTGCATATTTGCTCATTCTGAAGAAGTATGCTTCTTCCTTTGCAGGTGTTACAGGACGTCCGCAGTCCGGACATTTGCCGTCTACCAACTGTGACTCTGTAAAGAAAGACTCACATGGTGTACAGTACATACCTTCGTAATAGCCTTTGTAAATATCTCCTTGGTCATACAGTTTTTTAAAAATTTTCTGTACCTGCTTTTCATGGTAATCATCTGTTGTACGGATAAATTTATCATAGGAAGTATTCATTAAATCCCAGATATTTTTAATTTCTCCTGCCACATTATCTACAAATTCTTTGCAGGTAACACCGGCTTCTGCTGCCTTTAATTCGATTTTCTGACCGTGTTCATCTGTTCCTGTCTGGAAAAACACGTCATATCCCTGCTGTCTTTTAAATCTGGCAATACTGTCTGCAAGAATTGCTTCGTAAGTATTTCCGATGTGTGGCTTGCCTGATGTATAGGCAATGGCTGTTGTAATATAATATTTTTTCTTATCCAATTTTCTTTCCTCCTTGTATACAGTCACGGAGCGTTTTTTATTTCATAGGACATAATTTCCTATGAAACAAAAAAAGACTCACCTTCTATATTAAGAAGGCGAGCCTATAACCCACGTTACCACTTCTGTTTATCTGTACCTCGCAGTACAAACCTCAACGGGTATCTGTTTAATACCCTGCCGCTATAACAGGCGGACCCTGTCGCAGCCTTGGCAATTTTGCTTCGGTGCGCCTCTCAGGAGCCATTTTCCATATACCCTCATTCATTCCTCTCAGCCTATGGGAATTTCTCTGTAAAATGCAAAATATATGTACTCTCTCCGTCACTGTGTTTACATATATAAAATATGCTAACATATTCAGGAATATTTGTAAACACTCTTTTTTTTACATAAACTCATGCTCTTTACTGAGTTTTTTCACAATCTTAACAGATGCTAAAATTGCAATCAAGTTTGGAATTACCATAAGTCCGTTAAACATATCGGACATATTCCATACTAAATCAACCTTTAAAGTAGAACCTACTAAAACACAGACAACTACCAAAAAAGCATAAATTTTAACTGCTTTTTGACCCAAAAGGCTACGCACGTTTACTTCACCAAAATAATACCAACCAATAATCGTAGTAAATGCAAAGAACAACATACAAATAGCAATAAAAATCTTACCAAAAGAACCAAATGCTGAATCAAAGGCAACCTGCGCTAAAGCAGAACCTGTTTCTCCACTTGACAATGCTCCTGTAGAAAGAATTACAAGGGCTGTTAAAGTAAGAATTACAAAAGTATCAATAAATACACCCATCATAGCAATAATACCCTGATCTCCAGGATGTTTTACATCTGCTGTCGCATGTGCATGAGGTGTAGAACCCATACCTGCTTCATTGGAAAAAAGACCTCTTGCCACACCAAAACGCATAGCTTTCTGCACAGTTACACCAAGAGCACCTCCAAGTACTGCCTCCGGTGCAAATGCTGCTACAAAAATATCATGAAATGCAGTTCCTACTCCGTTGCCATTCATAAATAATATAATTAAACATCCAATAATATAAATAAGTGCCATTAACGGAACAACTTTTTCTGTAACTCTGGCAATTCTTTTAATACCACCCAGAAAAATAAACGCTGCTACAATAGCCACTAAAATTCCGACATGAAATGGCTTAACACCAAAAGCATTATAAAAAGAACTTCCAATAGAATTGGACTGTACCATATTTCCCATAAATCCTAATGCCAAAATAATTGCAACTGAGAAAAATCCTGCAAGAAACTTACCAAATTTCCCTTTAAAAATATATTTAATATAATAAACAGGGCCTCCTACAATTACACCATTTTCTTTTACTCTGGTGTGCTGTGCCATAACTGCTTCTGCATAGATGGTCGCCATTCCCAAAAATGCGCTCACCCACATCCAAAAAATAGCACCTGGACCTCCTGCTGCAATAGCTGTAGCCGCACCGGCAATATTTCCTGTACCTACCTGAGCTGCAATAGCTGTAGCCAATGCCTGAAAAGAGCTTAATCCGTTTTCACTGCTTTTTCCATGAAGAGAAAATCCCCCGAACATCTTCTTCATTCCTACACCAAATTTTCGCACCTGAATGAATTTCAACGTAAAAGTATAAAAAATACCCGTACCTAAAAGCAAGATTAAAAGTGCATAATCCCATAAAAATTTGTTTACCAGTTCCACAATAGACGTTATCATTTCCATTTCTCTGTCTCCTTTTCTTTTGCTTCTATTTGCCTATTGTTGTCTGAAATAATAAAAAACCTGTGAGATTGCGAAAATCCCACAGGTTAAAGTTCTTTTCAAGCGCAACTGCGTTCAACCATAAACATAGCACCTAAAGGCACTACCTTTACGAAAAACTTCACTGTCCTTTTGCCTGAGAGATTCACAGACATTGTCTGCTTACACCTTCGGCACCCTTTTCGGGATTCTCCAGAGAGCCATCCAGATGCAGTCCTGCTTTTTTCAAAGCCCCTGAGAGTATTACTCCTTCGGTGGGCGATATTGCCTCTTTCCTGCAGCCTTCTATTGGCACAATATGCAAATAACGATTTTATTATAGCACTGGTTTTTTATTTGTCAATCCCCTTTATGAGGACAAATGTATTTTTCTCAAGAACACTTCATTTTCTCTTTTTAATATAGCAAATATTGCTCACCAAAGAACAGCTATGCTTTTTCACATAGTTCTGATACTCATAAAAATTAATATAATATTCCCTTCCCCATGAAGAAATACGTAGCCACTCACTTTCAAATCCTGTAACCACGACAAAATGAGCTGCTGTTTCTGCTATTTTTTCGTATCCCTCTTCTGTCTTATTATAAAAAGCCAGCTTATGTTTCCTTAAAGGAATAGGAAAGTTCGGGCCGATTGCCAAAATCACAGGTATATCGTGTGCCAGCATAGCTTTTATTCTGTTTGGTATATTTCGACTCCTTACCCCAAAGGCTGCCTTTAAAGGAATTCTGTTTTTAATAAAATAACGATTTACCTCTATTCCTAAAAGCCAACCGGGAATTCCCAGACCCGGAATAATAGGAAAGTATTTTTTACGCATTGTTTCTACACATTTCTCATAAACCTCAGCATCTAAAATACCATTTCCTTTCTCTTCTTCCTGAAACTCCTTACCCTTACAGTAATCTTTATGTAAATCCAAATATAAAAGAATATCCGTTGCCGCAATCGTACCACAGCCATAACCTGACATACTTCTTCCCTTCCACCATTCCTGATTACCGCCATAAGACAGCTTCCCATCTTTCATAATTGCTATATAAGGTTCATTCAGCTTCCCCGCCTTCATTTTATGTCAACCTTCATTTCTTCTGATATTGTTACCGGTCCTCCCATTTTACAGGAAAATACCTTGCCATTCTCTTTTTTTACATAAGCTTCTATCATGCCTCCCGGCTGATGAAGCTCGTATACAAATTCTCCGGTATCTGCATCTTTAGAAAGATACACAGCTGCTCCCATACTGCCACTTCCGCAGCTGCTCTCCCAGACCATGGAAGTGGTACTCTCCACATATACCACGGGAGTCATTTTACTTTCCTCTAAAAACATAACACCATAAGCATCACAAGGGCAGATTCTTTTTGCCTCCTCAATAAGTTTATCTACAAACTCCTGAGCTTTTGGAGCGCTATTTACAATAATGTGACAAATCCCCTCAAATACAACCATCGAATATTTTTCCTCTTTTACGGAAATTTCTTTAATCTCCATTGGAAGAGGCATTTCTGTCCTTGCAGTCCCCTTTTCCATATCTACTGCCACCTTCAGTTTCTTTTGAGAACCGCTGACATCCACCCACACATCTTCTGCCTTTTCTTCTGAAAGCATACTTAACAAATATCCAAAGCTTCTGGTTGCATTTCCACAAAATTCACCGCCCATCATCTGCATGTGAAAACTTCCATCCTGCATTTTCTCCACAAAACCCACCTGTTCTCCGTGAAGTTCTTCCATGCACAAAAGTTCTCTGGAAATTGCCGGATAATCTTCTCTTTTTGCCGGACTCATTACAAAAATTGTTACATTGCCTGCCGGGTTTGCTACTCTAATTTTTAATTCCATATCTTCATACCTCCCAAATATTTTCGTTCCCCAATTTATTTTTAATCATATCACATTCCACATCAAAAAATAATAAAATTTATCGACATTTGTAAAAAGCTGTGATATATATTGAGTATAGAATTTAATAAAAAAAGGGGGGGACTTTCATTGAAGACTAAAAAGACTTCTGTAAACCAGATTACAGAGGGTGTTATATGGAAACAGCTCTTGTTTTTCTTCTTCCCGATTATGCTGGGAACTCTGTTTCAACAGCTCTACAATACTGCTGACGCAGTTGTAGTAGGTCGTTTTGTAGGAACGCAGGCGCTTGCTGCCGTAGGTGGCTCCACCGGACAAATGGTGAATCTGATTGTAGGATTTTTTGTAGGTCTTTCTTCCGGTGCCACAGTTATTATAGCTCGCTATTATGGAGCAAAAAACAAAAAAGAACTCAACGATACTCTGCATACTGCTGCCGCTCTCTCTATTGTAGGAAGCATTATTATCACCATTGCCGGTATTGCTTTAACACCTTTTATGTTAAAACTTATGAACACTCCAAAAGACGTTATTCAGGGTTCTTCTACTTATCTTAGAATTTATTTTGCAGGCATTATTTTTGTATTTATTTATAACGTAGGTTCTGCTATTCTAAGAGCTGTGGGCGACTCTAAACGTCCTCTTTATTTTCTGATTGTATGTTGTTTTATTAATATCTTTCTGGATGTTCTTCTGGTAGTAGGATTTAATATGGGAGTTGCAGGTGCAGCTCTTGCTACTGTAATTTCTCAGGCGGTCAGTGCAGTTCTGGTTATTTACGCTTTAATGAACTCCAAAGATATGTATTGCCTGAAACCAAAGGAAATTCATTTTCATAAATTCCTGTTTTTGTCCATTGTTACTATTGGTCTTCCTGCTGGAATTCAGTCTGTCATGTATAATCTTTCCAATATGATTATTCAGACTTCTCTCAATGATTTGGGAACCAGTACCATGGCAGCTTACACTGCTTTTGGCAAAATCGATGCCATTTATTGGATGATTTCCGGTGCTTTCAGTGTGGCAATTACAACGTTTATCGGACAGAATTATGGTGCGGGAAAATATCATCGTATGAAAAAAAGCGTTACCGTTTGTCTTTTCATGGATTTTATTGCTTCTTTGCTGGTAAGTATTCTTTTACTTTCTCTGGGTGAATATCTTCTTAGAATGTTTACCACAGACCCGGAAGTTATTAAAATCGGTATGAAGATCATTCACATTATTGCACCTTCCTACGTGCTGTTTATTTTTATCGAAATCTTATCCAGCGCTCTTCGAGGAGTGGGAAATGTACTGGTTCCTATGCTTATGACCTGTACAGGTGTATGCTTGCTTCGTATTATCTGGATTTTCCTTGTAATACCGAAAAAACCAAGTATTTCCGATATTTTGCTCTGTTATCCTATCTCATGGGGATTGACAGCAGCCCTGTTTGTTATTTACTATTACTTTGACCAGAAAAAATTCTATAAAACACATATAGAACACTAAAATAATTAAATGAAAGGAAGCTATTATTATGACTTTTTCGTATTGCAACACTCCTTCCTCTCTGGACCTTGCGCTGATTGAGGAAAGTACACAAATACTTTTAAATGAGTACAGCAAGCAGAATGAACACGCACAAAATCTCTGTGTTCATGTGACTTTCACTCCTTCCGGAAACACCTTAAAAGTTTCCAAAAAAGGTGAACAGTGCACGATTACCTGCCACGAACCGGCACATTATTTCCGTTGTCTCAATCATCTTATTCATCACTTAGATGAAGATTTTGACTTTGAAGAAACAGGATTTTTTGAAAAAAATGGTTTTATGCTGGATTGTTCCAGAAACGCTGTTTCTACCATAGATACCGTAAAAAAATTAATTCGTATTATGGCAAAGCTTGGACTTAATCAGTTACTTTTATATACAGAAGATACTTATGAAGTTCCGGGACTTCCTTACTTTGGCACTTACAGAGGTCGTTACTCACAGGAAGAAATCCGCCAGTTAGATGACTATGCTTACCAGTTTGGAATTGAACTTGTTCCCTGTATTCAGACGCTTGCTCATCTGAGAAACGCCCTGAAATGGCCTATGGGACAGGAGTTAAAAGACAGTGCAGATATTCTGTTGGTAGGTTCTGAAAAAGTTTACGATTTCATCAGACAGCTTCTGACTTCTGTAAAAAATTGTTTTCGTTCTGAAAATATTCATATCGGTATGGATGAAGCTGTTATGTTGGGACTTGGAAACTATCTCCATCAAAATGGCTACAAGAAAAGCTCTGAACTACTTTTAGAGCACACTGACCGTGTTCTGGAAATCTGCAGAGAATTAAATTTAAAACCTATGATGTGGAGCGATATGTTCATCTCCTCCAACGCAGATGAATGGTATTACAATATTGATGAAAACACAGATACTACAAACTGGACAAAACCGGCAGATGATTTAGCTTTGGTATACTGGGATTACTATAATACAAACAGAAGCGTATATCGTAAAATGCTTCGTGTTCACCATGAAATTGCCAAAAAAACAGTCTTTGCAGGCGGTATCTGGAACTGGAATGGTATTGCACCAAACTATGGCAGAGCAATTAACTGTACCATCCCTGCTCTTTTAGAATGTCAGGCACAAAATGTACAGGAAGTATTTGCTACCGGCTGGATGGATAATGGCGCAGAAACCCCAATTGATGCTATTTATCCGGGACTTGTAGCATTTGCTACACTTTGCTTCCATTCTGATTTAGATGAAAATGTTTTAAAACAAAACTTTACAGACTGTGTGGATGCAAAATGGGAAGATTTTGAACTTTTAGACAGATTTGATTCTCTTTTCCAGGGAGACGGAAATAATATTTCCGCAGATAATCCTTCAAAATATTTGCTGTATCAAGATGCTATGTTGGGTATGTTTGACTACCACATTCAAGGAGTAGATACAAAATCCTATTATAAAGATTTAGCTGACAAGCTGGATAACTGCGTAGAAGAAAATACCTGCTATAAAACACTGTTTAATTTCTACAAATATTTTGCCCTTGTACTGTCTGAAAAAGCTGATTTGGGAATTCATTTAAAAGAAGCTTATGACAAAGAAGATTTGTCCACATTAGAAGAATTAAATACAAAAGTTATCCCCAATATTCTGGAGAATTTACAACTTATGCACCAATTCCGCGAGGAATTATGGATGAAGGATGCAAAGCCTTTTGGTTACGAGCTTATGGATATTAAACTGGGCGGAGTTTCTGCACGTTTAAAAGCTTGCCAGAGACGCATTGCCTCTTACCTTTCTAAGGAAGTGGATAAATTAGAAGAATTAGAGCAGGAACGCCTGCCTTACTGGACAGTAGAAAACAAATATCCACATGATATGAAGATTGAACTCCGTGAAAATATCTGGAGCAGAATTATCAGTGGCTGTGATCTGGTCGATACCGTTTAAAAGATTTTAAATGTTTCCTCTTTTATTTCCTTTATTTTATGTTACACTATAGGAAATAAAGGAGGAAATACTTTTATGGAAGAACATACATTGCCCCATCAACACGGCGAACATGGTGAACATTTAATACAACATATACCTGACACAGAAAAATTCCAAATTGTTGCTTCTATATTCAAACAACTTAGTGATACCACACGTATTCGTATTTTTTGGATTTTATGTCACTGTGAAGAATGTGTAATCAATATCTCTGCCTTAATGGATATGAGCAGTCCTGCTGTTGCACATCACTTACGTCTTCTAAAAAGCAGCGGACTGGTGGAAACCCGCAGAGAAGGAAAAGAAACTTATTATAAAGCCAGTTCATCAGAAAAAGCGCAGTCTCTCCATCACATGATTGAACAGATGATGGATATTTCCTGCGTATCTGAGAAATAAGGAGCTGGCGCTTTAAGTTCATCTCCAGAATATTTATACATTTTATGCTCAGTCTGTGCTCACTTTGAGCTTATAATCTCAAAGCGTACCGGACAAATTCGTGAAAAGTGTATAAATATTTCTGAATGATGTTTAAAACGACAACTCCTTATTTTTTCTAAACTTAGAGCAATATAGCAATATGATAAACTGCAAATGCTGCAATCCATGCGATTACGCACTGCCCAACTACCATAGCTGTTGCCCATTTTCCACCCAGTTCACGTTTTACAGAGGCGATTGCTGCCACACATGGTGTATAAAGAAGGCAGAATACCAATAATGCTGCTGCTCCCGGTATACTTATGCTGCCTTGTAAGGCAGTGGTACTTCCAAATAATACGGTAAGAGAAGATACCACGCTTTCCTTTGCCAGAAACCCTGAAATCAACGCTGTAACAATTCTCCAATCTCCAAATCCCACAGGTACAAAAACAGGTGCCAATACACCGGCAACTAACGCCAGAATACTATTCCGTGAATCTGTTGTCATGTTCAAACTTGTATCAAAATTCTGCAAGAACCAGATTACAATGGTTGCAATAAAGATAACGGTAAAAGCTCTCTGAAGGAAGTCCTTTGCTTTATCCCACAGCAAATGTCCTACATTTTTCAATCCCGGCATACGATAATTCGGAAGTTCCATAACAAAAGGAACTGCTTCCCCTTTAAATGCTGTCTTTTTAAAAATCAATGCCGTTATGATTCCCATTACAATTCCAAAAACATATAAAGAAATCATAACAAGCGCACCATGTTTTGGAAAAAATGCGGCTGTAAAAAACGCATAAATCGGAAGCTTTGCAGTACAGCTCATAAATGGTGTCAGTAAGATTGTCATCTTTCTGTCTCTCTCAGAAGGAAGTGTACGGCTTGCCATAACTCCCGGAACTGTACATCCAAATCCTATCAGCATAGGAACAATACTTCTGCCGGAAAGTCCCAGTTTTCGGAGCAGCTTATCCATAATAAATGCCACGCGAGCCATATATCCGCTGTCTTCCAAAAGGGACAAGAAGAAAAACAAGGTTACGATAATCGGCAAAAAGCTCAGCACACCACCTACGCCATTAAAAATACCATCAATGACAAGAGAATGTAATACACCTGCCACATGGGCTTCCTGCATTGCCAAATCTACCAACTCTGTGAGATAAGTAATACCGGACTCTAAAAGCCCCTGAAGGAATGCCCCTACCACACTGAATGTAAGCCAGAATACAATTCCCATAATTCCGATAAATGCAGGAATTCCTGTATACTTTCCTGTGAGAAAACGGTCAATACTTCTGCTACGGATATGTTCTTTGCTTTCCTTAGGTTTTACTACAGCCTCCCCACAGACATCTTCAATATACTGAAAACGCATTTGGGCAATCCCTGCTGATCTGTCAAGTCCTGTTTCCTCCTCCGTCTGTTTTGCAATCTGTTCTACAATATTTTGTTCATTTTCTGTAAGCTCTAATTGCTCTAAAATCTTTCTGTCACCTTCCATTACCTTGCTGGCTGCAAAACGTACCGGAATTCCCGTTTTCTGGGCATGGTCTTCAATAAGATGCATAATTGCGTGAATTCCTCTGTGAATTCCTTCCTCTTTCCGGCAAAAATCTGTTTCCAGCGGTGTTTCTTGATATTTTGCCACATGAAGAGCATGCTGGACAAGTTCTTCAATTCCTTCTCCTTTTGCTGCTGAAATCGGCACAACAGGAACACCAAGGGCTGCCTCCATTTCATTAACCAGAACAGAACCTCCATTTTCCCGAAGTTCATCCATCATGTTTAAGGCCACTACCATAGGAAATCCCAGCTCTAAAAGCTGCATAGTAAGATACATATTTCTTTCAATATTGGTTGCATCTACAATGTTGATAATTCCCTTTGGTCTTTCACGGATAACAAACTCTCTTGTCACAATTTCCTCACTACTGTAAGGAGACATAGAATAAATTCCCGGTAAATCTGTAATTAGTGTATTACTATGGCCTTTGATTACACCGTCTTTACGGTCTACGGTAACGCCGGGGAAGTTTCCTACATGCTGCTTAGAACCTGTAAGCTGATTAAAAAGTGTTGTTTTTCCACAATTCTGATTTCCTACCAAAGCAAATGTCAACGTTTCACTGTCCGGTAATGGATTCTCATTTTTTCTGTCATGGAATTTTCCACCCTCTCCATATCCGGGATGAAGCTTTTCTTCCTTTTTCCTTTTATTTTCCTTATCTTTTGGTTTATGCTCTTTACTGATTTCAATATTTTTTGCATCTTCTAAACGAATTGTCAATTCATATCCATGAATACGCAACTCAATCGGGTCTCCCATAGGAGCATATTTCACTACAGTTACTTCTGTCCCCTGTATTAAACCCATATCCAGAAAATGCTGACGTAGAGCCCCTGTTCCTCCTACCGAAAGAATGGTCGCCGTACTTCCTATTTGTAACTCACTTAGTTTCATCTTCTGCCTTCTTTCCTATTAGTTTCATCTAACTCATATCGTAAGGATTGGAGCTGTCTTATAAAACAGCTCCTTAAATTTTTTTTCTTTATACAGTATACGTGCTAAATAACAGAAAAGCAACCGTTTCCTGAAGGAATTTTTATAAATTATGGACGCGAAGGGTACGAATTGCATTTAAAACCGCAATAATCATAACACCCACATCTGCAAAAATAGCAAACCACATATTGGCAATTCCTATTGCACCCAGTGCCAGACAACCGAATTTAATTACTAAAGCGAAAATAATATTCTGGTATACAATACCAAGACATTTTCTGGAAATCTTAATGGCTTTGGAAATCTTTAAAGGATCATCATCCATCAGAACTACATCAGCCGCCTCAATAGCTGCATCAGAACCCATAGCTCCCATGGCAATTCCAATATCTGCACGAGTAAGAACTGGCGCGTCATTAATACCGTCACCTACAAATGCCAATTTTTCCTTTTCAGACTTCTCTGCAAGGAGTTCTTCTACCTTTGTTACCTTGTCTCCCGGAAGCAATTCCGCATAGACTTCATCAATTCCCAAAGACTGTGCAACCTGTTCTGCCACAGACTGCGCGTCTCCGGTAAGCATAACCGTCTTCTTCACTCCTGCCTTTTTCAGTCGTGCAATAGCCTCTTTAGAATGTTCCTTTACAATATCAGAAATCACAATATGCCCTTCATATTTTCCGTCTATTGCCACATGGACAATTGTTCCCACATCATGACAGCCATGATATTCCACATTTATTTTTTTCATCAGCTTGCTGTTTCCCGCCGCAACTTCTCTTCCGTCTACTTTTGCAATAATGCCATGACCACTGATTTCCTGAATATCCGAAACTCTATTTCTGTCAATTTCTTTTCCGTAAGCTCTCTGAATACTCTTACTAATTGGATGAGAAGATGCACATTCTGCCAATGCCGCATATTCCAACAGTTTCCTTTCTTCTATCACATTATGATGAACACCGCTTACTTCAAAAACACCTTGCGTCAAAGTTCCTGTTTTATCAAAAACCACATATTTTGCCTGAGATAAGGTTTCCATATAATTAGAACCTTTAATCAATACACCTTCCTTACTTGCACCCCCAATTCCCGCAAAGAAACTAAGAGGAATACTGATAACAAGAGCACATGGACAACTAATAACAAGAAATGTCAATGCACGGTAAATCCATACGCCCCACTGAGCTGTCTGTCCTAAGAATAACATCTGTACCAATGGAGGAAGAATTGCCAATGCTAATGCACTATAACAAACTGCCGGTGTATATGCTTTGGCAAATTTAGAAATAAAGTTTTCTGATTTCGATTTTCTGGAGCTGGAATTTTCCACAAGTTCTAAAATCTTAGATACGGTAGACTCTCCGAATTCCTTTGTTGTCTTGACTTTCAGCACACCATTTATATTGATACAGCCGCTGATAATCTCATCGCCTTGCTTTACATCACGAGGAAGACTCTCTCCTGTTAAAGCACTTGTATTCAAACTGGAATTTCCCTCCATAACAATTCCATCTAAAGGAACCTTTTCTCCCGGTTGAACAACAATAATACTGTCAATCTCAACTTCATCAGGATCTACTCTTTCCAGCTTTCCATCACGCTCTATATTAGCATAATCAGGTCGAATATCCATCAAAGCACTGATATTCCTACGGCTTTTTCGCACCTCATAACTTTGAAATAATTCACCTATCTGATAGAACAGCATAACTGCAATGGCTTCATTATAATCTCCGCTTTTGGAATAAATCGCCAAAGCAAAGGCCCCTACAGTAGCCACTGCCATTAAGAAATTCTCATCAAAAACACGTCTGTTCAAAATACCTCTTCCGGCTTTTTTCAAAATATCATATCCAATAACTAAATAAGCTGCCAGGTAAAGGGCTAACTTTAATATTCCTGTGGTAGGTATTAAATTCAATGCAATTACCATAACTGTTGTAATGATAATTCTGGTCAACATTTTTTTCTGTTTTTTATTCATAACGACTTCCACCTTCTTTCTGTGATAAATTTACACCCCTTTTGCAATTTGCATCCGGGGTGCTGTTTCTTAAAGTTCAATTTCACAATCCGGCTCTACTTTTCTGCAAGCCTTTAAAACATTTTTCATTACCTTTTTGGCATCCTGTCCTTCTTCAAATTCCACAATCATCTTCTGTGTCATAAAATTTACAGTTGCAGATGCAACACCCTCAACTTTGCGTGTAGTATCTTCCATTAAATTTGCACAGTTTGCACAATCCACCTCAATATTATAAGTCTTCTTCATAATAAAATACCTCTCTTTTTAATATAATATTTTCTTAATGATTAAACATTTGTTTAATTGTTATATCTATAATATAGTTCAGAGAGATAAAAAAGTCAACAACAAAATATATTTTTACATCAATTTTGTTTCCTCCAATTTTTCCGTAAACAACTCATTTAAACGAATAACAGGCTTACGAAATACCAATCCTAAAAGCAGGGAAAAAATCAAAAACAATCCCAAAGTTCCCAGTTCTTTTACATAAATATTTCCATACAAACCGGCAATCGCTTCCCGCATTGCTCCCATACTATGGGTAAAAGGCAGGAACTGATATACCTTCTGGAAAAAAGATGGCGCCATCTCTATTGGAAAGGTTCCACCGGAACCTGCCACCTGAATAACCAGTAAAATAACACAGATTGCTTTTCCCACATCGCCGAAAGAAACTGTCAGGGTATAAATAATATTTACATACACGATACTGGTAAGCCAGCCTGACAATACAAATAAAAACGGATGCTCACATTGAATACCCAGAAAGAATAAATCTCCCAGACAGATTAAACCGCTTTGAATGAGCCCCATAATAAAAAACAGCAAATATCTGCCAAAGTAAATCTGATAATTTTTTACATGATGAAGTTTTTTCTTTCTCTCCTCTGACAGAGTTACTTTCATCATAGCAACTAATACGATACCACCAACCCAAATAGACAAGGTAGAATAAAACGGCGCCATAGCCGAACCGTAATTCTCTACCGGATATATATTTTTTGTTTCCATTTTCACTGGTGAAGCAAGAAAAGAACTCACTGTATCAGGGCCATTTCTCAGAACATCCTTTAATATTTCCAGATTTCCGTTCTCTGCCGCTTCTGAAAGTTTCTGTAAAACATCATTCATTCTACCAGAAGCTTCATCCAGCAAAGAAGCCGAAGTATCCAAAGCTGTTTTTAATTTTCCCAAATCAGAAGCTGCGGAGCCTGACAAATCTTCAATCCCCTGTGCTCCCTCATCTAATTTTGATAAAATCAAAGACACATCTTTATTGGTGTTACTGAGTGTCTGAAACAGCTGGTCTAAATTCCCCTTTACGTTCTTCTCATAATCTGTCTGCACATTCTGAATTTGCTGTGCACTTTGCTTTGCAAGCTCTTTTAATTCACTTTGGTAGCTGCCTGCATCCGAAACAGATTGAGAAATTTTATCAGTAGCCTCATACAATTTATCTCTTACAGCCTCCTGCTGAGCAATAGAAGTATTTAATTTCCCTATCACTGTGCCAAGCTGTTCTTTTATATGTGGAAAAGCTTCCGGTAAAGAGTCGCTGACCCCTTGCAAACTATCACGAAAAGAAGCATATCTGTCAATGATTACCTGCACCTGTTCTGCCAGTCCATTTAAACTCTCACCCGCTGCTGCAGCATCCTGTGACAAAGATGAAAATGTCTCATCCACCTGTTCCGATACTGCTTGGTAAACATCACTGCCTGCCACCAACACATCATTTACACTGTCCGTAGTACCTGATAAAGCATCTTTTAAGCTCTTAACGCTTTTTCCCGTATCTGTAAGAAGCGATAAATTGGTATCTGCATTACTTCCTGTCTGTTTTAAAAAAGAAGCTGTGGATTCCAGTGTATTTCCCATAGAGTCTGTCATATTAGAAAAGGCCTTTATAGTACCTGACGCAGCTAAAAGACTATCTGCAATCTCTTTAATATTTTCGTGTACTCTTCCGATCATTTCCTGAGAGTCTTCCTTACTCATCATAGAAGAGAGGCTATCCATGAGCTGTAATCCCACCTGAGAAATTGTTTTCGTAAATAATTCTGCAATCTGCTTTCGTACAGCCCCTGCACCTTTATCTGTTACTTTCGGAGCAATAGCATTTTCCTTTTCATTTAAGTAATATAAAATATCAGAATGTTCTACATCATCAGAAAAAAGACTCATCATATCATTACTGAAAGTCTCCGGTATCACAATGGCTGCATAATATTTTCCGGATTTTACACCTTCCACTGCTTTTTGAGAATCTGTAAATACCCAATCCAGCTGATTATTTTCACGAAGTCCTGAAACTACCTGCTCACCCAGATTGATACTAATCGGAAGCAATTCACCCTCATATCCTGTATCTACGTTGGCAACTGCCACCTTCAGACTTCCTGTATTACTGTAAGGATCCCAACTGGCAGCAATATTAAACCACGCATAAAGAGATGGAACAACGCTAAGTCCCAGAATAACAATCCATGCAATGGCATTTTTTTTAATTTTCTTCAGGTCTCCTATGAAGATTTTCCATATATTTCTCATTGTTCCCCTTCTCCTCTCTGGGTATTTTCTTTTACCTCTTTCAAAAGCACCTCATCCGACATCTCACTTAAACGTTTCTTTCTTTTTAAACTTTCATGTATATATTCCACAACAATTAAATATAAGGCAATTAGTATAATTGAGGCAATCCACAATACTAAAAATACCATTTTAGAGTCAATACTAAACATAAGGATGAGAAAAATAATAGGAATGACAACAATTGCAAGAAATCCTCGCCGTATTTTCTTATGATAATTAGACTGAAATTTTTCAATTTTATCATTTAAGGATTTACGAAATTCATCCTGCCCGGCTAAAATTTTCACTGCTGTTGACAAACTGATTTTTTCTCTTTGCATCCCCTCTTCTTCACAAATCATCAAGTCTGTTTCAGCCAGCTTACGGTCAAACAAATAGTTCAAGTTCAAAAGATGCGGTCTTAAAAGAAGACCTATTCCCAAAGCAATCGGTAAAAACACTGCCAGACAAAGAATATTTTTCCAGTAATGCATACCATAAATCCCTGCAATTGCTTCTCTCATAGCATTAATCCCGTATGTAAATGGCAAAAGAGGATGAACAAACTGAAAAAATGCCGGTGTCATTTCAATGGGATACGTGCCCGCAGAGCCCGGAATTTGGAGAATGACTAAAATAACACTCAAGGCTTTTCCAATATGTTTAAAAGTAATAGACAATGCATAAATCAAATTAACATATACAAAAGAAGCAAATAAACCTGCAAATACAAAGGCCGCCGGATTTTTACACTGTATTTTCAAAAGGTAGATATCTCCAAGACAAATAATAAGCGCCTGTATCAAACCTGTTGTTATGTATAAAATCCATCTTCCAAAATATCCTTGTGTTACTGTAAAGCTTTTAATCTTCTCATCTTTATCTACTTCCATCTTAAAAATAGCGATTAAAACAATACCGCCTACCCAGATTGCCAGATTTGTATAAAAAGGTGCCATAGCTGAACCATAATTTTCCACACGATAAAAGCTCTTCGTTTCCAACTGTACCGGAGAATGCATAAATTCAGCTACTTCTCCTGTATCTTTTTTTGTCAGCTCTTTTAAACTCAGGTAAATATCTGAGCTTTGCAGCGCCCCCAAATCTGTAATAGCAGTATTCAGTTTTTTCTGCACATCATCAAGAGCCTCTTTGGTACTCTCCATGGCTGTTTTTGTATCACTTAACGTCTGTTTCAAATCCCCCGTTACATTTTTAAGCTGTTCTGCGGAGGGCTCTACTCCGGCAAGAACTCCCGAAACCTTTCCTGAAAGCTGTGCAAAAGAATCTAAAGATTGATTTAAGGAAGGAAGCACATTTTTCTCAAAAGAAGCTCTGGAAGTCTGGAGATTTTTCTGTCCGTCCTGAATAACCGAAGCAATCTGATTTAATCCTTGAACAGATGTATTTACGGCATTCCCTATACTATTGTTCCCTGTCTGAAGATTTTTCAATATCTCTTTATGTCTCTGATTTTCTGTTTCCAGCTTTTCTATGATTTCAGACAACGGATTTCCTGGAACTTGATTATCAAGTTCTCTAAGAACTGTCAGAATTTCCTCGTTTTTTGAAATTAAATCCTGCATAGATGTAATGGTATTTCCAATCTTCTCATTTACATTCTGTACTTTCTCATTCAACTTTCCAAGGTCTGTTCCCACTGCACTGCTGATACCGGACAACGCATCTGCTCCCTGCGTAAGACCATCAGATAAACCGACGCTTAATGCACCTACGCTATTTCTCACGGAAGCTAAAATATCTGTTCCATTATTCATAGATTTTGCTCCCGATGCTACCGCACTTTTCAGAGCATCCAGCGTTTCCTGAGTTCCATTTATTAAATCATCGCTTCCATCAATAGTTTTATTTAAATTTTCTAAAACCACCTGATATTCTTCCAGATTTTCCTCTGCTGTCTGCATTTTTGCAATCAGACTTTCCTGCACTGTGTCAACCTGTGTACCCATCTGCTCTGCTGTCTGTCCCAAAATTTTAGAAACAGAGCCTGCCGCTGCAGCAATAAATTCTTCATTTACCTGCTCTTGAATCGTAGACGCACCTGTACCTGTAACCTTAGGGGCAATGGCATTTTTCTTTTCATTTAAGTAATATTCAAACTGAGGCTGCTTCATATCACCGGAAAGAATACTCACAAAAGAAGAACTAAAATCCTCAGGTATCACAATAGCCGCATAATATTTTCCCGACTTTACACCCTGCACCGCCTTCTTTTCATCTGTAAATTTCCAACCTAAACTATCATTTTTCTTTAAATTTTGGACAATTTCCTCCCCTACATTTAGTTCTCCTATCAACTCATTTTCCGTACCCTTATCTGCATTTGCCACTGCAATCTTAATGTTTCCTGTATTTGCATAAGGATCATAATTTGCTGCAATATTAAACCATGCGTATAGAGATGGTATCAGACATACACCAATGGTAACAATCATTGCTACCATATTATGGGATAATCGATTGACATCTCTTCTAAAAATTTCAAATGCCCTCTTCATGCTTTTCCCTCGCTTTTCTATAATCTTCTTATATAAGCATATTGTCTGCAATTCGTATATTTTATCACCAGAATTTGAGATGTCAATAATTTCGGAGAAAAAATATGACTTTAAGTCAATTTTTTTATCAAATATCATTTCTAATCTGGATACAAGCTTAAAAATAAAGGTGAAAAGCTGATTTTACTCAATCTTTTCACCTATTATCATCATACTATTATTCTCTTATTTCTATAAAAGCGCTTCCTGCTGCTTTCATAGTAAGACAAATCCTACCGCCTTCCACAGGTAACTGTTCTTCTGTTTCCAGATTGATATACATCTTATTCTCAAATGGAACCGGAATACTTATATTCACTTCCTGCTCATCATTATTTACTGCCACAACAAGCCCCTGCTCCTGAGTAAATCTGGCAAAAGCATATTGCCTGTTTGTCAGCAGTAGTTCCCGATATCTTCCATAAGCAAGACAATCTGTATATTTCTTATGCAGATTTCCCAACCATTTCACATGCTGCATAATCTTAGAATCTTTTTCCTTATTTAAAGCCTCTTCAATCTCTACTGCCGGACGCAGTGGATCGTCATTTCCACCCTCCTTGCGTCCTTCAATTCCCCATTCAGAACCATAATAAATAGAAGGAATTCCGGGAAGTGTAAACAGCAGTGTATAAATAGGAAAAATGTGGTCTTTTACCTGAATTTTACTGATAATTCTGTCTACATCGTGATTGTCCACAAAGGAATATAACTTCATACCTTTATAAATCCCACCGTTTTCATCAAATTCTCGGCGAATTGTATGCGCAATCTCAAAATAATTGTGATCATTATGTCCGGAATAGAGTCCCTTATGCAATTCATAATTTGTAACACTGTGAAGCATTTTTTGCCCATCCTGAATATAACGGCTGTAATCTCCATGAATGACCTCGCCCATAAGCCAGAAATCTTCCTTTTTCTCACGGGTTCTCTTTCTCATCTCTTCCATGAAAGAAAATTCCAGGCAATCTGCACAGTCTAAACGAATACCGTCAATATCAAAAGTATCAATCCAGAAATCAATAACTCCAAGAAGATATTCCCGCACAGCCGGCTCCCATAAATTCAAATTCACCAGTTCAAAGCAATTTCTCCATGCCTCATAACCAAATCCGTCATTATAAGGACTATTCCAGCCAAAATTAACACCCTTGTACCAACTACAGTATGGTGACTGCTCTCTGTTTTTCTGTATATCCTGAAAGGCAAAAAATTCTCTTCCCGTGTGATTAAATACACCGTCTACTACAACCCGAATGCCTGCCTCGTGAGCCTTTCTGACAAAGCGTTTGAAATCCTCATTATCTCCTAATCTACGATCCACAACCTTATAATCCTTTGTATCATATCCATGGGTACTGGATTCAAACAACGGTCCTATATAAATAGCAGTGCAACCTAAATCTGCAATATGAGGAAGCCATTTGTCCAGTTCTTCAAACCTGTGTACTACCTCTTCTCCCTTATTTTCTCTAGGCGCACCTGTCATGCCAATAGGATAAATATGATAAAACACTGCCTCTTCATACCATGCCATAATCATTCCTCCTGCTTGTGAATAACTTTTACTCACATTATACCAATCGGTATAGAAAAAATCAATGGTGATAGCAATATTCCTCCAGTGTAATCTGATTACTGTAAATATATTTTGCTGCTTCCTTGCCCACATATCGATAGTGCCATGGTTCATAGACAATTCCCGTTATATCTGCCTTATCCTCAGGATAGCGCAGTATAAAACCATATTTCCAGCAATTTTTCATAAGCCATTGTTGTACAGGCTGTTCCTCCATTCCACTGACTATTTTTTGTTCCGCAATATCTGTTATATCTACAGCCAGCCCTAACTCATGTTCACTTGTCCCCGGAATTGCAACTGATTTTGCCGTTCTTTCTTCTGCCTCCTGTCTGTCCATCCCATCTTTCATATATATCTGAATTTGCTGGTTAAAAAGTTCCTGTTGTTTTTCATGAGTCCGATAGGAAGAACAAATAATTGGTGAATATCCCTGCGCACGGCAATCATCCATCATCTGCTGCAATTCAGGATAACATCTGGAATCAATACTCTGCCCGTTTCTAAGCTGTGTAAGAGATATATTTTCGACATAAGATTGATCCAGCTTGTGCGAACTATTTACTAAAATTAAGTTCCACTTCGTGCCCGCATCTGTTGATGAATCATTTTTCAAATCATCATTATTCTGATTAATTTTTTTAGAATTGTTATGTTTATATAAAATTTTTCCCTCTGCCGAAACGCTTGTTCTGACAACTCCTGCTGCAACTATGACAAAAATCACACATACCATAATTTCGCTCATCAATACACCTACCATCCTTCTTTTACGTGACATTCCCTTTCTTCGTCTTATTTTCCTCTTAATCACAAAACGCACCTCTCTTTCCTTTTTCTAAAGGATAGCGCGGTGCGTTTTCAAAATATATTCAGTTTGCCATCCATTTGGCATCATTCAAATGGTAATAATTCAGGTCCCTTATAATAAAAATATACAGACATCAAAATTTCATCTTTGTTTTTATCAACCAATTTGATTACGTCATAACTATCATCTTCCGGTTCTATACTAAGTTCATAATACTCTTCTAAATATGAAATTAAATTAGCCTTAACATACTCGCTATTTTTATTATCAATACAATAAGCTGCTGAATTTCCGTCATCTGCTGTAACATTGTAACTCATCTGGACAACCTTTTTATTCTTATCATCCACACACAGCACCAATTCATCACCTGTTAAGCATTTCGCTTTCACCGTCCATATTACAGCAGAAGTAGAGGAATCCTTCATAACCAGCAGGTTACATTTTGCATCCATACTTGATTTATCAATACTTATCTGCATATAACCCCATCCCTCTAATTGCAATCCCTGCAGGAAAGAGTTACAGACTTCTGCTAATTCTTCTCTTGATAAATTTGCCAGTTCTTCCTGATAATCAAACTCATAGTCTTTTTTATACACGACTCTCATAGCCTCTATAATACTATTGGAATGGGTAATTTCTATGGGATTTACCTTATATTTTTCCACCTGTTCCAGATTTTCATTTAAAACATTTGAAAAGACAATACGAGGAAAAAGCAGTCCAAAACCAATGCATAAAATCATGATAAATACTCCAAATACCCATGAATACTTTTTCATATTCTGCCTCCCCGTATCTGCACTTTCACCACTGTTCCAACACCCACTTCACTTTCTATTGAAAGACTTCCGTTATGAATTTTTGCTATCCGATCACAAAGTGACAGCCCCAGTCCGGCACCTCCAAAGCTACGGCTTCTGGCTTTATCTATACGATAAAAGGCTTCTGTTATATGCACCAGTTTATCTTTTGGAATACCACATCCGGTGTCCTGAATGAGCAAATCGCAACCATCTTTTTTCATGGAAAGTACTATTTTGATAACACCACCATTTTCCATAGCACGTCTGGCATTTTCTAAGAGATTTACAACCAGAGAGACAAAAAGATCCGGTTCCAGCATACAATTACCAGCCTCACATTTTTTCTCTATCTCTATCCCATTTTCTTGAAAATATGGTACATAATACTTCACCACATTTTCTATCAAATATGCCGGGTTTTGAATTGTCAGCTCCTGCTCTTTATTACCTGCGGCAATGAGTTCAAGAAGCTTTATAGACAGCCTCTCCAATCGTTTACTTTCAGAATATATATAGTTTGCAGCGTCTGTCTGCTCCTCCTGACTTAAATTCTGACGTCTCAACAAATCTGCATATCCAATCATAGATGTCATTGGCGTTTTCAGTTCATGTGTAAAATTTGCAATAAACTGATTCTGTCTGTCCACCGCCGCATTTAATTCCTCCATTTTGTCAACAAGCGTATCTGTCATACGGTCAAATTCTACTGAAAGTTCTTCTATCTCATCGTTTGTATGAATATCACTTCTCAAATCATAGTTCCCTTGTGTAATACTGGAAACGATTTTCTTCAGCCTGCTTATGGGTTTTGTTAAAAAATATGATAAAATATAAGAGAAAACTGCGCTGTAGGTCACTACAAAAAGAAAAACCGCTATATAAAGTTTCTGCAATTCCTCTCTTTGCTCGTATACTTTTGTAATGTCATATAAAGCATCTATATATAAGTCTGCATTTTCCACTTTAATCACTGAACAAAGCTGAATATAGTACTGATTTTCACTACGGATAATCTTATATGCTACATTTCTGTAATCTGCTTTATCACACATTTCTTCCATATCATTCACAAAATCACTACTTTTATATATAAGTTCTTTGTCTTTATGCAGACTTATAGCAACAAACAAATCATTTTGTTCCACAATCTTCCCAAAATCCTTAGAAATCTCACTTGCTGTCGTCCAAGTAGTTTCCTGACTAAGCAGAGAAAATGTATGAATAACCATGTCAAATGATTTTATTGCAGATATCTTTTCACGATTTATAGAGCTTTGAAAGGAACTGTATAAAAGAAATGTACCACCAATTCCAAAAATAAACGCAATCATGGAAATCATACACAAAGTCACTTTATATCGAAACTTCATGCCCTCATCTCCAATCGATATCCTACTTTATTAACTGCTTTTATCATGTCTTCCAGATGAGCTTTTCTTCGAAGTCTCTGTACATGCAAGTCCACTGTCTTACTGGTATATTCCAGGTTTCCTCCCCATACCCGCTCATATATAGTTTCTCTATATAATGCCACGTTTGGATTCTGTGCAAAAAGCACAAGCAAATCATATTCCTTTGGTGTCAGCGCTACTTCCTGTTCATCATATCGAACCACATGCTGTTTCAAATTAATTGTCAGCTTATCATTAATTTGGATAATATCCGAAGTCTTATGAAATCTTCTGAGTACCACCTCAACCCTTGCCAAAAGTTCTACAACCTCAAATGGTTTTACGATATAATCCTCTGCACCCATTTTTAAACCTTTTACTCTATCATCAATCGAATTCATTGCCGTGATAAAAATAACCGGGATATCAAAGGGTTTTATATATTCCAGCAATTCAAATCCGTCAATATATGGGATCATAATATCCAGAAGAATTAAATCATATCTGTTTTCCTCTATCATATTAGCCGCAGTCTCACCATCATACGCACAAGAACAAAAATACCCCGCTCCTTTCAGCGATAACTTTATTAAATCAGAAATCGGCTTTTCGTCCTCAACAATTAAGATATTTACCATAATTTTCTCCCAATCTATGTACTATGGCTATTATACATTATAATGGCATCTTTTTGGCATCAAAAAATATTATCTTATATGAAATCCTTTTTCATGCTGCTCTTTAGGAAGTGGTTTTCTATCTATCCATGAAATCTGAATATACGGACTCTGATTAATCATCTTCAGAACCCTGTTAATCTGCTCTGCTGTCCCCTGTGCTTCCATCACAACACTACCATCCCACTCATTTGTTACCCATCCGGTAACTCCCACACTGTCTGCTGCATGCTTTGCCCGATACCGAAATCCGACTCCCTGGACTCTCCCTGTAAACGTCAGATGCTCACGGATGATACTTTGTTCATTCATTTTATCGTTCCACCTTTCCATTATTAGAGGTAATTACCTTTTTCCCGATATTTCTGTGCTATTATCATGAAAACATAAATGCAGCCAGAATAAACACCATCAAAAATAAAATATTTGCAATTGTAAAGTACAAAATATACTTTCCTTTTCGACTAGGTCCAGAGGCTACAATAAGCCGGTAAGAAATCAAACTCGCCATTGATGCAATCAATGTTCCAAGCCCTCCGATATTTGTTCCGACAATCAAAGCTTCCCATTTCTGTGTAAATCCGGACAATAACAGCGCAGCCGGAACATTGCTGATGACCTGTGAAGAAGCTACTGCTGTGAGTATTTCATTGCCACTGATGATTCCTTTTAAAAAATCACAAAAAGCCGGAATACGTCCCATATTTCCGATAAAAATAAAAAATCCCGCAAATGTAAGCAGCAAAGAATAGTCAATCACCTTTAACGTATCCCTATCTGTGAAAAATACAACAAAAACTGTCACAATAGTGACAAACCATGCGGGCAATATCTGTGCCACACAGAGCAGACACTGCACAAACAAAACCGCATAGATCACTTGCTTCCGATAGTTCTTGAAAGATACTTCCGAGGCAATCTGTAACGTGTGCAACGGCTGTTTTTTTCGAAGGACAATGGTCACGAAAAGTAACACCGCCGCAAGAACAGTATACGGGAGCATCAATATAAGAAATTCTCCCACTCCCATCCCCGATTTAGAATACAGATAAAGATTTTGGGGATTTCCAATTGGGGTAAACATACTTCCAAGGTTCGCTGCTATTGTCTGTAACACAACCACCAAAATAATGCTCTCCCTCCGGTCAGACATCTCTAATACCTGAATTGCAAATGGCACAAATGTGATAAGCGCCACATCATTGGTAATCAGCATACTGGATATAAAACATAAAAAAACAAGTATCAACTCCAACTGGTGACTGTTTTTTACTTTTGTAAGTAATCTATCGGCTGCCTGCCGGAACACGCCGAGACGATTTGCTCCTGCCATCACTGCCATCAGACAAAACAAAAGCCCAAGCGTATGAAAATCAATATAACTTAAATATGCACTATCCGGCGGAACTACAATGGCAGATATAAGTGCAAGTACCCATGCAATAATCAATACAATATTCATTCTTTTTCCTTTTCTATTCTTTTTTCTACAAATACTCCCCTAACCGCTCTTTTACATTCGCTTCGATCCCTTTCATGATATCCAGACATTTTTCTTTATTCATTCCTGCTGCTATGCCCACTGCAAGAATTTCTTTTTCTCCCGGCTTACGTCCATTTCCATCCACTGCTGTCGTATGCTCCCCATAATACGTATTACTATAAGTAAGATCATAAGCAGGACTCAAACGCCAGCTATCATTTTCTTCATCATAAAGAAATGTGAAATTCTTCGAATGATCACCTCTGTTATGCGCAAATACATTAAAGCACATTCGGCGAAACATATTTTCTAAATCCATCTCATTATTATTCGTTAATATTTTTGTCAGCTTCATAAGACCATGATAATCCATACTTGGCTGTTCAAAATCCAACTCCAAAAGTGCCGCAGCTGTAAGCATATGAATCTTTTTTTCTCCTCTTGTATCCACTGCCCTGTCAAAACGTTTCGTTCCAAAATATCCTTCACATTTTTCAGATGGAAATAATCTGGTCTCACTCATAATAATTCCGCATTGTCTTGCACAGCAAGAATAGTCATATTCCATCTTTCCTGCATTTTCGCCATCTACATGAGCAGGAAACTTAATAATCCATTGCCATCCGGAAGACTATCCGCAAATACTCCAAAAAGTCCCTGAAAATAATCTTTTGTCGGAATAAACACCTGGTCTTTTAATGGAAGGGAAAAGGGGCTGATTGAAAATCCTTTTTCAATCCAGCTTTTACTATACTGAAACGCAATTTTACGACCGGCTGTCATCGCCAGCGTCCCGACCAATCGTTCATTATAATATACTTGTAACGAATTATCTCGTTTCATTAATAACCTCCTGAATATCCTTATATGGTACATTCGTGAATATATCTCTAAGCTCACCAGCAATATCCAAAGCCATTGCAATCTTCGTCAGTGAGAGTAAGGATATCTTTCCTGTCATTTCAAATCTCTTGACCGAACCATAACTCACTCCACTCATAGAAGCCAGTTTTTCCTGTGAAATAGAACGCCTTTTTCTGATGTTGCGCACTCGCTGTGCAAGTTTCTGATCCAGTTCTTCTGCTGTTTCCCATACAAGCTGTCGCATTTCTTCACCTCTTTCTCTGATAATATATTATCTATTTTTTGTGATTTTCTGCTATTTTAGATAATATATTATCTATTTTTATTTTATCACATATTTCTTGTAATAACAATGATTTAACCATAAAACGATTACCTGTATCATTATAAAGAATGGCTTGTAATAGTGCTCTATAATATTAAAAAAGACGGTAAATATGAACTGTCCTTTTAGCTGAAATCTCTTTTCCCTTTTCAGCAGGTACACTTCTAATGTCTACTTTTCCATTCCTTGGTTCTAAAAATGGGCAATCCCCCTTGGGACTGCCCATTTAATCACATTTTATTAATACAATTTCGCACCTGCCGGAATTCTATCATCAACCATAAGAAGATTTAATCCTTCACGACCGGCTTCCCCGTGTACCGCTGAAATCAGCATACCACAAGAGTCAATTCCCATCATTGGTCTTGGCGGCAGATTTGTAATAGCGATACAAGTCTTTCCAACCAGTTCTTCCGGTTCATAATATTCATGAATACCGCTTAAAATCACTCTTTTCTCATCTGTACCATCGTCTAAAACAAATTTCAGAAGCTTTTTGGATTTTGGTACTGCTTCACATTCCAGAACCTTCACAGCTCTAAAATCGGATTTACTGAATGTCTCAAAATCAACCATTTCTTCAAATAATGGCTCAATTTTCACATTAGAGAAATCGATTTTTTCTTCTACAACCGGAGCCGCCGCAACCGGTGTAGCCTTCTGGCCTGCGTTGTTTGCTTCGTTCTTAGCAGCGCCCTGTGACTTCATTGTCGGGAATACTTGATAGTACATCTTCATATCTCTGTATTTCCCTTCATTTCAAGGTTTCATCGGGTTTTCTTACTCTTCACATCTCCCCATAATACTTCATACAAAAGTGCTGTTTTGTTGCACGTTGCGTTGTACTTTCAACTAATTTGTTGTAGTACGCATGTACTTTGGGATGATTTGTTGTAGTAGCTTCAAACCCTTCCAGATGAGAACTTTCCTTCCCATCTGTCTACTATATTACATTAGAAGAAATCCATCTTCTTTGCTAATTCTTCTAACGAATCCTGCTTCTTATTAAAATTTACCTCAGTATAGATATCCAAGGTAGTTTCAACGTTCTTATGTCCCATGATTTCCTGAATAACCTTGACGTTCATATCGCTCTCACACAAACGAGAACAAAACGTATGTCGTAATGTATGACAAGAAAAATGTGGAATAATCACTGGCTCTCTGTGTTCTCTCTTGGCATCGATAATCTCCTTCGCATTGTATGCTTCATAGATTCTCTTGATTGCCAGATTCACACAATGTGGATTATGAAGTGAACCTAACTTATTCGAGAAAACAAACCCCGAAAAACCATCAAACTCAAATGTACAGAACCCATCCCTTTTCTGTCTGTCATATTCATTTTTCAAAGCATCATATACTGTGTCCATCATTGGTATATGTCTTATACCGGCTTCTGTCTTAGGCTGTGAAATTGCAAATCCCGCAACACCGTTCCTTGTATAATAAGTTGCCGCATGATTAACACTAATGCTTCGCTTCTTGAAATCAACATCCTTCCAAGTTAATCCTGTGCACTCTCCAATTCTCATTCCAGTACCAAGCAATGTTGCAAAAAGCGGATACCAATGATAATACTCTGGAAATGTTTTTACCGCCTCTATAAATGCTTTCTGCTGTTCGACTGTAAGAGCATGCCTGATTCCTTTATTCTTTCCACTGTTACGCTTAATCTCTGCCATGACACCATCGGTAGGATTCTTTCTAATAATAATATCGTCTCTAACTGCCATATCGAAAATCGGATGCAATACTGTATGGATCGTGTCCAAGGTATTGATTGCGATATTCTTTTCATTAATCAGATGATAATAAAATAACTTAACATCTGTGTACTTAATATCAGCTAAAAACTTATTACCAAATCCATCACGAACAAATCTGTCAAACATATAAATGTAATTAGATCTTGTAGTAGCTCTCAGATTGTACTTCGTACTCATATATCTGTCGAATGCCATGTTGATTGTAGCATGACCGCCTACATAATAATCCAATCCATCCATCTGCGCTCTGATTAAGTCTTGTTCTTTCTCTCTCAGTGTAAAAAGATCTTTGGAATATGCATAACAACGTTTTCCATAGGGATTAACATATGTGTATATGTACATCCCGTCTAGTTTTCTTTGGCTCTCTCCCTTCTGAAGGACTCTTCCTTTGTCATCCTTCCTCTGTTTGACTTTTGCTTTTGCCATCTCTTTCTCTCCTTTCTAGGAAAGGAAAGAAGTTCATCCAGATCACTTGCTATTTGGTTTCTTCTTTATTGTACAGAAGTTCCAAACCATCAAGTACAACCTGCGATATGGTTTTATGATGCTCAGCAGCATACTTCTTAATGCGCTCATGGTCTTGAATGGTTACTCGTACCCCAAGAACACTCTGTTTAGGATTTTCCACTGGTGGTCTACCATCTTTATTTGCCATAAGCTCTTTCACCTCCGAATCATCATACATATATTATATATCATTTCAATTAAATGTTCAACAATTGTTTAACATTTATTGAAAGATTTTATCTATATAAACCTGCAAGATCCGGAGTAAACTTCCTAGACATTCCTTCATAATCACCGTGGATTCTAAACTGCTCAAGATATGCTTCAAAAATATCTGTATTTACCAGCACCTTGTTTCCCATCTTATAAGTTGCACCTGCTATCTTTGCGTGTTCCTGGATTCTTGTTAATCCCATACTATAAAGTTCTGTTGCTTCCTTATAAGTAACAAATCTCTTACGTACCTTGGGATCAGAGAGGTTCTGCTTCTTCTGTTCTGCCATACAAAAAGCTCCTTTCCATATTAGTAAGGTCTTTGCAACCTTCTAATATGTACTTGGAGCCTAAAAATCGTGATTACAGAAAATCACAAAAGATTTTCTATCCAATCACTAATACCTCTGCAAATAATCGTCACAATCATCATCAGACGGTGTATCAGTATATGAATCCAGATTTCCATCACTGTCATACCAATCAGTGCGACCTTCACCATCATCATACCCGTAAAAAGTTGCTCCGTCTGATTCATTAGTGTTTACCCAATCAGGTGTATTATCAAAATCAAATAATCCCATAGTATTTGTCCTCGCTTTCTTAACCATTCTTTCTATCAATCTCTGTTCCGATCTTGTTGCCAGCCAATCCAAGCCTCATGAATGCCGTATTATTCTTCTTACCATGAAGAATCGAATTAATAGGTGCTCCCGACTTACAAGTCTCATAGCAAGTAGTCGAATATTCTCTTGTAAACAAGTATAACTCCTCTCCTGATGGAGTTCTTAAATAATAATCCAATGTCGTATGTCCACCCTTGGTACGCCAGATGCACTACTTCTCCGGGAGTTGTATTTATTCCGGTATTCAGTTGTCAATGTGCAATTCCTCTTTGGATTGCATCCATTATTGCATAAAAAAGTGCTCCGTCCCGTATATCCATAAATCCAGAAAATACACAAAAAAATTCCCATTTCCGAGATTTTGGAAACAGGAACTTTTACTATCAAACTATTCTTTTTACCGTGTTTATGCTAATATTTAAATCAGAAAATCACCAAAGACAGGAGTGATACCATTATGAAAGTACAATTAACTATTCAAGAAAAATTAAAAGATTTGCGTGTAGAACGTGGTTTAACCCTTGAAGAATTAGAAGCAGAAGTGAATATCTCAAAATCCACTTTAGGCTCTTATGAAAACGATGAGTATAAAGATATCAGTCATACAAGCCTTATTACTCTTGCCAAATACTATGGCGTGTCTACAGATTATCTCTTAGGTTTTTCAGAAAACCGCGCTAGCTGATTTACATATTGATGATAATGCTGTAGAACTTCTCTCCAGTGGTCGTATGAACAATCGCCTGCTCTGCGAACTCATCACTCACAAAGATTTTATAAAGTTCCTGGCAGATATTGAAATTTATGTGGATGGAATTGCCAATATGCAAATTCAAAGCTTAAACACCATGGTTGATTCTGTTCGTAAATCCATTATTGAAAAATATCAACCACAGGAAGAAGACTACTATCTTCAAATTTTGCAGGCAACTCACATAAACAACGATGAATATTTCAGCCATATGATTTCAGATGATCTCCACGCTATTATCAAAGATATTCGTGAATCCCATAAAAAAGATTCCGATACTGCTCCTGAAAACACAATTATGGACGAACTAAAAAAAGATATAGAAGATGCCACCAGTTTCAAAGGTAGCCTACAAGAAAAACAGGCTATACTTTATTGTAAGCGACTTGGCATCAAATATAACAAACTCTCCGACGAAGAATTTCGGACACTGATCAAAATTCTTAATAAATCCTCTCTTTTAAAAAGTCCAATAAATCAGAAAAAGAGGAAAAAATAAAACATTGCACATACAGATAAAGCCAAAGGAATTTCTCTACTCCTTTGGCTTCATTCTATCTTTCTTCTAATACTTTTTTAATTGCACAGACCACCTCATATGCAAGATTAACCGGAACTGCGTTACCTATCATTTTATACCCTGTATCTACCGCATCATATATGAACTGAAAATCATCTGGAAATCCCTGTACACGAGCAACTTCTCTAACTGTCATTCGCCTATATAAATGCTCTTTCCCTTCGACAAATCTGCAATCATTCTTATCATATTTAATCATCTTCGGAGCCTGTGGATGTAACTGGCACTGTCTTCCCGATGCCTGAACTGTAAATGCCTGCTCATCCCACGCTTTAACCCTATTTCTACTCATAAAAATAGTAGAATATGCTCCTGTAAAATATTCATTATTATTTACCGCTTCTGGATTTCGATGATTTTTTTCACCAGCTGGAATTGCACTTTCTTGCAAATCCCAAATGATATCTCTTAGCGTTAATTTCTTATCATCATCTTCTGTTGAACCTTTCGGGAATTCAAAATCAATTTTTAAATCTTTTCGAAATCCAATATAAAATACTCGTTTTCTTTCTTGTGCAACGCCATAATCTTTGGCGTTAACCAAGGTTACCGAAATATCATAACCCGCATCTTCAAAGAGACTTATAATATTTTTCACGGCTTCTGAATGACGATTTGCCAACATCCCGCTAACATTTTCCGCCAGGAAAAACTTAGGTTTGAAGTCTTCTAAAATTCGTATATAATCATAAAACAGCTGACCTCGCTCATCATCAATACCTCGTAACGCACCTGCTTCAGACCAGGACTGGCAAGGCGGTCCGCCTATAATTCCATCCACTTCTCCATTTACAAATTCCCTGATATCTGTCTTAGAAATTTTACGTACATCACCTTCAATCAAATGTGTAGCTGGATGATTTGCTTTAAAAGTTGCCCATATTGTTTTGTCAAATTCATTCGCAACTGGTATTTTAAAACCAGCCTTTTCAAAACCCAAATCTAATCCACCACAACCTGAAAAAAGACTAATAACATTCATTCATTTTACCATCCTTTATTATTCATAAACATGACTCATATCGGCATTACCTTCATCTATATCATCTGTCGTTTCAATCGACAAGTGCCTTAAGCAATTCAATAATCTATCAGCCATTTCTGTTCCGTTCTTCTCAAGCGGATATTCATATATAATATCTGATACCAGCTTCCCATCATCCACTTTCCAATCCACTTGTACAGCTAACGGTCTATTTCCATCATATTTTGACGCGTAAGTTCTATAATTCAATGCCTTACAAGCAAAGTAAATTTCTGGGTGCATTTCTATATATTCAGATATTGGAATCATCTGATCTATTATATCTTGAGCAGAACTCACATAATCTGTAACAAGCATATAATCTGCAATGCCCGAATTTTCAACTATTCTACCATTAACAAATGCATCTTTTTTGTATTTCAGGTGCTACCTGAGTCTGTAACCTCATTGCGAAACACCTCCCAGATTTAATTCGTTGGAAATGTATTCAAGGATATTGTGATACTCAAATAGTCCCATATCTCTCAATCTGATAACTAAGGCTGTATAAGATACTCCGATATAAGCTGCCATTCTACGAATAACTGCTTTATCCTTTGAAGTAATGGTATTATCGCCATAAACTTTTATCGGATTTGACTGATTATATTTCGCCAAGGCATTTTCAATAATTCTTCTCGGCATAAGAAGCGAAGCTCCCATTGTATCTGCCTGCCACTCAACAGACGCAAACATCTGAGCCAGTTCCTCTTTGGAATAACTACGCTCACTGTCATACTCTGCATGAAAGCGTCCTTCACTCGGCATTGCATACATCTTGCTCAAGATATGATGTGACGCTTCGTGTGCCATTGTAAACCTGCGACGTCCCTGCTCCTTTTCAGCAAGAAGAAATTTATCAAGTACGATGGTATCTTTCGGGAAAACAAAGGGAATAATTTTTCCGTCCTGATGTACCAGCAGTGGTGTTGCTCCATCTGCCAGAAAGCCAATCCTGCCTGCATCATCTTCTGCGAAAGAAGCGTATTCAATTCGTAACATAAGAAATTCTGTAATGAAATGTTCTATGTCTATGGATTGAATCACTCGATTGCTAAACTTATTAGCATAAGCTGTTATCAAGCCTTCGCTGATTTCTTCCAACTCGGCTCTTGACATATAAATACTCAAGTTGTGTCCACCTCCGACTCCACCTTGTCCGGCGGTGCAACTCCTCCGGCAAAGTTCTGTTGTATTTCCGCACTATCCAAATTGATTAGATAGCGAATTCCTTCAAGTGTTCTCATTCGTCTGTCCTCTGTTATAGTTCTTTGATGATGTGACAAGCCACACCCTGAATGCAGCACTCATCTACAATGATGTCTTTCATCTTCTTATTTTCCGGGTGGAGAATGATTTTCTTATTCTCATCATCTCGGAAGTAGCGTTTCAATGTATTCTGATTATCCACAAGGGCAACTACTATATCGCCCTCATTAGCTTCAACCTGCTTTTTAACAACCACAAGGTCGCCGTCATCAATCCCTGCTTCAATCATAGACTGACCGCTTGCTCTTAATATAAAGAAATCTCCTTTGCCGAAAATAGCAGTAGGAAGTGATACATATTCTTCAATATTTTCTTCCTCATACTGAGGACTGCCACAAGGAATAGAACCTACAATCGGTGTCTGTGTCTGTTCGCCACTGTACTTACGGGTCACATTGGTACTAATCTCCTGCCCGTCGTACTCAATCATATTCTTCTCAGCCATCTCTACCAAGTATTTATATGCTGTACCTCTGGCAATACCAACCGCTTCAGCAATCTTTGTAGTCGATGGGGATTGTCTGTTTTGCAGGTAATAATCCTCGATATACTTTTTTATCTCACTCATAAGTTCAGGACTCTTGCTTCTCATACCTGCACCTCGCTTTCTTTTCTATCGGAAGCAGTTTGCTTTCAATAGTTTTATTATACCTGATACGAAAAATTTTTCAAGTAGGTTTTTCGCAAAAGAAAAGAGGTGTCGCAATTTGCTAACACCTCCGTATCTTTTAACTCAAAAACTTTCTTTTTAACTCAGCTAATGTTAAAAGTAAAGTTTTTCGTTTTCATTGAAAATTACAGCCCATAAAGGCTTTTTTGTTCAACGAACTTTAATTTTGCAATTTGTGCAGACGGTCTGCACAAATTACTTTTTCATATCAATTCTACTTCTAATATCTTCTACGGCAGGTAATGCATTTTTCAAATCTAACGGTAAATCCGTGCATAAGTGATATTCACTGACACCAATCGGTTTTGACATATCTCTCAATGCATACTCTGCAATTGTTCTATTTTCATCTCTGCACAAAATAAGTCCCACTGATGGATTATCCTCTGGAGCTTTCACTAAATCGTCTAAAGCAGATAAATAAAAATTCATCTTTCCTGCCTGTTCTGGCTTAAACTCGCCAGTTTTAAGGTCTATTGCTACATAACATCTAAGCTTTGTATTATAGAACAGAAGGTCTATATAGAAATCTTTTCCTCCAACTTCAAGATGATACTGCTGTCCCATAAAAGCAAAACCAGTGCCTAATTCCATCAGTAGAGAAGTAACATTTTTTACAAGTTCATTTTCTATATCTGTTTCCAACATTTCTTCCGTATAATCGATGAAATCAAACATATATGGGTCTTTCATTGTGCTTAATACCATATCCTTTTGTTCAGCCGGTAATCGTCTTTCAAAATTTGATATTTTGTTAGCAACTGCCTGTCGCTCATATAATTGACTCTTAACTTGGGAAGTCAAATCATCAACTGACCACTTATGTTCCAAAGTTTTTTCCAGATACCATATATATTCTTCTCGATTTGACACTTTACTCATCAATATCTGATGATGACTCCAAGTAATCCTTCCCAATCCGTACTCATCTACATCATCTTCCGTAAAAATCTGTGCAAATTTCTTCATATATTTTAAATTTCTGACAGAATAACCTTTGGCACTTGGAAATCTCATCTTCATATCCTTAGACAGATTTTCCACAAATTTATTTCCCCACTCAGAATTGCGGATAATAACATTTCCAATAAATATATTTGTTTTCATTATCTCACTATTTACACTGACAGAAGCTCTACATTTAGCCTGATTGACATAATCATTTATTTCTTCTACTGCCTGCAAATATTGATTTGACGGTGTAAGCATATTGACTCCTTCCTAATTGTGCAGACCGTCTGCACAATTTAAAATCTATCATTGCATTATCTTTTTATTCAACACCCAATGTCTTATATACCGCACCTTCCGTACTGGAATAGAAAATCAGATTAAAGCAGCCGATTAAATTTGATGAGACTTCCCATCTTTTCATAAGGCGATACCCCTTTTTCAGATATTATGTGAAAAAGCCAAAATCATCGGCAAATGCAATATCCATAATAATCTCGTGACGAAGAACTTCTATATCATTCTTATCGTCATAAGCAACCAAGTAGTATTTCTGTGATTTATCGTATTTCTTGTTCTTAAAGTTAAAGCGGAGTCTGAACATACGCTTCGTCGTATCTTTATCTTTCTTATCAGCAATAACAATATTCTCATTAGAAATCTTCTCGTTACTATCAGAAATGAAATATACTCGGTAGCTTGTTTCTTTCACAATATCACTTACCGGCTCTGTCTGAACAAAATCCAGTGTCGTGATAAGATTTGTAATCTTTGAAGTCAGGCTTACAAGAGCAATCTCTGCAAGGCTTGTTTCCTTTTTACCCTTATCTACTTTCACATGCAGCCAACTGCATAAGAAATTAAACTCTTAATATCTCTCTGTAAATCAGCCTGACGAACAGTGACGTCTTTATCTTCTACTTCCGGTGTTAATTCGTCCTGCAATCCGTAAATTTCAATAAAAATGCGATTAAGTTCCTCTTCATTTGCTTTAAGCTGATTGAAACGCTCATCACATTCTTTTGACCATATTTCAAAAGCTATTGACACCTTATCAGAGGAGTAGCAAAGCAACGGATGTTTTTTAAAATCCCATGAAGTTTCGAAGGCGTCCCAATCTTCTTTTGATACATCAACACTATGTTGAGAGATAAGCTGTACATCATCCATTTTCTCCTCATTGATAAGAATTGGAGTATTTTGCATATCAACAACTTGACAATTTATTGTAGGATTAATAATCTTGAGAATTTGATTTGCTATTTTTGTAGATAAAAATCCTAAAACATAATACATCAGCTTCTCATTGGTAATTACACAGGGGGATCCTGCTACATCCCATAAAAACCCATTCGGATAATATCGAGCCGAATACATCCCTGATGTAACAAATGACCAAGTAATGCCTTTTTTTAAATAGAGATGGCTAAACGTCGGTCTTGGCCGATGAAATTTCTCGGATTCTTTCCATTTAACCACATAATCATTATTTCCGTACCATTTTCTTGCTTCACCGCCTTTGTTATACGGAATCCACGGTGTTTTAACCAAGTCTATTTCTTCCATTTTATCTGAATATATGGAAATATTTTTTTCTGAAATTTCGTGCCAAAATCTCAAGTAAGAATTGTTATCTCCTGTAGACATTCCAGTTACTATTTCCGCTATATTTCCTAATAATTCCCCGTACACAAATGAATCCATTATTCCTTTACTCACCCAATAAGCAATCGGAGATCCTGGAATTTTAGAAAAATTCGACTGGACAGATTCGTAAAAATATCCGCAGTTCTTTCTTGCAAGAGCCTCCAGTACTTTCTGCTTTTGAACTTCCATTCCACCTTTAAATTCCGACAACCTAAAGCACAATGATTTTCCAGTTGCTTTTCCATTTTTTAAAACAAATGAACATATTGGCACTGTTGCTTCTTCAAAAGCTGAATATTCCATCTGTACAAGTGTAGTAATTGACTTTGTATCAATAATATATTTTCTAAGAGCCTCATACGTCTTTATGAACATCCAAACAAACGGCGTCATAAATGCAGAATATCCATTTATTTTGCAGTAATCAAAGTTGCGGTAAATAAATACACTGAACAAATCTCCGCAATATGCCTTATAATTATCAACAACGAATTTCTTTAACTGTCCTTCCAATTTATTCATATATGGAGGATTGGTACACACAACTGCATACTTATTACTCATAATTTCAGCCTGTTTTGCAAGCTGCAACATCTTTGGAAGTGTATCGTTTAACCACTCTGTTGAGAAAAGGTCAATCTGTCCAGTTCCACTCTCAATATTATTTAAATATTCTACAAATTCCTTGTAATCTTTCTTTTCAATTGTCTGTAACGTTCCGATTTCCTGTGCGTCTTTATATGCTTCTACTAAATATTCGCCAATTTTATTCTGTTCACTATCCGTTGTTAAACCATTAGCCACATTGTTACAGCTCATTGCTTTATCACTGATTTCTCTGAACAGATTTACATACTTATCTGCCAATTTATCGTGGCATTTCTTATCTTGCAATTCTTCAAAAACACGCTGTCTTGCTTCCTGAATAGCAGTATCTAACGGTTTCTGCATTTCGTTAAGAAGTCCGCTATAAAGATTGATAAACTTGTCCAGTAAATCAGGCAATTTGAAGATTTCTGAATAAGGAACAGATTTCTTCAAAATGGACTTAATGTCTGCTACAACGGATTCTATTTCACTGTTTACAATGAATGTCTTACTGTCATCGTAAATCTTCATCAGCTTCAGAGCCTTATCAAATATGCCCTTCTGCTCTCCTGCAAAGAACTTTTTAACAGGCTCATAATCCTCAGCAAAATCGAGGAAATCATCTTTCTTACGGTCGATACCTGCAAAGAACTCATTGGAATATTTCATTTGCAGAACATCAGCCATCAGTTTTTTACCGGAAGCAATCAACTGTTTGCCCGGATATGCAGTCTGTGTCGCATAATGAATATCTAATTTTTCAAGGTCATTTTTCAGATTTGATGCGTAACCAAGAAAGCTTCTCATAATTGCATCGTCATCATCACTTGCCGAAGTAACATTAAACAATTCTTTCATTACTGTACGGACAGATTTCTTCTGTTTTTCATTCGCTTTTACACGCTTTTCAGTCATCAGTTTTTCATTAAACTCTTTGCGTGTCAGATAACGGATAATTTCTTCCGAAGTCTTTGAAAGCAATGTAACTGCATCGTTATTAACAAACATTGCAATTTCGCCATTTTTGAACAACTTAGCAACAAGCCACTGCACATCGGCTTCTACAAATCCATACGGTGCTTTTAAGAAGCGTTCCAGAATGGACTTCATAGATGTTTTCATGTGACGTTGTGTGTTCAAAGCAATATAATCATTGACATCATATAAAGCCAATTCATTCTTTGTTATATTTGTACCTACAAGAGTAAGCTGCTGTCCATTATTCTTGAACAGTGTGTGAATGTCCGACTCACTCATTGCCGTATCAATATAAGACAACTTATGATAAACTGTGGAAACCAACTTACCGAGTGCTTCATTTATCTTAGAAGCAATTTCCTTTGCTCCGCTCTGAATTTTATCGCCATTCACATAGATTTCTGCATTCTTCAGACTTTCTGAAAGGAATAGCTTTGCAGCACCATTTCTCTCACGCATTTCCACTTTCTTAGCTTCCTTAATGCTTTCAAACTGTGTCACTGTATTTGTAGCATCAAAGCGGATAAATTTTTCAATCTGCAAAGCAGAACGGATTTCATCAAGAAATGTTCTGTCGTCAGGCAATACTACAAGTACGCAGCTTGACTGACCGGACAGAATTCGCATTGTTGCTTCATCTGCTCGCTCATCACTGTTCGGAGTAAGAATTTTCAATGTAATGTCATTATTCTGATTTGCCTTATACGGTTTATCATCAACAACCTGATTGAAAGCAAACGCATATCTTCCGTTAAATGCCGGATAGCGATACTTCTTTTCATCATAAAGACCGTCAAAAATCATACGATATGATGATTGCTCTCTTTTTTGTCAAGATATTTCTTGACAAGTCGGGCAAAATCCTCAACCTTATATACATATTCTCCGGTAGCTTTCTCACACCAGTTTCTGCCTGCTTCAACGCTCATAAAACCAATCTCATCAAGGACTTCTACCACATCGTCCTGAATGAAATCAAAGTCGCTGCGTGATTCTTCCCAAGTAGAACCGAAGCTATCTTCAAATTTTTCTTTGAATAAATCGTACTTTCCTTCTTCGGTCAATTTGCGTTCCAAATCTGCAAGAAACGGATTGGAACCACTAAATCCCTGCATTTCATTAAACACATTTTGTAACACGGAAACAATGGCAACTTTAGACTGCTTACCATTCACTTCACTTTTAGAGTCAATATTAAAAAGGACAACATCAGTCGGAATCGTACCTGCCAGTTTCATATCTGCAAGTACCATCTGATCAGAAATCTTATTATCATCTACAAAATAGTCAACCGCTTTCTTACCGCCAACTTCTTTATTTTCAAGGAGATAGGATAAAATCTTCAGGAAGTGAGATTTACCACTTCCAAAGAAGCCGGAAATCCACACGCCCATCTTTGGCGTTGTTCCGACAATCCCTTTTTTATAGGCCGAATAGAAATCGGCAAAATGCTTTTGAAGCTCGCGGGTAACGACATATTCCTCAAGCTCCTGAGATACATTTGCG
>OHRH01000080.1_pt1 | contig 71190 bp, 73 predicted proteins | sample 1578391 | NCBI WGS metagenome assembly OHRH01 (sample SAMEA3879599, study PRJEB24766) | human gut metagenome | biome: human-associated habitat; feature: feces | place: USA | collected 1985/1987 | reverse complement strand
CATCACCAGCATGGTCTCGGCATCATCGTACAGGCCCTGCAGCTTTTCAAAGCGGCCCAGTTTGCCCTTGAGGTCGCCCACCTCATCAAACACTTTTTTGCTCAGCTCGGCATCATCATAAAAGCCAGGGCGGGACATGGTATGCTCCAGCTCCTGCACACGCTTGCGGCTGGCCTCAATGGCCAGGGCTTCTTCCAGGTCCTTCACGGCGTGGTTGTATTCGGCCAGCTGAACCTTCAACTCGTCGGTCGTAATCATCTGCGGCTTCCTTTCTCTCCATCAGTCTGCGGCACGGTGGCCGCACAAGTCCAAGCGCTGTACTGCCCCTGAGATAAAAGCAGAGCTTTTCAGCGCTGTCTTTATTCTTTGCCCGGCACTGCAGCAGCACCAGACAACAATTTATACTTTATACACAGATACTTCACTAGTATACCGACAATCTGTGGTAAAGTAAAGAGGAAAAATAGCTGCCACGCTGGAATTTTGAAGATTTTCACCTTTTCTTTTCCTTGTGCAGAGAGTATAATAGCTATAAGTTTTAAAAACCCGGAGGTTTTCCTATATGCCGAAATATTATGGCTGTCCTTGTGAGGGCTGCGGCGCCCCGCTGACGCTGAGAGATGATATCGTGGTCTGCCCGGACTGCGGCGCCCCTTATCACCGCACCTGTTACGAAAAGCTGGGCCGCTGTGTCCACAGTGCCGCCCATACCGCAGGGTATGAGTGGAAGTTCCCTTATCAAGACTCGGAGCTGCGCACCTGCCCCGCCTGCGGAGAGCGCACCCTGCGGGCAGAGACCCACTGCCGCTGCTGCGGCGCCCAGCTCCCGCCGGAAGCCACTGCCGAGCCCAACGACCGCGCTGCTGCGGAAAGTGAGAGGGACGGTGCCTTTGACTACGACCGTTTGTACCAGCAGTTTGAGCAGGCAGGCCCTGCAGCCGACCCCCTGCGCCAAAGCTGGAAGGCCGCCTTTGGCCCGGAAGATCAGATGGACGGCATCCCCTGCAATGACTGGCTGGATTATATCGGACCTGCCGGCCCGGCCTACCTGGCCGACTACTGCCGGATGCAGCTGCAGAAGAGTAAGATCTCCATGAGTTTTTCGGCACTGCTGTTCGGACCGTTCTACTTCTTCTACCGCAAAGCCTGGAAGCCCGCCTTCTTCTTTTTGGCGGCGGAAATGCTGCTGGCTGCCCCCACTGTACTGGAACTGATGCAGATCTCGGAAAGCGCATTGGCCCCGGGTTTGAGCGCCGGCGCACTGCTGATGCTGGCCCGGCTGTCCTCTGTGCTGGGCTTTGTGCTGATGGCTGTGCGGGGCATCTTTGGCAAGTGGCTTTACCGCAAGAGCGCCGCTGCCCGCATCCGCCGTATCCGGCAGGAGTTCCCGGACCCGGACCAGCGCCGGGCTGTGCTGGCCGCTCAGGGCGGCACCAGCTGGCTGGCTGTATTGGGCGGCTTTGTACTGCTTTCGGTTGCCAGCAGCGCAGTGGTGCTGCTGATGGGTCCCAACCTGGATGCTGTGGTTCGCCTGCTGTACGGCTGATCCTTTCACACGGCCCTTCCCCTTTATTTCCCTGCAAATATACAAAACGCGGGTCTTTGACTGCAATGCCGCCTTCCGGCACTGGTCAAAGACCCGCGTTTATTTTCTATGTACGCCGTTGGATGTTCCGTCCGTTTGGACCTGGCTCAGCCATTCCTTTTATAATAGAAGAAATACTGCTGCAAGATCCCCGCCTCTGCTCCATACTGGGGGAAAGGGTCCTGCCCGTCAAAATCCTCCTGGATCAGCCGGGCGATCCAAACATCGATGGGCGCCAGCGCTGTGCGTCCGTAGCCAAACAGCGCCACGCAGTTGGCCACCTTTTTTCCTACGCCATCCATTTCCATCAGTTTTGCCAGCAGCGTTTCGTCCGGCAGCAGAGCCAACGACTTCAGGTCCAGCGCACCGCTGGCCACGGCCTGGGCTGCGTGCTGGATATACCGGGTACGATACCCCAGGCCGCAGTCCCGCAGATCGGATTCTGCCGCCGCTGCCAGCTGTGCCGGGGACGGAAACAGCGACACACGCTCTGTACCTGTATCCACCACCTGCCCGAAACGCTCTGCCAGCAGCTCCACCCCGGTACGAATGGCCGGTATGCTTTTACGCTGCGACAAAATAAAGGTGATCAGCATCTCCCAGGGGTCCTGCTGCAGCACCCGGATGCCCTGTCCATAGTCCAGCGCCTGCTGCGCAAACCCCGCCTGTCCTGCCCAGCGCCGGCGCAAAGAGCCATAGCTGCGCTCCAGATCAAAATATGGCCGCCAGGTCCTTTCCCACTCGCCGGGAGCGCACTTTGCCTGATACTCTCCCTCACCCAGAGGGCGCAGGTACAAAAGCTGGCTGCCGGTAATGAACCGGTACTCCCCGCTCTGCACCCGGCAGGGACGAAAACACTGGCCGCTGTCCAGGATCTTATCCAGGTCAAAATCATCCTCTATCTGGATCGGCTGTGTTATCCAGTTCATCTCCATCTCTTCATTCCCCTTTCTTTTCCACAAGGATACCACGGCTGCCAGCCGGATGCAACCCGCCGCTTGACATTCCTTGCCCAAAAAGCAGCGCGGTTCCCGTCCGGTCTGCAAATTTCCCCTCTGGCGATTGCACTGCCGGTCCTGGTGTGGTATACTGTCCTCTGTATTAAAAATGCAGGGTCCACCGCCCTGCTACCGTATAGAGATTGTATTGGGAGAGGATGGTATCTTATGAAGATCGGCTTTGATAACCAAAAGTACCTGGTCATGCAGTCGGAGCATATCCGCGAGCGCATCGCCCAGTTTGACAACAAACTCTATCTGGAATTTGGCGGCAAGCTGTTTGACGACTATCACGCCTCCCGTGTGCTGCCCGGTTTTGAGCCGGACTCCAAGCTGCAGATGCTGCTGCAGCTCAAGGACCAGGCCGAAGTGGTCATCGTGATCAGCGCCGAAGATATCATCAGCAGCAAAGTCCGGGGCGACTACGGCATTACCTACGATCTGGATGTGCTGCGTCTGATCGACGCCTTCCAGGAGGAAGGACTGTATGTTGGCAGCGTCTGCATCACCAAATATACTCCCCAGCCGGAGGTTGCCGCCTTTGAGCAAAAGCTGAACGGTCTGGGCATCCGCACCTTCCGCCATTATATCATCCCCGGCTACCCCAACGACGTGCCCCGCATCGTCAGCGATGAGGGCTATGGCCGCAACGAGTACATTGAGACCCAGCGTCCCCTGGTGGTCATCACAGCCCCTGGCCCCGGCAGCGGCAAAATGGCCGTCTGTCTGTCCCAGCTGTTCCACGAGTACAAGCGCGGCATCAAGGCCGGTTATGCAAAGTTTGAGACCTTCCCCATCTGGAATCTGCCCTTGAAGCACCCGGTAAACCTGGCCTATGAGGCCGCTACCGCCGACCTGAACGACGTGAACATGATCGACCCGTTCCACCTGGAAGCTTACGGCCAGACGACCGTAAACTACAACCGGGATATCGAGGTGTTCCCGGTGGTAAACGCCATGTTCGAGCTGATCGCAGGCAAGAGCCCCTACCGCTCCCCCACCGATATGGGCGTGAACATGGCGGGCAACTGCATCGTTGACGATGAGATCTGCCGCGAGGCTTCCCGCAACGAGATCCTGCGCCGGTATTTCAAGTGCCTGTGCGACCAAAAAGCTGGCGACCCCGCTGCCCAGAATGAGCTGTTCAAGCTGGAACTGCTGTTGAACCAAGCTGGTCTGGCGGTAGGCGCCCGGGACGTGGAGAAAAAAGCACACGCTATGTCCGCCCAGACCGGCGGTCTGCCTGCGGCAGCTATCCAGCTGCCGGACGGCACGGTGGTCACCGGTAAGACCGGGCCTTTGCTGGGCGCTGCCTCTTCTGCCCTGCTGAATGCGCTGAAGCGGCTGGCAGGCATCGACCAGGAGACCGACCTGGTCAGTGCGAACTCTATTGCTCCCATCCAGACCCTGAAAACCGACTACTTTGGAAGCAAAAACCCCCGTCTGCACACCGACGAGATCCTGATCGCTCTGTCCGGCTCCGCAGCAGAAAACGAAACCGCTGCCTCGGCCCTGCACCAGATCCCGAAGCTGAAAGGCTGCGACGTACATTCCACCGTTATCCTGTCCAGCGTGGACATGGACACGCTGAAAAAGCTGGGGATGTACCTGACCTGTGACCCGGTTTATGAGGAAGAGGACCGCAAATACCACAAAAAGTGATCCATAGCATAACAAAAGGCACCCTGCCGACCGGCAGGGTGCCTTTTGTTATCGTCCCGGAAAAGGACGGAATGTATTGTTCTCAGACCTTCGCTGCGCCATGGTCCAGGATCTTATCAAAACGAGTAAAGAAGGTGATCATGGTAACCGTCGTTGCCAGGATATCGCTGATCGGCTCTGCCAGGAACACGCCGAACACCTTGTCCTCCAGAATCATAGGCAGGATAAAGATCAAGGGGATCAGCAGGATGATCTTACGCAGGCAGGCCAGCAGCAGGCTGACCTTTGCCTGTCCCAACGCCATAAAGCTCTGCTGGCAGGCGATCTGGAAGCCCATTGCAAAAATGCCGGCCATATAGATCCGCATAGCCCAGGTGGTGTACTGGATCAGTGCCCCGTCCGAGGTAAAGATACCGGCCACTGCACCCGGCACCAGCATCATCAGCACCCAGAACACCGTAGTATAACCGCCGCACAGCAAAAGCTGGAAGCGGAACGCCTGGCGCACCCGGTCCTTTTTGCCTGCGCCAAAGTTGAAGCTGATGACCGGCTGACCGCCCTGGCACACACCCTGGATGGGCAGCGTGCACAGCTGGGATACGCTGGTGATGACCGTCATAGCGCCCACCGCCACATCGCCGCCGTAACGAGCCAGGCTAGAGCTGAAGCTGATGGAGAGCAGGCTCTCGGTGGAGAGCATCACAAACGAGGAGATGCCCAAGCTCATCACCGGCAGGATGATCCGCTTTTCCAGCTTCAGGCAGCTTTTACGCAATTTCAGGTTGGTCTTTTTGCCGGACAGGAACACCAGTATCCACACTGCACCCACCGTCTGGCTGAGCACCGTGGCAATGGCTGCGCCCCGCACGCCCATACCAAAGCCAAAGATCAGGATGGGGTCCAGAACGATGTTGATCACCGCACCGATCACGGTGGTCAGCATGCTGGTCTTTGCAAAGCCCTGGGTCGTGATGAACGGATTCATGCCCATAACGATCAGCACGAACACCGAACCCAGGATGTAGATCCGGCCATATGCCAGCGCATACGGCAGGGTGGCATCGCTGGCACCGAACAACCGCAGCAGCACCGGTGCACCGGCATAGAACACCACCGTCAGTATGACCGAGAAGATCAGCAGCATGGTCAGACTGTTGCCAATGATCTTTTCTGCATCTTCCCGGTTGTCCTGTCCCATTGCAATGGCGGTGCGGGGTGCACCGCCTGCACCCACCAGCATAGCAAAAGCATTCAGCAGCATCAAAATGGGAGTGAACAGGCCCACACCCGTTAACGCTGCAGCACCAATGCCCTCGATGTGGCCTATATAAATACGGTCTACCACGTTGTACAGCAGGTTGACCACCTGTGCCACAACGGCGGGGATCATCAGCTGAAGCATCAGCTTGCGGACGTTGCCGGTCCCCATATCTTGTTTTGCTTGTGACATACGCTCTCCTTCCACCCTGTCACCGCAAAGACAGAGTGCCAACTTGTTTTTCCTACATCTGATATATAAGTGTATCCTATCCCATGTGGGCTGTCAAGAAGGGACTGCGAAAATGCCGTCCCAGAACAGCACTGTGCAAAAACCACCGCCTTGCCTTGCACAAAGCGGTGGTTTTTGGTTGTATTTTTCATGTTTTAACAACCTAAACTATACTTTTGCATCGTTCAGACCACTTTTCGAGATTGTTTTCCCCATAATTCAAACTTATAGTTGTATTTTGTCGAAAAGTGTGCTATACTTTATCTCAGAAAAAGCGCTGTTCCACAACCAGCTGTTTATTTTGCTCTGCTCCTGTGCCAGGCAAAAGGAAGGAGACCTCTATGGACGCCACCCGTTATTTTGAGGAGATGCACCGCGCAATGGCCGCACAAAAGACCGCTTCCCAGCTGGTGCTGACGGCCTGCTACCAGGATACCGCTGGCAGCGATGCCTATCTGGAGCTGCGCCGCAGCCCGGCAGACGGCAGTTTCCGCATTTTGTACTCTACGATGGGACGCAGCGATCTGAATTTTCAGCTCTTCCGCAAAGGGTGGCAGCTGTGCCATAACGCCGCCGGAGAGCTGACCGGCCGTTTCCCTTCCAGTGCCGAGGGATTGATCGCACAGACCGACTTCCGGGCCTTTTATCGGGATGAATCCTTTGACCCGGACAAAGCTGCCCATATCCTGGACACGCTCCGCCGCTATGCCGGGCAGGACATCTCTGCCCCTGCACAGCAGGACGGCTCCCGTGTGACTGTGACAAGCTATATCCAGAGCGGCGCACGCTGGGCTTACACCGGAACACCAGACAGCGCCTGTCTGCCGGCGGCGGCCATCCTCTACTGGCTGTCCGACCAACTGGCCGGGCGAGAGCGCCGGGCGCTGCAAGCCTGCCCTCAGGCCGCCCGCCTCGCCGCCCAGTGGGAGACCGAGATCGCCTTTGCCAAGACGCCCGTACTTCTGCGTCCATCTCCCCGCCGCCCCTACACCTCCTATGAACGCACCCCTATGCGCAATAAAAGCTGGCAGAGCATCCTGACTGTGATGCGGACCATGTGATCCTCCGTTTTAATATTCGATCCCCTGGCGGGCGGCAATGCCCTTCTGATAGGGATGCCGGACACAGTGCATCTCCGTAACATAGTCTGCCGCGTCCTGCATCCATTGCGGCGGCGTATGCGCTGTAAGTACACACTCCTGGCCAGCCGGGCGCTGCAGCACTGCCCGCCGGAGCAGCTCTTTGTCCACCATATCCAATTCCCATGCGCTGCCCGCCTCATCCAGCACCAGCAGATCCGCAGGCTGTGCTAAAGCTGCCGTCAGATTGGCGTTCTGCTGTGCACGGGCAGCAGTGCGCTCCTCTTCGTTCATCTGGAACACAAATTTTTCTCCCGGTACTCCCCGGTAGAATACTGCGCCCAGCTTTTCCAGCCCCGGCACCTCTCCGCTGAAACCACCCTTCAAAAATTGAACGATCACTACCCGACGTCCGCTGCCCAGCGCACGAAGCGCCAGGCCCATGGCAGCCGTAGTCTTGCCTTTGCCATCCCCATAATAAAGGTGAAGCAGCCCTTTCTGTTCCATTGTATCCTCCTCCTGTTTACTCTTCGCGCCCTATCCATCTTACAAGGGTGCTGCGGTATTTCTATGGATGGAGCTGTTCTCTCCCCAAAGAAAAACGCCCCGAAGGGGCGTTCCGGCTGGTGTTATCGCTCCACCTCATAGGGCCAGCTGTTGATGCCCCCAAACTCATAGATCTGGGTATACCCCAGCTCCGCCAGCGAGCTGGCCGCCGTTTTGCTGCGGTTTCCACTGCGGCAATAGACCAGCACCACTGCATCCTTTGCAGGAATGACCTGCTCTGCCGTTTTTTCATCGATCTGACCGACCGGCAGCAGCACTGCATTGGGGATATGGCCGCTGTCATACTCGCTCTGCTCCCGCACATCCAGAATCAGGACCTCCTGGGTATCCATAAGTTCTTTCGCTTTTTCCTGGGTGATCGTCTGATAGGCTGCTTTGTCCGCCGCCTGGCTGTCTGTCGCCATCCCACTGGCAGAATTTTTCCCGCAGGCCACAAATCCCAGCAAAAGCAGGATCGAAAACAAAAGAATATACCATTTTTTCACAAACAGATCTCCTTATAAAGTCCTTCTGCAAAGGCTCGGTGCCCTTGCTCGGTAAAATGTACTCCATCATAGGCCATGGTCACGCCCCACCGTCCGGCATCCAAACAGCGGATATTCTGCTCCGCCGCTTGTGCCAAACAGAACTGTGCAAAGGCCACCGAATCATCGATCATCTTTTGGCTTTGCACCCATTCTCCAAAGGCAAAAGGCGGCGGTGCGATCCACAGGATCTTCTCCGTTGGCAGATCCAACGCAGACACGAAATGGGCAATCCTTTCAGCCGCCTTTTCTGGTTCGCAGCCCTGGAGCAGATCATTTGCGCCCAGCATCAGGATCAGCCGTTCCGTCTCCGGCAGGATGAAAACGGCTGATCGGGGGATCTCCCGGCCGTTCATCCCTTGATTGATGATCTCCCACCCAGTTTTGCTCTGTAAAATGTCCACCCAGCGGTTTTCAGCGGCATATCTGCCGCCCAGAAATGAACGCGGATCATACCCGTATGTATTGGAATCGCCAAAGCAGCAGACGCGCATTACCCCACCCTCTTGCAGCAAAGATCAGCTGTCTTATTATATCATGGGTGCGAAGTCTCCCACAACCACCTGCATCTGTTTCTGTGATCTACGCACAAAACGCCCCCTCGGATATGCACATCCGAGGGGGCATTTTATAAGATCGATCTTTCTATGTACCTGCAATCGCAAAGTGAACGCTTGCCTCGGCGGGTCTATCAGAAAGCACCAAGACGCAAATGCGCTGCACCGATACCCCGTCCCAGTCACAGTTTCTGTCAATAAAAGGTTTTTGGACGATTTGCCAGCCCATCTGCGTAAATGTCCTGGTCTCATCCAGGATCATCTGCGCCATATCCTCTGGACTTATTTGCTCCATATCCTGCGCCAGCTCTTTCTCTTTGATACTCAGCCCATCCATGGTTAGCTCTCTTTTCTTTTTAAGGATGTCTCGGTAGCACTTGCGGTTCTGGTTGCGGGCGGCTTCCAGCTCTGTCCCTGTTTTGCCTGCTGTACACTGCATTGCAGCGTAAATCTCCTCTTCAAAACGCGCTATTTCACAGAGATCTTCACTTTCCACAAGGCCATTGGGATAACGGTCCTCCCCCAGACGACGCAGCGCTTGGTTTAACGCTTCCATGAAGGCAGATTGCGGCGGCGGTACCGGCTTCTGTATGGTGGTGCTGCAAGCTGTCAGCGTACATAGCATCGAAAGTGCGATCAACCAGCCAAGAATACGTTTCATCCCAAAAGCCTCCTCATCAATGAAAATTCATCTTATAACAGAAAGCATTTTCCGCTTTCCAGATCGGATTTCATCGTAATCCGACCATCTGTCTCTTGTCAATCCCTTAAGCGGATATTCGGAGAAATAACGCAATACAAAAGCTGTTTTTGCGCAGTTTGACAAACTGAATTTGGACTTAATGGTATAATATGTATAGTCCCTCAGAGCGCTGACTGAGCATCGAAATGCATCTCTTGCTGGACAAAATTGCGAATGTCTCCTCGTCTGTATCCATTGAGCAAATTATCTTCATGTGAAAAGCAGGAGCACTTCTCCCACTCCAAATATAAAAACATACTTTTTGTCGAAAAATTTGTGTCGCATATTGTTCACCGACTGGAAATGTGATATAATCACACTTGGATTGGGATTTGACCGGCAAATATTACTTTTTTTACACAGCAACTAGTGCGAAAGAGCTTGTCTGTCAAAACAATGAGTAGAACTCGCTGCAGATCGTGTTTCAAAACAAGAGAGGTATTGTAATCATGCTGAATTACCCCGCAAATTACCAGAACATCGCAGAAAACGAAATGGAGTATCTGAACGGCGGTGCTCCCGATTTCAAAGGCTTGTTCGATTACCTAATCGGCAATTATGCGCGAGATCTTTTTATGGGAAATCTGCGCAGTGCAGTTTGGAACAGCGCCGTACAGAGTTCCACGGAACCTCTGATGAAGTTTGGAAAGAATTTCACTCAGATGGGTTTTGCCGCACAGGCTCTTTATCTTTATGGTGCCTATCGTCTGGCTGAGACCATCTTTGGATTTTTGAATAAGTAACATGAAATATAAGAAAATCGTACAAATCTCTCTTCTTTTGGGGGCAGTGGTTTTATTCGGTGTTTTTAGTGCTTGTGCCAACACTTCCTCTGTTCAAACGGAAGAAAGCCCTTCTTTTTTGGAAGAAGATATTTCTATGCAAGCACCTCTGGAAATATCCGATGACGACCTAAGCAAACTACTCAGTGGAGCGCTTGCTTTCGATGAGCTGTCTCAGGATGAGGTCTCTTTGGACGAGCCATCCAGCGTTATCCTGGAGGAAGACGCCGAATCCAATTCGGAGTCCATCTCTGAATCCGCTGTGCAGGAGGAACTGCTGCAAGAGTCGGAAACGCCACCAAGCAAAGAACCGCCCGCAGAAAGTGCACAGTCGCAATCGACAGCCTCGAAACCGGCTGGCAGTAAAACACCTGTTTCCGAAAAAAAGCCCACCACTTCCTCCTCTGCTGCCTCGGCTGCTCGTCCGGAAAATGCACATCCTTCTTCCGAATCAAAGAAGGATCCGCCTGTTCCCGCATATGAGATCAAGGTAAAAAAACTAGTGCAAGAGGCATATGCCTTAAAGGACTATGCCGAGAAGGGTCTTTCCGCAAGCATTAATGCCGCAAAAGCAGAGTACGACACCTTAAAACCTGAGCAGAAGACCCAGTTTAAAAAGATCTCCATCACTCTTTCCAAGGCTGGTGAACTCACACGGCTGCAGTCCTATTGCGACAAAGAGATGAACCGTATCGTCAAGGAGCTTCGCACTGTTTTGAAGGACAACGGTCAGAACACCGCATTGGCAGATCAAGTCATGGATTTCTACACCAAGGAAAAGGACAACCGCTACAAACAACTTATGAGCGAACTTTACGGTTGACATCTAGCACACCCCCACAAATTTTAGGAGAGAGTATCCCATTATGGAAAATAACACGACCTACGAACATACAGAGGAGATCGACCTGGTTGCGCTGTTCTTTACGCTGCTCCACAAATACCGTCAACTTTTTGCCGGAGCCGTGATCTGTGCTGTATTATTAGGTGCAGCCGGCGCTGTTAAGTCTACCCTCAATGAACGCGCGATCGAAAAAGCCCTTGCAGAGGGCAAAGAAGTCCCCCGTTCTTCCGCTGAACAAAAGTACGAAGAGGAAATGGTCACCTATCGCAAATCCTTGACCGAGCACGATACCAAGGTCAACCAATACAATGCTCAGCTCAAGCAGAATGAAAAAGACCGTGTTCGGACTGAGTTTGACATCCAAACTGCTCAAGAGTACATGGATGGATCTGTTCTGAATGGACTGGATCCCTATAATGTTCATACTGCCACAGCTTCGTTCTATGTTACCACCGAATATAAGATCCTGCCGGGGATGGATTATCAGAACCCGGATTATACCAGCGCTGTATTAAGTTCTTATTCCAACCTGTTGACTGAGCACCAAACCATTGGCGCGCTGGCAGAAAAATTCGGTTTGGAAGAACGTTATATGCGCGAACTGATCTCTGTTTCAGTAAGTAACACTACCCGCCTGCTGGAGATCAACGTCATGGCTGACAGTGCGGATAAGGCAAAGGCGATCATGGACGAGATGCTCGTACATCTTGATGCTGTGTGCAACTCGATCGAACAGACGGTCGGTACACACACCCTGACCCTGATCTCTCAGAGCGAGGATGTAACCGTGATGACTTGGCTGCGCGATGCACAGCAGAGCAATCGGGATAATATGCTCGGTCTCCAGAACAAGCTGGTGAATTTGAATGAGAGCAAAAAGCTGTTGGAGCAGAATATCGTAACAGCTGACAAAGACTTTGCCGCCCTTAAAAAACCCGAAGAGCCCAGCAAGGGTAATCCTATCATCAAGTTCTCGATCTTGGGTGTTCTCCTGGGCATTGTGGTGGTATCTGGTGTCGAAGTCGTTCGCTTTTTGGTCGCAGGCAAAGTTTACTCCAGCAGCGAGCTGCACCGCAGTTGTGGTCTGTCCATTCTGGGTAGTTTGGCTGGGGAGCGTTCCCAAAAAGCAAAAGGCTTGGATGTCTATATCAATCGAATGGAAAAACGGCCTGATGGAAGTACCGATGCGCAGATCATTGAGTTGATCGCAACGACGATTCAGAGTCGTGTTCCGCAGGCAGAAAACATCTTGATCAGCGGCGATCTTTCGGTAGAGCAGCTGACCTCCTTGACAGCGTCGCTCCAGCACACCAGCGCTTTGGGCAACAAGAATCTGACCGCTGCAGAGAGTATTCTCAGCTGTGCTAAAACCGTTTCTCAGGCAACTACCGCAGATGTGATCGTGCTGGTTGCAGACTGCGAAAACACCACTTATGCAAGCATCCAGGCACAATGCGAGCAATTCAACAGCCTGAACAAAAAGATCCTGGGCTGCGTTGTTTACGAATGATCCGAACTGAATAACGGCAACCTCCCCGCTTGGATGCAGCAATCTGAGCGGGGAGTTTTTTTTTGCACTCTTATAAAATCAGAGAACAAAACATATTCTCCGCTTTCAACAACCACCCACACCGGCAAAAAGGGTGGTATATTGGAAAAATATATGCTATAATGAAAGGCAATGCGTCGTTTGATAGGAGAAAGAAAATGGATATTATTCTGGTTATGCTGGCGGGAATGGTCGCAGGCCACTTTTTCTTCCCAAAAGCCTTAAAAAAGGTCAACGAAAAAATACAGCTTCTGTGCACCTTATGCCTGATCTTCTCCATGGGTGTCATGTTGGGCCGCAAGGAAAACTTTTTGCAAGAGCTCACCTCTATGGGCATTGTCAGTTTTTTGTTTTTTCTGATCCCCACTGCGCTCTCCATCCTACTGGTCTATTATCTGACCAAGCGTTTTTTGAAGAAAAAATAATTCATTTTACATAAAGGAGAGGTGAGCCATGGTTCTGCTTACCATTGCTGCTTTGATCGGCGGCATCGCATACGGGGTTCTGGGCTTTGATTTTTCATTGGTCACATTTCTGACTTCGCACACCGACCTTGTACTGTATATTCTTATGTTCTGTGTGGGCATCAGCATCGGGACGCAAAAAGGTGTCCTGCAGCGGCTGCGTCAAAATCAGCTGGCGATCGTTCTGGTCCCCACCGGGGTGATCGTCGCTTCCCTTTTGGGCGGCGTGATCTGCGGATGGATCACACGGATGCCTCTGTCACACAGCACGGCGATCACCAGCGGCATGGGGTGGTATAGCTTGGCGGGCGCGGTCATTGGCGAATCCTGCGGGCCAGAACTGGGAAGCATCGCCTTTCTCAGCAACCTGATGCGAGAGATCTTCACCTTTATGATCATCCCCTTTTTGGCTGCACACTTCAACCCCTATGCCTGCATTGCTTCTGCCGGAGCCACCAGTGAGGACACCACGCTCCCCATGATCCTGCGCTATTCCAACGAGGAAACGGTAGTCGTCTCGGTGCTAAACGGCATCATCTGCTCCTTTTTTGTTCCCATCTTGCTTTCGCTCTGTTTCCGTCTCCCTTAAACGAGCACCTGCTTTTGTGGACAGCATGATTTGCTCTATCCAGACCATCGATGCGGCGGCTTCTAGCGCACAGCACAAAAATATTTGATCTTCCGCTGCGCCGGTATATTGCACAAGCCAACGGAAAACTGCTAGCTACCGTGAAGAGGAACTTTGCGTGCCGGAAAACAACAAAATGGTCGTAGAGCTATACTTAAGCCAGCAGGAGCCACACAGTGCCAGGATCTTTTTTAAGGATGCCCCTTCTGATCGGAAGGGGCAGCTTTTCAATTAAAAATGGAGTAAGACATTTGAAATACAGAGAAATTGCGGACGGGATCTTCATAGACCGTCCAAACCGTTTTGTTGCCCATGTAAATATAAACGGCATCGTGGAGACCGTTCATGTTAAAAACACTGGACGATGCAAGGAACTTCTCCTGCCCGGTGCATCTGTTCGTATGGAAGTAGCAGACAACCCCAATCGCAAGACAAAATACGACCTTGTTGCGGTGTATAAGCAGGGTCTTGGCTGGATAAACATGGACAGTCAAGCGCCCAACAAGGTCGTGGCAGAATGGCTTGCGTTACAAGGCTATACCTTTATTAAGCCGGAATATTCCTACGGAAGATCCCGCATCGACTTTTACATGGAGAAAGGCGCTCAAAAATACCTGATGGAAGTCAAAGGCTGTACGCTGGAAATAGACGGCATCGGCTATTTTCCGGATGCCCCCACCGAGCGCGGCGTAAAGCATCTGCACGAACTGGCGCAGGCACAGCGAGACGGGTATCAATGTGCTGTGGCTTTTGTGATCCAGATGGAGGGCATTACCGAGGTGCGCCCCAATATCCACACCCAGCCGGAATTTGGCGCCGCTTTAACAGCGGCAAAAAAAGCCGGTGTACAGGTGCTGTTCCTGCTCTGCCGCATAGAACGGGATACGCTGGAGATCATCGAACAGCGAGTGGGATGAAGCAGAAAAAGAGTATAACCTGCTCCGTCAAGTGAAGCCTGCATACCCGGTAGAGTCGCGATTTGCGGGCCTATCGGGTGTTTTTATGTTGGAAACACCTTTATTTTATCCCCCACATAAGAGAAGCAGCGCCGGTTTTCTTCAAAAGAAAACCGGCGCTGCTTCTTCTGCAATACAAAACCCCTCTGCCCAACTAAACACCGCTATTTCCCATCGCAGATACTGTGATCTCCCCCTGGTTATAGACAGCTCTCAGCAGTTGTCCATTGCCGATATGGTACTGGTAATACTCCCGCCGGGGTCGCGCAAATGCCTCCAGGATCGCCATGATCGTCCCGCCATGGACCACAAAGGCTGCGCTTTCCTCTGCGGACAGCATCGTCATCGCTTGGCAAAAGGCCGCACAGCAACGTGTTTTGAATTTTTGCACCGATTCGCCGCCGGGGATCTCCCCCTGGCAACCAGAATCCACCCAGCGGCGGTATGCCGCGTTGTCCACAAGTTCTGCTGCGTTTTTCCCTTCAAAGAGACCAAAATCGGTTTCCCGCAGATCCTGCAGGATGGTATGCTCCTGGTGCGGAAAAAGCATCTCCGCCGTCTGCCTTGTCCGAAGCAGAGGGCTGACAAAAACCCGATCTGCCGTCAGGCACTGTTTTTGCAGCGCTTGGATCTGGGATCTCCCCTCCTCGCACAAGGGTTCATCGGTGCGGCCAATATAGCGCCGCTGCAGATTGCCCGCCACAGCGCCATGGCGTATAAAATACAGCTGGTTCAAGCCAACATCCCCCCAAGCAAAACACCAACAAGCCAGACCAGTTCACACACCTGCAAAAAAAATCCCGCCGTATCGCCGGTGACGCCTCCAAACTGCACAGTTGTCAGGCGGCAGTACCCCCCGACCCACAGGGCAGCCAGCAGCATCCCTCCCGCTGCCGCAGCAGGAGCCTGCAAAAGGACCACACCGCAGCTTACTGCCGCCGTCAGCACCAGTGCGATCGTTGCCGGGCGGCGGCGGGTGCCGCCTGTCATGGATGCCAGCATCCCCGTTTTGCGCGCCGACGGCAGGTTCAGCGCACAGATGCCCGACAATACCCGGGACAGCACATAGCCACCCAGAACCGGCAGCACCAATTTGCGGCTGTACAGTTCTGCAAACAGTCCAGCCGACACCAGCAGATATCCCCCGCAGTAAAGCACCGCAAAGGAACCGCAGTGCGAATCCTTCATGATCTCCAGCCGGCGTTCCCTGGGCTGCCAGGAAGCAAGCGCATCTACGGTATCCATATACCCATCCATATGGATGCCGCCGGTGATCAGCAGCGGCACTACCGTTGCCACCGCCGCATAAAGCAGCTCTCCTGCGGAAAAAGTCTCACAAAAAAGCAGCCAAAGCCCCTGCGCAGCGCCGCAGAACAGCCCCACCACCGGGAAAAAGCAGATGGCGCAGCGAGATGCTTGCTCCCCCCACCGATGCTGCGGCACGGGGATCACACTGTATGTAGACAGTGCGATCCATAACGAATCAATCCACATCCGGAATCTCTCCTTTCCTCAGGCAGGGGCTTCCTGCACACATCTCGACCACTGCATCGGCTTTATCCCAAAGCTGCTTATTCAGGTCATTCAGGCTGTTTATATAGGCGGCGGTCTCTGCATCGTATCCATCCGGGCGCAGATGGGCAATGGTAACGGCGGTCAAGGTCCCGCAGCGCTCTTGCAGCGCCAGGATATCCGCCAAAACTGCCTCGGGGCGCTGACCTTTTTCAAACATTGCATTGGCCAGCAGATTGGACACATCCTCCAGCAAAACAGAGCTTCCGTCCTCCACACACACATCCCCCAGCTGATAGGGACATTCCTGCGTTCTGAATCGCAGCCCTGCCCGCTGGCGGATGTGTTTTTGAATACGCAGGCGGTTTTCCTCTGTACAAGGGATCATGGTAGCGATATAAACCGGCGGCGTGCCCATCTTTGCAGCCAGCACCTCTGCATAGCAGCTTTTCCCGCTGTTGTTCTGCCCGCATACTAGAATCAGCTTTCCCACGGTCTATCCTGTCCTTTCACCGTAAAGGCATCTCCCTGGCGGATCTCTGCCAGGTAATCGTCCTGGATGCCCGCCTGCGCAAAGGTTGCCATCTCCTGCAGGACGGCGCAGGCTGCTTTGACTACGGCAAAAGCCAGCGGGCAGCCGCTGCCCTCGCCCAGCCGCATCCCCAGCATGAGCATGGGCTGCATCCCCATTGCATCCATCGCCAGCTGATAACCGACCTCATAGGATGCATGGCTGGGGATCAGATACCCCCTTACCTGCGGGCAGAGCCGACAGGCACACAGCGCCGCCACCGCAGAGATAAACCCATCCACCACCACCGGACGCCGGGTGGCTGCTGCCCCCAAAAAAGCGCCGCACATGGCGCACAGGTCAAACCCGCCCACCTTCGCCAGCACATCCACCACATCTGCCGGGTCCGGCTGGTTCAGCGCAATGGCCGCTCGGATCACTTCTTTTTTCTTTTGAAAAGCCGCCTCTGTGATGCCGCCGCCCCGTCCGGTAACGGTCTCCGGATCTGCGCCCAGCAGCACAGCCAAGACCGCAGCGGAGGTCGTTGTATTGCCGATGCCCATTTCGCCCACACCCAAAAGCTCCGCCGGGGTCTGCCGGGCCACTTCCGCCCCGATCTCCAGGGCTTTTATGGCCTGCGCCCGTTCCATGGCAGGCCCACGGGCAATATTTTGGGTGCCGCGGCCGATTTTTCGATCCAATACAGCCGGGTCCGTACAGTCTGTATCGACTCCCACATCGCAAACGGTGATCCCGCAGCCAAAGTGCCGGCACAGCACCGAGGCGCCGGTCTTTGCGCGGGTCAGGTTGACGGTCTGCTGCCAGGTGACAGACTTCGGGGCACTGGACACCCCTTCTTCCACCACACCATTATCTGCAGCAAACACCAAAAGATGGGTGTGCCAGATAGGATTGTATACCCGTCCTGTAATGCCGGCCACCTGAACGGACAACTCCTCCAATCTCCCCAAACTGCCCGGGGGCTTTGCCAATTCTGCCTGTCGTTTTTGGGCCGCATCCATCGCAGCGGCATCCAGCGGCAGGATGCTTTCCAGCAGCTGCTGCAGTTCCAGCATATTTATACCTCCTCTTGTTTTCTGTAATAAGGCTGCGGACCGCCCCTATGCTGCCCCGTCTCCGGGTCGGTGCCATGGTCACTGACCACGGTGATCCTGTGCCGGGAAGCCAGCAGCTCTGCCAGCACGACACGATCCACTTTTTGCAGAAACGCTCGTTTTTCTGCCGCATCCCGCCGGTGGGCGGCTTCGTCTGCGCCATTGATGTGCAAAAGCACAAAGGGGGTTTGCTCTGCCGCCAACAAAGCAGCCTGTACTTTGCCAGCGAGGTTTGTGTCCACCTCCCCCGTAGCGCCCTCTACCGGGATCAGCTCCATCTGCAGCAGCCTGCCAATGCCCTTTACCACCGATGCACCGCAGACGACTGCACTTTTTAAGGGAAACGGCGCCATCGCAGCACAGACCGACTCCCCCCACGGGATAAGGCATCGGTCTGACTGGAGCCAGTCGTCAAAGCATTGCCGCAGGATCTCCGGTCCATCGGGCTTAAACGCCTGGGCACAGGCGCCCGCGCATCCATATGGCGGATAGGTGCGCACAGCATCCACATAGGGTGCCAGCCCCGGGAACACCAAAATAGCCTTGTATCGATCGATAAAATAATACCGGTATCGTCCGCAGGGGTCTGTCAGGCAAGGTTCCCCCGCCAATGGGGCGACACACCGCCCCTGCTCATCCACAGAAAACCAGCTTCCCCGAAGGATCAGGTCTCCCGGTTCCAGTGGGATATCCTCTGCCAAGGCTTCTGCATACCCCCGCAGATGGGGCGGTACCCGGGTCTGCCCCAACAAATGCAGGATGCAGTTCAGGCTCTCGGTCCTTCCGCCCTGGGTGGTATCCACCCTACCAGCGCACTCCATAGCCGACAGGTGGGGGTAATCCGCCGCCGTAAAAGCAGCATCGGTCATACCGTCCACCACACAAAGAATATGGCTCATGTCTCCCCCTTTGCCGTCAGAACTCGATCCCCCGCCTTGCCAGCACCCCTGTATCGTAGGGGTGCTTTTGTTTTTTCATCTCGGTGATATAGTCCGCCATGGCACACAGCGCCGGAGACGGGTCCCGCCCGGTCAGCACCACTTCCAGCCCCGCAGGCTGCTGTTCCAGAAAGCGGCGGAGCACTGCTTCCTCCACGATCCCATGATTGCAGGCTGAAAGGATCTCATCCAGCACCAAAAGTTCCACTGTACCCGCCGCCGCCAATACCTGTTCCAACATTGCAGAATAATCCCGGCTTGCCTGCGCCCGTTGTTCTGGGGTCATGTTTTTATAGAACCCGGTGACCGTATTGCAGGTGACCACCGTAACACGCTCCAGACTGCGCAGCACCGAAAGCTCCGACGAACGTCCGTTTTTCATAAACTGCGCAAACAGCGTCCTGCCCCCGGCTCCGGTCATGCGGATGGTCAGCCCCACAGAAGCCGTGGTTTTGCCTTTGCCGTCTCCACAATAAATATGGATCTTCCCGCTCATTTTCACACCTCCCGGCGAAGCACCCGGTAAATATAGTCCATATCCAGGCCGCTGCGCACCACCTGCGCCAGTGTATCGTACTGCTGTTCCCGGTAGGAAGCTCTATCAAACGTATGCAGCGCCGCCGGGTCCAGGCCTTTTTTCCGGCACAGTGCCCGCAGGACACCCTCCGCCACACCCGGGGCATCAAAGATCCCGTGCACGTAGCTCCCATACACATGGCCTGTGCCCATCAGCGGGGGCAGGGATGTCCGACTGCGTCCCATATGGATCTCGTATCCTGCATAGCAACACCCATTCAGCTCCGCAAGCATCCCTGTTATTCCGGAGAAAGTCCCTTGCGTCTGTGTCTGGATCTTTTGCCCCGCAAACACGGTGTCCATATCCAAAAGCCCCATACCGGCAGCCTCGGTCATGCCAGCTGCCTCCACCTGCTCTGGGTCAGAAATGCGGCGGCCCAGCATCTGGTACCCGCCGCAGATGCCCATGACCAGCGTCCCCGCAGCCGCAGCCTTTTGGATCGCTGCTTCCAGCCCGCTTTGACGCAGCCAAAGCAGATCCTGCAGGGTGCTTTTTGTGCCCGGCAGCAGAATCATGTCCGGCTGGTGCAGATCTGCCACACGGTCTATATACCGCAGCGATACATTTTCGTACCCTTCAAACGGAGAAAAATCCGTAAAATTGGAGATGCGCGGCAGACGGATCACCACAACATCCACCAGTTTCCGGGCAGTTTTGCGTTCCAATCGTTCACTGAGGCTATCCTCGTCATCAATATCCACATGGGTATAGGGGATCACCCCTGCCACTGGTACACCGCACAGCGTTTGCAGGCTATCCAGCCCCGGCTGCAAAATGGCACGATCCCCCCGGAACTTATTGACGATGGTCCCCTTGACTCTCTGCCGTTCCTCCGGCTCCAAAAGCGCCATCGTTCCGTACAGCTGCGCAAAAACACCGCCCCGGTCGATATCTCCTACCAGCAGCACCGGTGCATCCACCAGCCGGGCCAACCCCATATTGACGATGTCCTCTTGTTTGAGGTTGATCTCTGCCGGGCTGCCAGCGCCCTCGATAACGATAATGTCGTACTGCTCGTCCAGGCGCTGGTATGCTTGCAAAATCGCTGGGAGGTATTCCTGCTTTTTTCTGAAATATTCCGCAGCCCGCATATTGCCCTGCACTTTTCCATTTACGATCACCTGACTGCCCACGTCCGTTGTAGGTTTCAGCAGGATCGGGTTCATACAGACATCCGGTTCGATGCCGGCTGCTTCTGCCTGCACCACCTGGGCACGGCCCATTTCTCCACCGTTTTGCGTAATAAACGAGTTGAGGGCCATATTCTGGCTTTTGAAGGGCGCCACCCGATAGCCATCCTGTTTGAAAATGCGGCACAGACCGGCGCACAGCAGGCTTTTGCCTGCATTGGACATCGTGCCTTGGATCATAATGTTTTTTGCCACGATGACTCCTTTCCCAGTGTTTGTTCCATGGCCTGGAGCAGACGCTGGTTTTCTGCATGGAGACGCACTGCGATGCGGTACCACCCCGGCCCAAGTCCGGGGTAATTATCGCAGCTGCGGATCGCGATCCCCTGTTTTTTCAGCGAAACGTGCAGCCCCTCCGGCCCACGGAACAAAAGGTAGTTTGCATCCGATGGGCAGACCTTCAGCCCCATGTTTTGCAGACAGCGGGTCAGGCAGGGCCTTTCGCAGCAGATGACCTCCCGTGCCCTTTGCAAAAAAGCCTGCTCCTGCAAAGCCGCTGCACCCGCCGCCTGTGCCAGCACCGACACATTCCACGGCTGGACCGTCTGCGACATCCGGTACAGCAGCTGTGCATCCGCACTCATCCCGTATCCCAGCCGCAGCCCGGCCATGCCATAATTTTTGGTAAAGGCTTTCAGGATAAAAAGCTGCGGAGCATCCGCAAGGGATGCCGTCAGACTGCCGCCTTGTCCCGCCAGATCCAAAAAGCACTCATCCAAAAACAGGCGTATCTGGTGCTGCTGGCAGAATTCCAGGATCTGCAGCAAAAGCGGCGGCGGCACGAGCCGCCCGGTGGGGTTATTAGGGTTGCACAAAAACACGACATCCGGCTGTTTTTCCCGCAAAAAGTGCAAGAAACCCGCATCCAATCCAAAGTCCGCCTCCGGCTGCAGCGGGTAGCGCTCTACCTGCCCGCCCATATGCTGAAATGCGGCCGAATACTCTGAAAAAGTCGGCGCCAATTCTACCGCTTTTTGCGCATGCACTGCTTTGCAGTAACTGTAGATCAGCTCCGCCGCACCGTTGCCGCATAAAATGTACGACTCCGGGATCTGTTCATACGCAGCGATCGCCCGGGTCAACACCCGGCAATAGGGGTCCGGGTACTGATGCAGCTGTGTCAAAGCGCTCTGCACCGCCTGCCGCACCCCCTCCGGGGTGCCATAGGGGTTGGTATTTGCGGAAAAGTCCAGCTCTATTTTTTCAGTATACACATCCCCGCCATGGGGATTTTGGGTCTGATACAGCATCCCATCCTCCTAACGCAAAAACAAAAGCGGCACCCCGCCCAGCAGCACCAGTGCAAGCACCGAGGTAAGGGTCATCAGGCGGCAGACACGGGGGATATCCTCCGCATTGACCGGGCGCAGCGGGTCCCCTATATACGGTTTTTTGTGCAGCACCCCGTGATAAAAGGCATCCCCCGCCAGCTGGACCCCCAGCAGACCAGCGCAGACGGATTCGGTCTGCGCCGAGTTGGGGCTGGCATGGTTATACCGGTCCCGGCAAAAGATCCGCCAGCCGTTTTTTACATCCAGCCCCATCCATCCCCCTGCTGCCAGCATCAGCAGCGCCGACAGCCGGGCCGGGATATAGTTCATACCATCGTCCATCTTGGCCGGGACAAAGCCAATATTTTTATAGGGCAGCTCCGTATACCCCAGCATGGAGTCCATCGTGTTGACTGCTTTATAAAAAAAGCCCAGCGGCGCACCGCCAATGGCCATAAACAGCAGCGGCGCAACGATGCCGTCCGACGTATTTTCTGCCACAGTTTCCACCGCCGCCTTGATCACACCGGTCTTATCCAGCCGGGCGGTGTCCCGCCCGACGATCATCGACACCGCCTGCCGGGCAGCTTCCAGACTTTGGGTCTGCAAAGCCGTATACACCTTCATGGCTTCCACCCGCAGGGAGCGCACCGCCAGGATCTGCCAGCACATCACGCTCTCCACCCCCAGCCGGAGCCAGGGGCTGATGCACTGGCAGCCCCATAGCAGCGCAGCAGGGGTCAGAACCGCGGTCAGCACCACCAAAAGCCACAGGACCGTCCCGGCGGCCCGCTCTCCGGCAGCCGTAGCGGGAAAGACCCTGCGCAACTTTCGTTCCAGCACGCCGATCAGCCAGCCGATCCCTTCCACCGGATGGGGGATGCTATGGGGGTCGCCCAGCAGACAATCGATGCCAAAACCGATCCAAAGGGCATAAAAACTACTCATCCTGTATACCTCTCGATCCGCTGCATGGTAAAAATGCAGACCGGGTTCTGCCCAGCCATCAGGTGATACGCCCCCGCCTGCCGGCTGCGTGCCGCACTGAGCAGCACCGTCTCCTGAAGATCAAAGCCGTATGTTTCCATACAGGCGGTACATTCTGCAATGGATTCCAGCGTGACAGCAGTAGCCACGATCCGGGCATAGGGGTTCTTTTCCAGCACAGCGGACAGGATCTCCCGCAGGTGACCGCCGCTGCCCCCGATAAACACATGGGTCGGGGCAGGCAGCGGACCGCAGGCGTCAGGAGCCGTCCCTATGCAGATGGAGAGATTTGCAGCGCCCCACCTCTCCGCATTTTTTTGAAGCAGCTCTGCCGCCGCACTTTTTTGCTCTACAGCATACACCCAGCCCGCTTCTGCCTGCAGCGCCATCTCGATGGATACGGAGCCGGTACCGGCTCCGATGTCCCAGCAGACTGCATCCCGGGTCAGCTGCAATTTGGACAAGCTTACTGACCGCACCTCGCTTTTGGTCATGGGGACTACCGTTTCCCCCTCTGCGCTGCGGAAAAACGCCTCGTCCGGCATCCCATGGGTCACCACGACCGACGCGGTCGAGTTTTCTATCAGCACCACGCTCAGCGGCGCATAGACACCGCCGCACAGCTCCTGCGCCGTCCCCTGGGTGATCTTCTCATCCGGGTAGCTCAGTCTTTCCCCAATGGTCAGCTTTGCACTGCCCAGCCCAGCCTCTGTCAGCTGTGCGCAGAGGGCATCGACGCTGTTTTCGCCCCCTACCAGGGCAAATACCCGGCGGTGCCGCCGCACATCCGCCGCAATGTTATGCTTCCGTCCATGCAGACTGACCGTCACCACGTCCTCATAGGAGATCCCCTGCCGGGCACAGAGATACACCAGGGAGCTGATGCCCGGCAGGACCTGCACCGGATAGCCCTGCAGCAAGGGCAGCAGTTTTTTGGCTCCGCTGAAAAATCCCACATCCCCGGAGAGCACCACCGCCACCCGCTGGTATTCCGGATGTTCCGCTATAAAGGCCGCTATTTTTTCCGGGGAAACGGCGGGACACACCGCCTGCCCGGCATGGGCGGCTGCCTCCAGCATCCGGTCTGCACCGATCAAGCAGTCCGCCGCCTGGATCGCTGCGCTGCCCGCCTGGGTCAGCATGCCCGGACTGCCTGGACCGATGCCCACTACGGTCACCTGGGGCTTAGCCATCAGGCCGAACCGTTTGCATAAGCTGCGGATTACCTGGGGATAGGACATCCCCTGTTTTTGCTCCGGCCGCCCGATCACCACCAAGGTCACGTCGGTCTGCCGGGCAGCCTCCACCTTTTGAGGAAAGCCGCCCACTGCGCCCCCGTTTTTGGTCACCAGATACCGGACCTTGCACTGACGCAGCATCGCCTTGTTCATCTCGGCAGAAAAAGGCCCCTGCATCGCCAGGATATTGGCAGGCTTTACGCCTGCTGCCTGACAGGCCGCCAGCGACTGCGGCATAGGCAGCACCCGCACAAATACCCGCTGCGCAAACCCATGGATGCGGCTGTACTCTGCCAGGTCCTTGCTGCCGGTAGTAAGCAGGATATTGCCCTCCACTGCATCCAAAAGGTCCGCAGCCTGCGCAGCATCCGCTGCAAAAAGGGCATCCTGCGGCAGCGCTGTTTCCTCCCGCAGCAGGCGCAGATACTCTGTATGCGTCGCCTGGCAGGCTGCAAACAAGCTGTCCGTGATATGGACCGCATAGGGGTGGGTCGCATCCACCACCAGATCATACGCCCCCGACGCCAGCATGGACTGGATCTCCGCTTTGGGCAGCCGACGGGCAGAGACCACCGTATTTTCTGCCGGGAGCAAAAGCTCCTCTCCATACTCCGTAGCAACACAGACGGTCACGGCCACCGGCTGCGCCGATAAAAACTCCACCAGACGGCGGCCCTCGGTGGTGCCGCCAAACACACAGATCTTATACATCGCGGTATCCTCTTGGTGTTACCATCCGCTGGTTGATGAGCCGGGTGCTGCTGTTGCCAACAAATACCGTGCAGAACATATCTGCTTTTGCCTGTGCAAGCTCTGCAAGGGAGAGGATCTGTACATTTTCTCCCTCACGGCCGATATTGCGGGCGATGCCGCAGATGCGGTCTGCCGGCAGCACCTGCTGCAGGATGCTGCAGGCCCGGCGCAGGTGATCCGGCCGTCCATGGCTTGCAGGATTATACAAAACCAGAGCGAAATCGGCCTCTGCCGCAGCCAGCAGACGTTTTTCAATGGTCTGCCATGGGGTCAGCCTGTCACTGAGACTGACCACTGCAAAATCATGGGTAAGGGGCGCACCCAGCAGCGCCGCACCGCTGCAGGCAGCCGTCAGCCCTGGGACAATGGCGATCTCCGGGGTGCTGTTTCCCCCCCGAAGCTCATACACCAGCGCTGCCATCCCATAGATGCCGCTGTCGCCAGAGCATACCACCGCCACATTTTTCCCGCTGCGCGCCAGCTCCAAAGCCATGCGGCAGCGCTCTGCCTCCTTTGTCATAGGGGACGATACAAACTCCTTGTCCGGGTAACGCCCCCGCACCAGCTCTACATAGACCTGATAGCCCAGGATCACATCGCAGCACCGCAGCGTTTGCTCGGCCTGTATGGTCATATGGGCATAGCTGCCCGGCCCGATGCCTACCACAGATACCTTACCCAAAGGTTACCTCCATTTCTTCCGCTGCAAGGGCAGCAGTCACACCATTCTTGGCTGTTTTGCGCACCAAAAGCCGGGACGCCCCCACCATAGCGGCCCGTTCACACACATTGTCCACCCCGGTCACAGAGCGCACAAACTCCGATGACGTAAAGCTTCCCGGCACAGCCAAAAGCTCCTGCTCTGTATAAAATTTGACTGGAAAACGATTCTTTTTGCAATATTCCAGCAAACCTGCTTCGTCTGCTTTCCGCTGGATCGACCCCACCATACCGATGGCCCGTTTGTCCAAACTGTTTTCCGCCAAAAGCTGCTCCACCGTTTCCTGGATAGCCTGGGCGCTGATGCCCCGCCGGCAGCCGACCCCCAGATGCATCACCGGCGGGATGATCCGCAGCGTGGTCTCAAAGGGTTCTGCTGTATGCACGCCCACATAGATCCCGACTGGACCGCTGTTCCGGAGAACGACACCGCCGGGCAGGGTGCCCCGGATGAGAAATTCACTGCAAAAGGACACATTCCCTTCCAGAATTGCCGCCGACACCTTTTTGGCCGCCGCCATATCCCCGATGCTGTATCCCTTTTGCGCCGCCCAGGCATCCACAGAAAAACGGCCATGGATATCCGTGGCGGTGGTGACCACCGGGACTGCCCCCATAAAAGCAGCAAGCCCGGCGGCCAGCCGGTTTGCCCCGCCAATATGTCCGGACAGCAGAGGCACCACAAAGGCGGCTGTTTCATCCATGACCAGTACTGCGGGGTCGGTCCGCTTATCCCGGACATGGGGTGCGATCTGCCGCACCGCAATGCCGCAGGAGCCTACAAAGAGCAAAACATCCGCCCAGGCAAACTGCTGACCATAAAAATCCGGGTCATGGGGCGGAAGCAGCGAAAAATGCCCCGGCTTTACACGCTGGGGCGCAAACATGCGCAGCTGGTATCCGGAAAAATAACCCGCCGCCCTTTCCGCTGTTTTGCAGCCCAGGCGGCTGTATGCAAAAACGGCCGCTTTCATTGCGAAGCCTCCCGAAAACCGGTGCTGAAGCCCGGATGGTACAGCAGCGAGCGAAGATAGCGTTCTCCCATACATTCTCCCACCACGATCAGGGCCGTCTTGGTCAGGCCGTTTTCCGTCACGGTCTTGTGCAGTGTTTCCACGGTGCAGCGATAGATCCGCTCTTCCGGCCAGGTCGCTTTATACACCACCGCAGCGGGGGTGGTGCCGGGATAGCCCCCTGCCTGCAGCTCCTGCTGCAGGGTCTTTGTAAGCGAGGTGCTTAAAAACAGGACCATGGTAGCCTGATGGGCCGCCAAAGCACGGATGGACTCCCGCTCCGGCACCGGTGTACGGCCTGCCGCCCGGGTGATGATCACCGTCTGACTGACATCCGGCAGCGTATATTCCGTTTTGAGCGCTGCCGCCGCCCCGCAGAAGGAGCTGACCCCCGGACAGACATCGTATGCAATGCCCCGGCTCAGAAGCTGGTCAAATTGTTCCCGGACTGCGCCGTAGATGCTGGGGTCTCCGGTATGCAGCCGCACCGTCGTCTTGCCCGCAGCCTCTGCCGCAGCGATCGCATCGATCACCTGTTCCAGGGTCATCTGTGCGCTGTCGTAGAGCTGGCAGCCCTCCTTTGCCATCTCCAGCAGCTGTTTATTCACCAGCGACCCTGCATAAATGATCACATCCGCCTGCTGCAAAAGCCTGGCGCCCCGCACCGTGATCAGATCCACTGCGCCGCTTCCTGCACCAACAAAATGTACCATGGCTCTACTCCTTTCTGATCTTCAGCAGAAGCTGCTCTGCCTGTTGTGTTTTAGCCAGCAGCCCATATTCTTTTGAGAACAGGATAGCCCCCACCTCCATGGGTGCGCTCCTGTGCAAAAGGTGCTGCTCGACCTGCCGGGCAATGCGGTCCATCACGGGGCGGAGCAGCTGCTGCCGCTGCAAAATATCCAGCGCCGCATCGCAGCTCACACAGCCCAGCACCTCGTTTACGCTGTCCGCAGACAGCCCGCAGGCGGCAGCATGCGCCGCCAGGATCTCCATCCGGCAGTCTCCATACTGTGAGTGGGTGTTCAGCATCCCGCCGGCTATCTTGACCAATTTGCCGATATGCCCCACCAGCAGCGCCCCTTTAAAGCCAAATTCCTGGCAGAGGTCCAATGTATCTCCGATAAAATTCGAGGACTGCACCGCTGTATCCGGGTCCAGGTGCAGCCCCGTGCGGATATACTCAGCGCCGTAGTTGCCAGGGGTCAGCAGAACATACTCCCATCCGCTGGCTTTTCGTTGACGCAGTTCCACCCGGATGGTATCCACCAGCGCTTTTTCACTCATCGGTTCCACTATGCCGGTGGTGCCCAGGATCGAGATCCCGCCCTGGATGCCAAGACGGGGGTTAAAGGTTTTGCGGGCCAGCTGCTCCCCCTGGGGGACGGATATCTGAATATGCAGCCCGCGGGTATAATCGGTCAGGCGGCAAACCTCCTCCACGTTTTCCTGGATCATCCGCCGGGGCACCGAGTTGATCGCCGCCGCCCCCACAGGCTGATCCAGACCGCATCGGGTGACACGCCCTACGCCCTCCCCGCCGTCAATGCAGATCCCGGAATCTATGGGGGTGACCTGCGCAAAAACAAGGGTCCCATTGGTGATATCCGGGTCATCTCCGCCATCCTTTTCAATGGCGCAGGACACACAGTCCTCTTGCATCCGGATCTCCCGCACGCAGAGTTCCAGCAGGAGCCCTTTGGGCGTCATGAGCGTGATCTTTTCTTTCCGACGGCCGGTCAGAAGCATCCACGCAGCAGCCTTTGCAGCAGCCGCTGCGCAGGACCCGGTGGTATACCCCAGCCGCAGCCGTTTGCCGCCTTTTGTAATGTATTGTTCCATCGTGTCACCGTGTGATCTGGTACAGCAGTGCATTGCAGATAGCCGCCGCCACGTTGCTGCCCCCTTTTCGGCCCTGGGCCACGATATAGGGCACACCGGACCGCAGGATCAGGTTTTTGCTCTCCACCACATTGACAAAGCCCACCGGCACGCCGATGACCAGAGCCGGATGCAGTTTTCCATCCCGGATCAGCGTGTCCAGCTCGATCAGGGCTGTGGGCGCATTGCCGATGGCAAAAATGCACGGCTTTTGCAGCGCCGCTGCTTTTTCCATGGAAACGATCGCACGGGTGATCCCCCGGCGCTGGGCTTCCGCTGCCACATCCGCATCCGACATAAAGCAGTGCACCTGCCCGCCCAGGCGGCCTAGGATGGTTTTGTTGATCCCCGCTTTCGCCATCTGGGTATCGGTGACGATATCACAGCCCCGACGCAGTGCTTCCAACCCGGACTGCACTGCATCTGCAGAAAAGGCCAGCTGATCGGCATAGTCAAAATCCGCAGTCGTGTGGATGACCCGTTTGATGATCGGTTCCTGCTCCGGCGGAAAGACTCGGTCTCCCAAAAGCTCTGTAATGATGGCAAAGCTGCGTTTTTCAATCTCCATAGGTTTGATGGTCTCGATCATGCTCTTTCTCCTTCAGGCAGGCAAGGTAAAAGTTTTTGGCAAAATTCAGGTTTGCCATAAAATGAAAATGGGGATAACCGGCGTACAGAAAAGCATCTGCCGCACCGCAGGCCCAGCTTTTGCCCGATGGTTTTTGGGCGGAAAAAGCAGCGCCATTCTGCGAACAGTCCCAGTGATGGAACTCATGGGCGGGGATCTCCTCCCCTGTTTCGCACAGCAGACAAGACGTCTGGGCTTTCAGGGTGATATAGCCAAAACGTGTCAGTTTTTTGGTATCGAAGCAGACGCCCGGCAGATGACCCACCATGGGATACGGCCCAATGGCCTGGTTCAGATACATAAAACCGCCACATTCTGCAATACAGGGCAGTTTATGCGCCAGTGCCCGGCCCACCGACTGTCGCATGGAAAGATTGTCACTGAGCTGTGCTGCGTAAAGTTCCGGATAACCGCCGCCCAGATACAGCCCCTGTATATCTTCCGGCAAAGTAGCATCCGTCAGCGGACTGAAAGGGACCAGCTCTGCCCCCATCCTGCGCAGCACATCCAAGCTGTCCTGATAGTAGAAGCAAAACGCCCTGTCCTGCGCCACCGCAATACGGACCGGCTGCTCAAAATGCGGCAGCTGTACTGACTCATAGGTCAGCGGCGGCGCCTGCTGTGAAAGAGACAGCACCGCATCCAGGTCGATGGTCTTTTCTGCCTGCTGCGCCAGGCGCTGCATTTTCGCCTGCAGATCTTTCACCTCAGCCGCAGTCACCAGGCCTAAATGACGGCTTTCCACTGCGCACTCCGGCAACGGAGGCAGAAATCCCAGCGGACGCAGCGCTTTGCCAAAACGCTGCGTGATGGCCTGCGCCAATGCAGGGTAAACCATGGCCGAGCAGTTGTTGAGGATAACGCCGGCAATCCCGCTGTCGGGATAAAATGTCTTGAATCCCTGGATCATGGCCAGCACCGAGAGGGATGCCCCCCTGGCATTGACCACCAGGATCACCGGTGAATGGGTGATCTGCGCCATTTCATAGGTGCTGGCTCTGGTGCCCGTCAGCCCCAGGCCATCATAAAAGCCCATAACACCTTCCACAATGCTGAGATCGCAGCCCTGTGCATTTTTGCCCAACAGATAGCGGTTGGTATCCGCTGAAAAGAAAAACGAATCCAGATTGGAACTTTTTGCGCCGATGATGCGGCTATGAAACATAGGGTCGATATAATCCGGCCCGCACTTAAAGGATGCCACCCGAAGCCCGCGGTCTGCAAAGGCCTGCAGCAGCGCGCACATCACCGTTGTTTTGCCGCAGCCGCTATGGGTGCCCGCCAAAACCACACGGGGGATCGTTTGTTGGATCACAGCACACCTCCGATCTGATCTGGTGTATAAACCGGGATCTGCCGTTCCCTGGCCCATTGCAGCAGCTGGCCATTCAGCTGGTTCAGCGCGCCCAAGGGCGTTCCGGCATCCAGGATACAGCGGCAGCTTTCTGCCAGCTGCATCGCCTTTTGCAGCAGCTGCTGCTCCATGGGGCAGTAGGCTGGGGCACAGACCACCTGATCGCTGAGCCTTGCCGCCACCTGATAATCCACATCGTTTTCTAATAAGATCCCCGCCGCAAAGGGGATCTGTCTTTTTTGCAGCTCTCGATACACCGGGATGCCCCATCCCCCGCCGCCTACCACAAACACCTTTGGCGGACCAGATGGTTTGACCAGTTCCACGCTCCCCAGCAGCGGATTGTAGGAACCACGGGTGATATCATAGAGTTTTTCCATCGGGCAGCGCTCCAGGATCTCTTCCGGCGGACCAAAAGCAGGGATCGTCTGCCCCTGAACACAAAGCAGCTGGTCTGAGAGCTTTGCAGCCAGGTCGATCTCATGCAGGGACAAAATCACCGTGACCTGCTTTTCCTGCGCCATTTTTCGCAGGATATCCAAAAGCTCGATCTTATGTTTGATATCCAGGTATGCCGTAGGCTCGTCCAGCACAAGGATCTGCGGGTCCTGGCAGATGGCTCTAGCCAAAAGGATCCTCTGCCGCTGACCATCGGAAAGGGCAGAAAAATCCTGCTGCGCAAGTTCCAACCCATTGACCTGACGCAGGGCCTGTTCCACAGCCTGGATGTCCTGCGCACTCAGCCGCCCCAAAAGATTCGTGTAGGGATAGCGCCCCATTGCCACTACCTCGGCACAGGTAACAAGCTCCGGACGGACCCGGTCGGTCAGCACCACCGCCACCTGCTTTGCCATCTCCCGGGGGGACCAGCGCATCATATCCTGTCCATCCACCAGGACACGGCCGCTTATGGCAGGCAGCTGCCCGGTAATGGTTTTAAGAATGGTGGATTTGCCCGCTCCGTTTGGCCCGATCAGGGTCAGGATCGTACCTTTTTTGATCGCAAAATCAATATCCCGGATCAGTGCTTTGCCATGGTAGCCTACCGAGAGGTTTTGTACTGCAAAATAGTCTTTCATCTCACATCTCCTGCAAGCGGCTGCGTTTGATCATCATATAGATCACCACCGGGGCGCCAAACACGGCGGTCACGGTACCGATCTTTAGCTCCGTAGGTGCCAGCAGTGTGCGGGCAAGCAGGTCACAGAACACACAGAATACCGAGCCGCACAAAAAGACCGCCGGGATCATAAAGATGGGCCGCGAGGTCTTCATCAGGGTGCGGGTGATATGCGGCACCGCCACCCCCACAAAGGAGATCGGCCCGGCAAAAGCAGTGACGCAGGCAGACAAAAGGCTGGACAGCAGGATCAACGCCAGCCGGAACTGTTTTACCCGGATGCCCATGCTTTGGGCGTACCCCTCCCCCAGCGCATACACGGCCATCGGCTTGGACAGCAGGCAGGCAGCCAGCAGCCCCGCCAGACACAGAAGCGCTGCTGTGCGCACCTGCTCCCAGCTTGCCCCCGAAAAAGACCCCATGGACCAGTTTGTCAGGTTGACAATGTCGTGGTCATCGGCAAAGGTCACGCAAAAATCCGTGACTGCGCTGCAGATATACCCCACCATGATCCCGATCACAAGCAGCATGGACATATTGTTTACTTTTTGAGAGAACAGCAGCACGATGCCTGTAATGAACAGCGAACCGATAAAGGCCGCCAAAATCAAGGTCACCGACCGGATGCTGCCCAGATACCGGCTGAGAAAGATCAGGGTCACCCCCACCACCATTTTGGCACCCGAGGAGATCCCCAGCTCAAAAGGACCTGCGATGGGGTTGCGAAAAAACACTTGCAGCAGATAGCCGGACAGCGACAGCGCACCCCCCAGCAGGATCGCCAGCAGCATACGGGGGATCCGGATGCTGAACAAAATCTGACTTTCGGTAGATGCATGAATGAGCTGATCCAGCGCATCCCGGTACTGTCCCCCAGTAAACACGTTCGCTATACTATACCGCATCCCATCCCAGAGCATCCGCAGCACGTTGCCGGCTTCGATCTGCACCGAGCCGATGTTTACATTCAGCAGCAGACCCAAAAGCAGCAGGCCCAAAAGCAGGCAGACCACAGCCGCAAAGCGGACAGAGCTGCCCAGCCGGAGGGTGGACTTTGCTGCGGATGGGGATGCCGGTCTATTCTTGCACATGAGGGAAAGCCGCCTTTCTCTGGGACTCCGCCGGGCGGAGCCATTGCTTTTGTTACAGGAAAAAACTGCCGCTCTTGGCTGCCTCCGAATAAGAAACCATTGTTTTCTTATTTGGAGGCAGCCTTTCGAGCGGCCGTTTTTTAGTGCAGTCGGTGCAGGTAGGGGACCTGCTCCAGTTCATCCGCCTGTCCGGAAAAGATCTGATGAAAGCTCTGGATCATCTGTCCCAGACCGGTGGTCTCCTGATACATATTTTTGCTCGTACACCACACATTCCCGTTCTGTACGGCCTTCATCTGCGCCAGAAGCGCATTTTTGGCCACCAGATCTTCCAAGGTGTCGATCTCGCCGCCAATGGTGCTGTTGTAAATGATATAATCCGCATCCTTGGCCGTGGCAAAAAAGGTCTCCATCTCCAGGTTGACCGTGGAGGTCGCTGTTTCCGGGTCGCCCAGGTCCCGAAATACATACTCTCCGCCCGCCAGCTCGATCATCTTGCTGACATAGTCGGTGCTTTTTCTTGCCACCGCATAGCCGGAAGAGCTGATGTGGAAAAACGCCACCGTCTTGCCGGTGTCCACCGTATTGGTCTCGTTCAGATACCGGACCTGCTGTTCAAACAGTTCGCTGGCTTTTTCGTCCTCATTCAGGATCGCACCATACAGCTTGATCCACTCGGTGCGCCCCAGGGGGTGCTTTTCGTTGCTGGACTGGTCCATCAACACGGCGATCCCCAGATCTTCCAGCTTTTCCTTGACTTCCGAAGCATGGCCGATCATCATGGATTCTACCGCCAACGGACAACCCGATGCCAGGATCATCTCGTAATCCGGCTCGCTGTATTTGCCCGCAAACAGGATATCCCCTTTTTCCATGGCAGCACGGGCATTGGGGATATACCAGGCTTCTGCCCTGGTGCCCGAAAGACGGATAGCATCCAGCCGATCCAGTGCGTCAAACAGACACATGGATGCCGTTGCCGCCAGGTAGATGTTTTTTACCGGCTGATATAGCGGCTTAATATCCCGGGCGATGCCTTTGGGGAGGCTGGCTCCCTCCGGCACTACAAGAAACCGGCTGCCATCCCCCAGGGTCAGCAGCTTATACCCCCCTGCATAAAGGTCTACCGCAAACTCCGTGGCGTACTCCAGCCGCATGGACTGTTCCGGCTGCCAGCCATTGCCCAGCCCCTCCTGTTCTGCCTTGGGGCTGCATCCGCACAGACCACCCAGCAGCAGCACAGTCAGCAGCAGAAAGATGCGTCGTCTCATGGTTTACTCTCCTTGAATGGTCGAACTGTCGAACCGAAGCGTATATTCCACCAGGTGGGGCTGGCTCATTGCGATGGTCGATGCGCTGACCTCCATATCCGTGTCCAGTACGATCGGGATCGCAAAAGTGGAGTTTCCGTCCGAAGGCAGCGGCTCGTACCGCACTCCATCCACCAGCATATATTCGTAATATGGGCTGCTCCACACGATCACCGCTGTCCGCGTTTCACCCGAAACCACCAGCTTTGCAGGCGACTCTACACTGGCCCGGCCAGAACCGCCGGACAGGGAGACCGCAATGGTGTAATCTCCGTCCGTAAGCTCCTTGCTGCGGCCGGAGACCAGAGCTGACGCCAGCAGCACGCAAAGAGCTGCACAGACACACAGGATCGCAAGCGTCTTTTTCTTCATGTTATTCCGCTGTGACGGCCTCTGCGGGGAGCGCATCGGAGAAGAACACCAGGGTACGGTCGTACCACTTCTCCTTCCGGACGCTCCAGGCCGCCACATCCACCTCCACATTCAGTTTTTCCAGGGGGACCGTAAAGGAGACTGCGCCCTCACTGTCCACAGACTGCTGGATATATGCATCCGCAGAGGCGGCAGCGGCCTGCTCACCGGTGCCCATAAAGAGCTGGCTGTACCCATCTCCGCTGAGGGTGATGACTGCATCCATCTTTCCGGACTCCACATTCAGCACGCACTTGACCACCTTGAACATCTTGCTGCTGGACTGGACGCTGATCTCATAGCTGCCGTCCGCGATCTGGTCTGCGGAAACGGGGTCCGGAAATTCCATAGCCTGACGGGCATGCTCCACGATCATCTGCTGCACACCGGCATACTCGCCCAGACCCTTCAGCACACATTCCACCTCATACCCTGCATTGGTAAAGGCGGTCTTCCAGGAGTCCTCTTCGTCTCCGGCCATATCGTTGTTGGCATGGTCACCGGCAACGATCATCAGCGGCAGAAGCACCACTTTTTTTGCTCCGGACGCTTCCACCTGTGCCAGCACATCCTCCAGCGAGGGGGTGGCCTCCACGGTACCTACAAAGTAGTTGGTGTATCCGGCCTGGGTCAGTTTTTCCTGCAAAGACGCATAGGTGGCATTTGCCTCGTGATGGGTGCCATGCCCCATAAACACGATCGCGGTATCCTCTGCATTGTAGGGCTTAGTCTCCTCCACCAGGCAGGAGATCAGCTGTGCATAGTCCTCATCCGTGGTCAAAAGGGGCTTGCCCACCTTAAAACTCTGGAACTGATCTGCATAGCTCTGGATATCGGCCAGGATATCATCATACTCTGCACCCGGCATTACATGGGTGGGCTGGATCACAACATCCTTTACATCATCCATCACCAGGCGGGACATGGCCTGGGTGACGTTATCGATCTTCAGGCCCTCTCGCTCTTCCAGGATATCAATGATGGTTTGTGCCGTAAACGCCCGGCGGATCTCATACTCCGGGTAGGCTTTTGCCAAGCTCTCCTCCACAGCGCCAATGGTCTTGTCCCGGGTATCGTTGTAGCTGGTGCCAAAGCTGACCACCAACAGCACAGGCTTTTGCTGCTCCGCAGCCGCCTGGGATGCAGCCGACGAAGCCGGCGCACTTTCTGCCTGCTGCGATGCACTGGGGGCGTCCTTCTTCTCCCCGCAGGCAGTCATGCCCAATACAAGGCACACGCTCAGCAGCAGGGCACAAATAGTCTTGCTTTTTTTCATTTTTTGTTCCTCCCTATCGTTGTGTCTATTTTCACGTTCCTTTCGGAAAGCAAAACAGCTGATTTTATGCATCTGCAAGAACGCAGGAGGACACAATGGCATACTGGCCCGCACAAAAAAGAAAAGCCGCAGCAACTCCAAAAGGAGCTGCTGCGGCCGTTTTTGCGCAACAATATCACCTATATCCCCATACTCGAGAGCATATAAGTCCATTCCATTTGAGCAGGTCTTCTGACTCGCATATCCTCAACCAACACACAGCCTTCTCAGGATCTCTCCCAATGACCGACTTTCGTCCCGTGTGCAGTCTCCACGCTTACAGCGGCGGTACCGTTCCGGATTCTGACCGGATTCACTATTCTCCGCTGAGTCTGTACGAGTTCAGCAGCACTCAAACCTATATGTGGCATATTATACATCGCCTGTTTACAGATTGCAAGAGGGCAGCTGAAAAAGAAGGAACTTTGTCCAAAAACATCACCCCCGGCTGCTGCGCGGGGAAAAAGCGCTTACGCCATGCTGGGCACCGGTTTTTTGTGCAGATCCATGCAGAAGCTCCAGTTCCCGATGGTTTGACCATTTTGCTCCAGCTTGCGCTCAGAAAACTCCTGGAAGCCGTTCTTTTTATAAAATTTGCGGTTGCCCTCCGTATTGGTGATCAGGGTCAGTTCCTCTCCGCCATGTTTTTGTATGTAGGGGATCAGGCAGTCTTGCAGCATCCCGCTGCCCAAGCCATGCCCTTTCAGGGAGTCATCCACGGCTAAAACTTCCAGATACCAGGCAGAGGGGTGTTTTTTGTCGCAGTCTGCCCGGGCATCCTCTGAAAAATGAAAGAAGTTCAATATTTTTGAAAGCCCCACCGGAAAAGCCAGGCTCAATCCACCGGCTTTGACATAGTCCTCTACATCCGCTTTCTTTTTAGCGGGGTCCTGGATCAATGCGGCGGACACGATCTCTCCGTCCTGTACGCCTACAAAACATTTGTTCTGCTGTGCATTTGCCTTGATATTGATGCGGTGCAGTTTTTCCATATATGCTTTATACGCATCCTCATTTTTGAACGCATTGCGAAAAACGCAGGTAAAGTAAGGGTAGTTCCCAAACGATTGTGCAGACAGGTGGGCAATGCGGTCAAAATCTTTGGAGTTTGCTTCACGATAATCGATCATGGCGTTTTTCCGCCTCCTTTGTATGATGCCTCATTCTACTCCGGCTTTTTGGCAAAAGAAAGACTGAATGATGAACAGGCGGATAACTTTCAGCAAACTTTTCAGCTCCTGCACTAAAAACACTGTTCCCGCACAAAAAAGCCGCTGTCCGGTCAAAAACCGGCAGCGGCTTTTTTTAGTTAACTGCGGACAGGATGCCATTGGACAGGATCAATCGTCCTGGTCCTCGTCGTCATCGTCCTCATCCAGATCGTCCTCATCATCATCGATCTCGCAGCGGTCATCCTCGTCCTCCCCGAGATCATCGTCGTCATCGTCGAGGTCATCCCAGTCATCCTCGTCCAGGTCATCGTCCTCCTGGTCGTCCTCGTCGGGACGATCGAACTCGTTCCAATCATCCCAATCGTCCCGGTCGTTCCAGTCGTCGTTGCCCTCGATGTCTGCTTCCCGTACCTCGCCGGTATTGGCATCCACCTCATACTCGTACTTTACGCCATCCACGATGAATTCAAACTCGTATACGCCATCTTCCAGGTCGTATTCATGATCGCAGAAGGTCGCCGTTGTCAACCCCAGCTGCGCAAGCACCAGTTCCTTCGCTTTTTCCAAGCTCAACCGCACCGTCCCGGCCGCTGTGTTCTCAAACGACAGGGGGCCAGCGGCCTGTGCAGTGATCCCGGCCAGCAGAGACAGAGTCAGTGCGATAGAAGCAGTCTGGGCGAGACAGGTTTTCCAATTCATCTTTTTCATAGTAGACTCTCCTTATCTATAAAAGTTGTTTGGCCTTTTGCAGGCTTTTGTTTGCCTGTTGAATATAGATTACGGAGCATCTGGGGCAAAATCGGGGTCGGCGCAAAAATTTTTTTGAATTTTTTTAATCGTCCTCGGTCTCCTCGGCAGAAATCGGCTCATCGTCCTCCTCTTCCGGGTCCGGAACTGGTGTTCCCTCCTGCTGGGCGTCCGGCTCATCCTCGCTGTCCGGCTCCTCTTGCTCGGGGGGCTCTTGTTCAGAGTCCTCCTGCTCTAGGTCGGGCGCTTCGTCCTCCTCCAGGTCGGGATCATCCTCCTGGGGGTCCTCGTCGGGTCCCTCCGAAAGGTCTGGCTCCTCGCTTTGCTCTTCTTCGTCGTCCTCGTCCTGCTCCTCGCGCTCGTCCTGCTCCTCGCGCTCGTCCTCCTCTTCACGGGAGGGGGGCAGTGGCTCACCCGGTGCCGCATCCTCTGTTTTGTCTGCGGGGAGTTTTCCTCCCTGTTCCGGTGCATCCGTCACAGAACTGTCTGCATGGGGCTGCTCCTGGTCCTCTGCATCCTCTGCCGGGGGCACACGTTCCGGCTGCTTCTCGATATCTTCCGCAGCAGAGGGACGCTCCGGCTTCTTATTCGGGATCATTGGCACAGCGGCCTCCTGTTTTGGCGGGGTGCTGCTGTTTCCATCCGGTCCACTGCCTGCGATCTCCACAGTGATGCTCTTCTCGACATGGTTTTCCAGCTCCTGCCGCAGTTTTTTCTCAGCCGATCCCCGCCATTCGTCTCGGTTTGAGCCTACGGTCAGGGTGATCTTGCCGCCCTCGCTCAGGTATCCCATCTCTACGGCGCGGTCTGCCAATTCTTCCGCTACGGTCTCCATCTCTTTTCCATAAGAGCGGTAGCCCTGGAGCAGAGCTGCACCATCCTCGTTCAGCCCTTGGGCAGCCACAACTGCGTCAAAACGGTTGATCTTCAGCTGCACATCCGGATTTATCTTGATCCGTACCGTGCCAATGGGCGACTGCCAGAACCAGCCACCCAGCATCAGCAGGCACAGGCAGGCTGCCATTGCGCCCCAGCGGATGATCTGTTTGGACAGCGACATTTTTACGGCAGGTCTTTCCGGCAAAAGCAGGACCTCATCCAACCTCTGCCCTACGGTATAGCCCAGATTGGGCACCTTCAAAAACCGGCCTTCGGCATCCATGACCACTGCATAGCTCAGGCCACATTCCATTACCAGATATTCCATTCACTCCACCTCTTTCACAGGACGTGCGATCCGGCGCAAATGCCCACGGATGATCTCAAAGCCATTGGTAAATGCCAGAAGCAGGGCTACCAGGTATTTTCTGTGCCTCTCCATGGTCTTGCGGTCCACGCCGCTGCCAGCGGACAGCTGCGCCATGGGCAGTTTCCCTGTGGAGGTAAGCTGCGCCAAAAGCTGCGGGTTCTCCCGTGCATACGCCAGCACACGATGACAGGCGGCAAGTGTGCGCTCCTGTTTTGGGCAGTTGTCCGCAATATCCGTCAATTTCAGGCCATAGTGCTGCAGCTCCTGCGCAAAACCCTGGATCTCCTCCTGGGTCGCACGCAGCTGCTCCCGATCGGCGATCTCATCGCAGCCGCTGTCAATGGTCTCCAGCAGCGGACGCCCGGACTCCTCATCATCCACAGTTTGGTCCAGGGAGATCTCCCCTGCATGACGCAGCTCTTTTCTTTGATAATCGATCAATCGGTTGCGGATCGCAGCCGCTGCCAGCTTCAAAAAAGCGCCTCGTCCGCTCTGGTAGGCCATGGCCGCCTCGTAAAAGGCAAACATTGCAATCCCCAGTTCATCGTCCTGTCCCTCTACTGGGCTGCGCCTTAAAAATTTTGCGGTCTCTGTTTTGATGAAGGGCAGATACTGCCGGACAAGTTCATCCGCGGCCTGCGTATCTTTCTGCGCTGCGGCAACGCTGCGTATGATCTCATACTCCATGTTTTTGTACACTCCCTACCTGTAGAATACGGATGCGGCGGCGGTTTTTCGGGGTAGCCGGACGCCCTGAACCGCCCTCTGTTTACGATTATCTCAAACCAGAACGAAAAAGGCAACCTTTCTGCTGCAGCAAAACACCGGGGCGGCGCTTCTCTCCACAGGCAAAATAAAAGCCCTGCTTGGGCAGCGTCATCCAAACACGACATTGCTCAAACAGGGCTTCTCTCTATTTTCAGCGCTGGATCGAACGATCCCAGGGTACTTTAGAGGCCATACCCCTTGCTCTTGATGGTCTCCACCACCTGGCTGACGTACTTCTGGCAGGTATCGTGGTCAGGGGCTTCCACCATGACCCGCACCAGCGGCTCCGTGCCGGACTCCCGCACCAGGATGCGGCCGGTGCTGCCCAGTGCTTCCGCCACCGACTGGACGGCCTTCTGCACATCCGGGTCGTTCTGGGCAGCGGTCTTATCGGTAACACGGATATTTTCCAGCACCTGCGGATAGATGGTCAGCGGCTCAGCCAGCTTGCTCAGCGGCTGCTCCTTCGCCATCATCACCTCCATCATCTTCAGGCTGGTCAGGATACCGTCGCCGGTGCTGGCATACTTGGAGAAGATGATGTGACCGCTCTGCTCACCGCCAATACGGCAGCCGTTCTGGGACATATACTCGTAAACATACTTATCGCCTACAGCGGTCTTGGCATAGTGGATGCCCAGCTCATCAAAGGCTTTGTACAGGCCAAAGTTGGACATGACCGTGGTCACCACCGTGTTTTCCAGCAGCTTATCCCGCTCCTTCATATAGCGGCCATAGATGTACAGGATGTGATCGCCGGTAATGACATTGCCCTTTTCATCCACGCAGAGGCAGCGGTCTGCATCGCCATCGTAGGCAAAGCCCACATCCAGGCCCTTTTCTACCACAAACTTCTGCAGCCCCTCGATATGGGTCGAGCCAGCGTTCAGGTTGATATTCGTGCCATTCGGCTGTGCGTTGATAACATAAGTATCTGCGCCCAGTGCATCAAAAATGCTCTTGGCAATGGCCCAGCTGCTGCCGTTGGCACAGTCCAGACCCACCTTGACACCGCGGAAGGAGTAGACCCCCAGGCTGATCAGGTAACCCATATACCGGTTGCGGCCTGCCACATAATCCACGGTGCGGCCAATGCGCTCCCGCCGGGCAAAAGGCAGCTCCGGCCAATCCTGGTCAAACAGATGCAGCTTGCCGTCCAGGTAGTCCTCTACCAGCAGGAGGGTCTTTTCCGGCATTTTCTCGCCGTTGTTGTCGATCAGCTTGATGCCGTTGTCATAGTACGGGTTATGGCTGGCAGAGATCATGATGCCGCAGTCAAAGTCATCCACCCGAGCGATATAGGCCACAGAGGGCGTGGTGGTGACATGGAGCAGGTAGGCATCGGCACCGCTGGCGGTCAGACCCGCCACCAGGCTGTACTCGAACATATAGGAGCTGCGGCGGGTATCCTTGCCGATCACGATCCGGGCAGGGTCGGTATTACCGTTCTGCTCCCGGAGCGTATTGTAGTACCACCCCAGAAAACGCCCCACTTTATACGCATGGTCTGCTGTCAGCGTTACTCCGGCTTCCCCGCGGAAGCCATCGGTCCCAAAATATTTTCCCATTCTCGTGTCCCTTTGTCCCCTTGTGTGAATCAAAATCCCATCTGACTTGGATGCGCTGGTTTTTCCGCCTGCCATCCATCCAAACAGTCCCGAAAAGGCGCTTCTGCCCCCTTGCTGGACATAGTTTGAGTATATACCTTTTTCTGTATATCGTCAAGGCAGTTATTGGAAATAATAGCTGTATCCGGTGTTTCCGCCAAACTGTGTTTGTTCTTCTCCCGACTGTTCTGCACAGAAGCGACATAGAGTAAAATTACTACCCTATCTTATTTTACGGAGGTGCTGTTCATGCTGCTGACACTGCTGCAATTTTTTTCGACCCAGTTTTTGTACCTGGCGCTTCACCTGGAGTCCGGCAGTTTTCCTCGTCCGCTGTCTGCGCGGGAGGAAGCTGCCGCCTTTGCCGCCCTTCGTGCGGGGGACCCCCATGCCCGGGAAACGCTGATCCGGCACAACCTGCGCTTGGTTGCACACATTATAAAAAAATACTATGCGCTGCCCGGTGACCAGGAGGATCTGGTCAGTATCGGCACCATCGGGCTTATGAAGGCGGTGGATACGTTTGACTCCACCCGGAGGGCCCGTTTTTCCACCTATGCCAGCCGGTGCATTGAAAATGAGATCCGAATGCAGTTCCGGCGGGACCGCAAACCAGTCGTCATGGTCTCCTTGCAGGAATCCCTGGAAAGCAGCAAGGAGGACTCCGCCTTGACCTTGGAGGACGTTTTGCAGGACAGTTTTTCCATGGAGGATGGCTTTGAGCGGCAGGATGACGCCCGCCATCTGCGTCAACTGATCGAATCGCTGCCCGCTCGGGAGCGCAAACTTTTGCTCCTGCGCTACGGCCTGGCTGGACAGCCGCCTCTGACACAGTTAGAGACCGCAAAGCTGATGGACATCAGCCGCAGCTATGTATCGCTCCCTGTCTAACATAAGTGCATATCAAGCGGTTTATCGTTATTTATTTTATTTTCATCCCTATGTTTTACTCGGATTGCTTCTTTGGGGAGGAGGCAAGTTCCTCTGCTGGATTTTCAGTCATAGAGATCCTTCAAGTTGTCTCATAAACAACATACCCTCTGCAATAAAGAATGTCAAGGGTCACACAACGATTCTCGCCATCATTCCAAACTTTTTATTTGCAGAACATCTGCATCATATATCCACCTCATCCCAGAGCTTTTGTGTGCTGGCTGGATGAACTCAGTACGCAGCCTCTGGCTGACAGCCTGAAAAAGCGGTGGAGTACGCACAAGGACAGCGCTCTTATATGGAAAACTATCTGAAGGATCCTCGTTGCGAAATCTCCAACAACCGTGCGCCCAGAGGTTATATCCAGTTTCTTTTTGAAAATCTGCCTGACATGGAGATCCAGACCCACCCGGAGCGTCTCAAACAGATGCTGCCTTGGGGAAAGCTCATTCAGGAAAGCTTTGCGCAACAAAATCAGGCACCCGATTCTGCGCCGGGTGCCTCTTGTCTTTCTGTGAACCTGCTCTCACCGGGCGGTTATGTTTTTTCAGTCTTCCTGCTCCACACGGACCTGGAAACAGAACACCATCCGCAATCCGTCCTTCTCGCCGTTCAGCCAGTATAAAAACGATCCCTGTTCCGGGCAAAGACGGTAGTGGTGCGCAGCGGCATAGTCAATCAGCGGCTGCAACTGGCTATGGGGTATGGTGCCGTCCGTCCCGGCCTGCACAAAGCTGTACAGGTAAAGCCCACCCGGCATCCGGCGTGCATTGGACGGGATGGGCAGCCGTAGCCGCTTCAGGTCATCGGTGTAGGCTCCCAACTCCATCGTATAGGGTACGGCACTATGCAGCGGCGGCACCAATTCCGTCGGGTCGATGTGGATGCCGGTGAACATCACATCGGTGTGCTGCAGCCACTGGCGGCAGCAGCTTTCCGGCTGCTGCCATTCCAGCGGGATGTACCAGCACTCCGACTTCAGTTTGATTTGCTGCACCGGCACATGCCGGTCCTGGAACAGCATATAGTGCCCTAGCGTGGACATCAGCCGCTTTTTGCGCTGTTCCAGCTCCCGGATAGCTTCGTCCAGCGCATTGATCTCCTGAGCCATAGATTTCACTGTCCGGGCCTGCTGTTCCCGGGCGTAAAAATCGCTGATGGTTTCCAGCCCTAGATTCGCACCCCGCAGTTTGCGGATGAACAGTAGCTCGTAGAGATTATAGGCCGAGTAGGTAAAATAACCGTTGGGCTGCCTCTGTGGGTGCAGCAGCTCTTTTTGCCGGTACATCCGGATTGTTTCCGCATTCACACCAGACAACCGCGCCAACTCGTGGATTTTCACAGATGTCCTCCTCATTTTTTGGCGTTTCTTCTGTATTGACCATGTATCTACTACAGGGTTTATAATTATACCACATTGTTTGTGAAGACACAAACAATGTGGCCGTGCAAAAAGACGTGCCAAAACACACAAAGATGAATGGAGAACAACATCATGGCAAACATTTCCCGCCGCAGCTTCATGAAAGCTGCTGCTGGGGCCGCCGGTATTGCAGGCTTGGGTCTGCTGAATGGCTGCTCCAAGACCGAAGCGCCTGCCTCCTCTGCTGCCTCTGTGGCCGGGCCCACCGCAGAAAGCACCACCTCCGCCGCACCGGTCACCGAGAAGCTCTACACCGCCTACATCAACCCCCAGCTGGACGAGAGCGAGTTCCGCTCCAACACCAAGCAGCTCACCACCCTGTTCAGCCCGCTGACCATCGGCTCTATGGAGATTTCCAACCGTATGGTCAAGTCTGCTGCTGGTTCCGCTACCTATCTGGTCGGCCTGACTGACGAGCTACTCACCTATTACGTCAATCTGGCAAAGGGCGGTGTCTCCCTGATTTATGTGGAGACCATTTCTGCCCTGGAAATTCCGGAAGGCGGCTCCTACGATGCTGACACCCTAGCCTTCGGCCAGAAGCTGGTGGACGAGTGCCACAAGTATGGGGCCAAGATGGGCTACCAGATGTCCGGCTTCGGCATGGGCGAAAGCGAGATGACCATTGATGCCATCCACGCCAAGCAGGCACGCTTTGTGGAAGTGGCCAAGGGCCTGCAGCAGCTGGGCTTCGACTGCGTGGAACTGAACTGCGCCGGTTTCAATATGCCTGCCCACTTCCTGTCCCGGTTCCACAACTCCCGCACCGATGAATACGGCATTGGCTCCATTGAGGACCGCTCCCGCTTCATTACCGAGATCATCGAGGGTGTCAAGCAGGAGTGCGGCCCGGACTTCAACATACAGATTTTGATCAACTGCATCGAGGAGAACGACAACATCTCTAACAACCCCACCATGATGACCCTGGATTCCGCTGTGACCACCCCGCACACCCTGGCCATGACCATGGAAGAGGGCATTGCAGCTGCCAAGCTGTTCGAGAAGGCCGGCTGCGACTCCATGCACCTGCGCCTGGGACCCCTGGGCCACCACGTTGCCCAGTTCGGTGCTGACTTGTACTTCATCCTGAACGGCATCGAGGGCTGTACCGGTTTTGGCACCCAATATGATTTCAATAAAAACTGGCAGGGCATGCTGATCGGCAATACCCGCGGCTGCGGCATCGGCCTGAATGTGGCAGCCGAATACAAAAAGGCTCTGTCCATCCCCTGCGGCGTGGTCACCTACAACGATCCCGCCCACGCCCCGGACTTTTTCGAGCAGGCCCTGGAGGATGGCAAGGCCGACTTCTTCCTGATGACTCGCCCGCTGACCGTGGACGCCGAATATGTGAACAAGCTCAAGGAGGGCCGTATCGACGAGATTGCACCCTGCACCCGTTGCCTGCACTGCCACATTGGCAGCAACGAGGCCAATGCACAGTTCGCTTACTGCCGTGTGAACGCCCTGACCCAGCGCGTGATGCGCGAGGGCGGCCCCGCCACCTATGAGCTGGAACCCGCCAAGACTGCTAAGAAGGTTATGGTCATCGGCGGCGGCCCTGCCGGCATGGAGGCAGCCCGCATTGCAGCCGCCCGCGGCCACAACGTGACCCTGTACGAGAAGCGCGGTGCCCTGGGCTTTATGTTGGACTTTGCCGCCAACGTCAAGGGCCCCCACGAGAACCTGGCTGACCTGAAGAACTACCTCATCCGTCAACTGGAACTGAACAATGTGGAAATTAAGACCGGCACTGAGGTCACTCAGGACCTGATTGCCTCCGAGGCACCAGATGCCGTCATTCTGGCCGCCGGCGGCCTGCGCGACACTCTGACCGTAGATGGCGACGGCAGCGCCCCTGTGGTGGAGCTGGACAACTTCATGTTCACCGAAATGGGCGATAACGTCATCGTCTACGGCTCCAACGCCCAGGCCTTTGATGCCGCCCTGTGGCTGACCGTACACAAGAAAAATGTAACCATTGTCACCCCGAACCCGGCCTCCGAGTTCGATATGCAGCAGTCGCAGCACGCCATGCGTATGATGACCACCGCGCTGTACGCTCTAGGTGTCAAGTCCTACCCGCAGTCCGCCATCAAGACGGTCAGCGGTAATGTGGCCACCATCACCCTGGATTCCGGCGTTGAGATGAACATCAAGTGCGATGCCATCGTCAACGGTGCTGACATGCTTCCCAACACCAGACTGGTGGACGGTATTGCCTGCAAGGAAGTGTACACCATTGGCGATTGCGCAAGTCCCTTCAATATCGCTATGGCCATCCGCGGCGGCAACGATTCCGGCCGTGCGGTCTGAGTCAACATTCCTGATTTAGTATAAGGAACGAGAGCGCTCTTTGTCACCAGTGTGACCGAGGGCGCTCTCTATTTGTATCCGCCTATATCTGAGAATGCTTCTCCTCCATGCCGCTCAACAGCGGCATACATATTCTCTTTTCTGTCAGCGTTCCCTGTGCTATACTTAGCATATCGCACTGAAATTTGGAGGGACAAAGATGGAAAAAAAGAAGTCGAATCGCACCGAGATCCTAAAGGAGATCTTGATCCTGACCGCAGCTGTAGCGATCATTGCAGCGGCGGTATACTTTTTTCTGGTACCAAGCCATACTTCTGTCAGCAGTATTTCCGGCCTTGGCATCGTGCTGTCTAATTTTATCCCGCTTCCTCTGTCTGCCATTACAATGGTCCTGAATATCGTCCTTTTGATCATCGGTTTTATAACCTGCGGACGAGAGTTTGGCACCAAGACCGTTTACACCAGCATCTTGCTGCCCGTGTTCCTGCGGCTTTTTGAGATCCTATTCCCGAACTTCCACTCCATGACCGACAGCCAGGAGCTGGATGTGCTTTGCTATATCCTGGTGGTCAGCATTGGGTTGAGTATCCTCTTTAACCGCAACGCCTCCTCCGGCGGACTGGATATCGTAGCGAAGATCATGAACAAGTACCTGCACATTGAGCTGGGCAAAGCCATGTCGCTCTCGGGAATGTGCGTAGCGCTTTCCGCTGCACTGGTCTATGATAAAAAAACCGTGGTCCTGAGCGTCCTTGGTACATATTTTAACGGGATCGTTCTGGACCATTTCATCTTTGACAACAGCAGAAAACGCCGGGTCTGCATCATCACCGAAAAAGAAAAGGAGCTTCGTCAATTTATCATCGAAGACCTGCACAGCGGTGCTACGATGTACGAAGCCATCGGTGCATATAACTTTGAAAAGCACAACGAGATCATTACCATCGTGGACAACAGCGAATATCAGAAGCTGATGAATTTTATCAACCGGGAAGACCCCAAAGCCTTTATTACGATCTACAACGTATCCAATATGCAGTATCAGCCAAAAAAATAATGTTTTGCGGACAGCCGTTTCAGCTGTCCGCTTTTTGTATAAGAAAACCACTCGCTAGGCGAGAGATTCAAAAGAAGGTTTCTGCCGATGATGCAGACAATAAAAACGCCCTTTTCTAAAATAGAAGTGCGGTCTGGCAACTGCACAAACAAGCAAAGGGAGGTCATTCAGAATGAACGACAGTACCAACATATCAAGAGAGTTCCGCATTTTCTCAAGTTTATCGTTGATGGCTGTTCTGCGTGCCTTAAGCGCATCCTGAATCCACGTTTTTTCAGCACGGGTTTCAGCCGGTCGTACCGCTCCATCGTGCGCGGCAGCACACCACCGGAATACTCGTAAACTATCTGCGCCAGATTGGAATCGTAGAACGCACCATCAATTTCTATGTCCTCAACATAGTGTAGTTCTATTATCCTACACGGGGAGGTTCTTTGTCTATTGTCTACTCTTTACGGGCCTGTTCAATTCTTTTTGTCATTCTGCTGCAAAAAAGTCTGCACTTTCTCAGCAGAACGCAGAAAATGCGGAAACCGATTGATTTAGTTCGGTTTCCGCACTAGAATGGAAACCAGAAAGACGATTGCAGTTTCCGCAAGGAGGACGCTCATGCAGGAAAAGCTCGATGCGCTGGTGCGCACGCAGGCCATGCAGTTATTCCGTCAACAGGGGCTGCATTTCACCATGCAGCAGGTGGCAGAGCCGCTGCATATCAGCAAAAAAACCATCTACACCGTTTACCCCTCCAAGGAGACCCTTCTGCTGGACATGGTAGACCACGCCTTTGCGGACATCCACCGCTGCAAGCAGGAAATTCTGGCAGGCAGCGGTACTTTGCAGGAAAAGCTGCGGGCGGTCATCATTGCCATACCAGCAGAATATGCCGCGCTGGATCTGCGGCAGATGAAGGAACTGGACGAAAAATACCCGGTGGTGGCGGCGCGGGTGCGCAGCCAGTTGGAAAACGGGTGGGAGCCCACCATGGCGCTGCTGGAGCAGGCCGTGGCTGAGGGGGTCATGCGTCCGGTGTCCCTGCCGGTGCTGCGGCAGATGATTACCGCATCCATCGAGAGTTTTCTGGCAGACCGCAGTCTGGCAGAAAGCGGAGTGCAGTATGTTGCTGTACTGGAGGAAATGATCTCAATTTTACTGGAAGGAGTGCTGCCCCGATGAAACACAGTTTTTGCGAGGACTGGGAGTTTACACGACACTGGACAGAGGCCTTTGGCAAGGGGTTGCCGGTGCCAAAACAGCAAGCCGTCCGCTTGCCCCATACCTGCCGGGAGGTGCCGCTGCACTATGCCTCTCCGGCCGATTACGAGATGGTCTGCGGCTACCGCAAACGGTTCCGGGTGCCGCCGGTGCAGGCTGCGCCCCGGCTGTTCCTCCGCTTTGACGGAGCCGCCCATCAGGCGGTGGTGTGGGTCAACGGCAAGGTTGCCGGGCAGCACCGGGGCGGTTATACCGGCTTTGCAGTGGAGATCACCGACCTTGTGGATCGGGAGGGTGAAAACCTGCTGACCGTACAGTTGGACACCCGGGAAGACCCGGCCATTCCGCCCTTTGGCTTTGTCATTGATTACCTGACCTACGGCGGGCTGTACCGGGAAGTCTGGCTGGAAGCTACGGCAGAGAGCCGCCTGACCGACCTGTTCGTTTACACGCCCACCTTACATGATGCCGTGGTGCAGTGGACGGCAGAGCTCACACCCGCAGCCGTGGCGGTCCGCATCCGGTTGGAGACCGCAGACGGCGCCCTGCTGGCAGAGCAGACCGCACAGGCGGCAGAAACCGGGAAGATGCAGCTTTCTGTGCCGGATGCACAGCCGTGGGATACCGAACACCCGGTGCTGCATCATGCCGTGGCAGAGCTTTTGAATGCGGCAGGACAACCCATCGACCGCAAACAGGTGACGTTTGGCTTCCGCACGGCAGAGTTCCGGGCGGATGGCTTTTACCTCAACGGAAAAAAGACCTTCCTGCGGGGTCTGAACCGACACCAGAGCTACCCTTACATCGGTTATGCCGCACCGGAAAGCCTGCAGCGGGAGGATGTACGCATTTTGCAGGAGGAGCTGCACTGCACCGCCGTGCGCACCAGTCACTATCCCCAAAGCCCATATTTTCTGGACGAGTGCGACCGACGAGGTCTGCTGGTGTTCACGGAATTGCCGGGCTGGCAGCACATCGGGGACGACAACTGGAAAGACGCCGCCTGCGAGATGCTGCGGGAGATGCTCCTGCAAAACCGCAGCCACCCCAGCATCATCCTGTGGGGCGTGCGCATCAACGAGAGCGTGGACGACGATGCCTTCTACACCCGCACCAACAAAATCGCCCATCAGCTGGACCCCAGCCGCGCCACCTCCGGCGTGCGGTATCTGGAAAAAAGCCATCTGCTGGAGGATGTCTACGCCTACAACGATTTTTCCCACAACGGCGTAACGCCCGGCGCAAAGCCCAAAAAGGATGTGACCCCGGATATGGGCAAGGCGCTGCTCATCTCGGAGTGCAACGGTCACATGTACCCCACCAAAGCCTTTGACGATGGCCCGCACCGGCAGGAACACGCCCTGCGGCACGTCCGGGTACAGAACGCCGCCTACGCCAGCGGTGAGCACGCCGGGTGCTTTGGCTGGTGTATGTTCGACTACCAGACCCATAAGGACTTTGGCTCCGGGGACCGCATCTGCTACCACGGCGTGCTGGACAGCTTCCGCAATCCCAAATTGGCGGCGGCGGTCTATGCCAGTCAGGGTGACACCGACCCAGTGCTGGCGGTCAGTTCCTCCATGGACATCGGTGATAACCCCGCCGGGCAGCTGGGCACGGCCTACGTTTTCAGCAATGCCCAGCAGGTCAGGCTGTACAAAAACGATGTGTTCGTCACCGCCCTGCGCCAAAGTGAGTGGACGGCGCTGCCCCACCCGCCCTTTGTGATGGACGATACCATCGGCGAGCTGCTGGAAACGCAGGAACACTTTTCTCCCTCCAAGGCAGCCGCTGTGCGGGATTGCCTGCTGGCTGCCGGGAAATATGGCTTGGCAGGGCTGCCGCTGGCCTACAAGATCAAATTCGGCTGGTGTATGCTGCGCTATAAAATGAGCTTTGCAGATGGCGTGGCGCTTTACGGCAAATATGTGGGCAACTGGGGCGGCGAAGCCACTCGCTGGCGGTTCGATGCCGTACAGGACGGCAACGTGGTGCGCAGCGTGACCCTCTGCCCCAGTGCAAAGCTGCACTTGGAAGTCAAGGTCAGCCGGACGACTCTTCAGGAAAAAGACACTTACGATATGGCGGCTGTGCGAGTGCGTATTCTGGACGAAAATGGCACCCCAGCCCCCTACGCACAGTTCCCGGTGCAGTTTACGGTGGAGGGCAGCGCCGCCCTTGTGGGGCCGCAGACCGCCGTGGCAGAAGGCGGCATGACCGGCACCTATCTGCGCACCGTGGGCACTGCCGGAGAAGCCCTGCTGACCGTTTCTGCACCGCAGACCCAGCCCGTTGTGCTGCGGTTCACCATTGAAAAGGAGGATGCTGTATGGAACTGACCCTGAAACAGAAAACTGCGTTCGGCATTGGTGCCGTGGGCAAGGATATGGTATACGCCCTGTCGGCTTCTTATGTCATGTATTATTATCAGGATGTGCTGGGGCTTCCGGCCAGCTTTGTGGGGCTGCTGCTCATGGCTGCCCGGTTCTTCGATGCCTTCAACGACCCCTTTATGGGGGTTCTGGTGGCAAAGACCCGCACCCGCTGGGGGCGTTTCCGTCCGTGGATCTTTTCCGGTACGCTGCTCAATGCGCTGGTGCTCTACGCCCTGTTTGCCGCCCCTGTGCTGGACGAAGCAGCGATGATGGTCTATTTCAGCGTGGTGTACATCCTGTGGGGCGTCACCTATACCATGATGGATATCCCGTACTGGTCCATGATCCCCGCCGTGACCCGCACGCCCAAAGACCGGGAGAATCTTTCCATGGTGGGCCGTACCTGTGCGGGCGTTGGTTCGGCTCTTATCGCCATGTTCACCATGCTGCTGGTGGGAGCCCTTGGCGGCGACAGCGAGCGCGCTGGCTTCCGCTGGGTGGCATTGATCGTAGCGGCAATTTTTGCAGTGACAGAGCTGGTGTGCTGCATTTCCATGAAAGAAACCACCTCCAGTGAGATGAAGACCGCCACCGTAAAGGAGATGTTCTCCGCCCTGTTCCGCAACGATCAGGCTATGGTAGTGGTAGGCAGCATCGTGCTGATCAACTCGGCGCTGTACCTTACCTCCAACTTCATCATCTATTTCTTCAAATACGACCTTGGCGGTGCAGGCTGGAAAGCCACCTACACCCTGTTTTCCACTGTGGGCGGTGCGGCGCAGATCCTTGGCATGATGGTGCTTTACCCTTTGCTGCGCAAAAAGTTCAGCAGCACGCAGGTATTTCACCTGAGCCTTGTACTGGCGCTGTGCGGCTACGGTACACTGCTGGTGTTCTGCCTGACCGGGCTTTCCCATAGCCTTGCCCTGCTGTGCATCCCGGGCGTGGTGGTGTTTGCCTGCAACGGGATGCTGACCGTGCTGACCACCCTGTTCCTTTCCAACAGTGTGGATTACGGCCAGCTCAAGACCGGACGCCGGGAGGAGAGCGTCATCTTTTCCATGCAGACCTTTGTAGTCAAGGCTGCCTCCGGCGTGGCGGTGTTCCTGACCGGCATCGGGCTGGATCTCATCGGTCTTGTGGGCAACACGGAGGAGACCGGCCCGGTGGCAGTACAGAGCGCCGAAACGCTGCTGGGTCTGCGCCTGATGATGACGGTCCTGCCCATGCTGGTGCTGGCAGGTGCGCTGGTGCTGTTCCGCCGCAAGTTTGTTTTGACGGATGAGCGTGCTGCCGAGATCAGCGCACAGCTCCACGGGGAGGAAGCGAACCATGACTGAAATGCTGCACTGGTACGCGGAGACCACCGGCGGTGTGCGGCAGGGCGATGCCCCTGTGCACTCGGGCTGCGGTGTGGTGCATCTTTCCGCCGACTTGCCCGCCGGGACGCTGAAAGCCGTGCGTGCCGAGCTGCCGTGGAAGATGGCCGCCGACGAGCGCCTGTTCATGAACGGCTACCAGACATGGACCTACAGCCCGGAGCTAAACCGGAATGGCAAGCTGCGCGGCACCGACCATATCCCCGGCTTTCTGCGCAAAAAATATGCCTTTGACCGCTACGGCGATTATCACTTTGTACCTTACGGGCATCAAAAGGGGCAGAGCCACGGCTTTTCCTACTGCTATTTCCGCAAGGGCGGGCAGTTCCAGCTGGTGGCATCGCTGGACGAGACCCCAGGCTACACCATCCTCCGGTACGACAGCCGCAAAGCCCTGCTGACGCTGGAGCGGGACTGCGCCGGGGTGGAACATCCCGGCGGCAGCTTTGCTCTGTTCGACCTGTTTTTTGCCGCAGGCGGCGAGACCGAGGTGTTTGACGGTTGGTTTCGGGCTATGGGCATCCGTCCTCGAACCGAAAAGAAGCTGGCGGGCTATTCCAGTTGGTACAACCGCTATCAGGACATCACCGAGGATACCATCCGGGAGGATCTGACCGGATGCCGCAGCCTGCTTTGCCCGGGAGACCTGTTCCAGATCGACGACGGCTGGGAGCCGAAGGTGGGCGACTGGCTGGAAACGGATGCGCAGAAATTCCCCCATGGGCTGCGGAGCATGGTAGACGAGATCCACGCCTCTGGCTTTCAGGCCGGGCTCTGGCTTGCACCCTTTGTGTGCGAAAAGGACTCTGCCCTTTTCCGGCAGCACCCGGACTGGCTGCTGAAGGCGGATGGTGCGCCATGGTGCTGCGGCGGAAACTGGAGCGGCTTTTATGCGCTGGACATCGACAACCCGGCGGTGCTGGACTATCTGCGCCGGGTGTTTGACCGGGTGCTGAACGACTGGGGCTTCGACCTTGTTAAGCTGGATTTTCTGTATGGCGCTGCCCCCTTTGGCAGCACCCACGAGAGCCGTGCCGCCCGGATGCGCCGTGCCATGGAGCTGCTGCGCAGTTGGTGCGGACAAAAAGCCATCCTTGGCTGCGGCGTGCCGGTGATGCCTGCCTTCGGGCTGGTGGACTACTGCCGTGTCAGTTGTGATGTGAGCTTGGACTGGGACGATGTGTGGTATATGCGCCTGTTCCACCGGGAGCGGGTGTCCACAAAGCAAGCCATCAATAATACGCTATTCCGGCGGCAGCTCAATGGCCGTGCCTACGGCAGCGACCCGGATGTGTTCTTCCTCCGGGAGGAAAACTGCAAGTTGACGGCAGAGCAAAAACGCACCCTTGCCACGGTCAATGCCCTGCTGGGCAATGTGTTCCTCACCTCGGATATGCCGTCCCGCTACACACAGGCGCAGCGGGACGAGTACCGCCGCCTGCGCACCCTCTTTGAGCGTGCCACGCAGGTGCAGGCAGAAGTGGAAAACGGCCGCCTCTATATCCAGTATCTGCTGGACGGAACACCGCAAAAAATCTGTTTCACCCCCTTCTGACAGCTTGAATAAACCATGAAAAAACAGCACCCGCCCGTGTACTGAACCGCCCCAGAATTAGTAGACATGAATAAAAAGACCCTCGTGTAGGGGAATCTCAGCAGGACTGGCGAAGCGTAAGCGGAACCAGTCCTGTTTTCAGTTGAATACGATGGCGCTGGATAACAGTATATTTAAAGCTTGGTTTCACCTCCTTCCCATGAATTGCATAAAATCCCGCAGAAGCTCATTCTCCATTCTCTGCCGCTGGATGGTATACGCTTGCTCTGCCACAAGGTCTCTTGGCTCTGCATCTTTGCCTGGTCTGCCTTTTTCCGCGGTGGAATTCCTGCTTTGAGCTTGCGCTGCCGTTCATTATATCGTGATATCCAATTATGGATCTGTGAGTATTCCAGGCCTGGTCTCTGGGCGATTTCACGCTTGGTCATACCCTCGCTTTTCCATTGAAGGATTTCTTGCTCATACTGATTTATTTTTGTGTATTTTCTAGACATGGCAAAACATCTGCATCATATATCCCACTTTCAGAAACGGAGGTGATTTCCGAATGTCAAAAGGTGTCTCAGCCACTTTACAGAAAGAACCCACTGCACCACCCCCGTTTAAACAGAATCCAGAGCAGATCCAGCAGCTCCCCCTTACCGAGCTGCATCCGTTCCCGAACCATCCTTTCAAGGTACTGGAGGATGAAGCCATGCAGCGCACGGTGGAGAGCATCGCACAGTACGGGGTACTGGCCCCGTTGATCGTCCGCCCTCGCCCAGAAGGTGGCTACGAGATCCTCTCCGGGCACCGCCGCCAGTACGCTGCCAAACTTGCCGGGCTGGAGACCTTGCCGGTGATCGTCCGCAACATGGACGACAACGCCGCTGTCGTGCTGATGGTGGATTCCAATTTACAGCGGGAGCACATCCTGCCCAGCGAGCGGGCTTTTGCCTATAAAATGAAGCTGGAAGCGCTGAAAAATCAAGGTGCCAGATCAGATTTAACTTCGTCCCAAGTTGGGACGAAGTTGCGGTCCGATGAAAAAGTGGCCCACGATTCTGGTGAGAGCCGCAACCAAGTCCAGCGCTTTATCCGTCTCACCCACCTCATCCCAGAGCTTTTGGAGCTGGTAGACCAGAAGAAAATATCCTTCAATCCCGCTGTGGAGCTGTCCTATTTGACAGAGCCGGAACAGCGGGATTTTTTAGAAGCCATGCAGGACACCCAGAATTCCCCTTCCCTCTCTCAGGCACAGCGGATCAAGAAGCTGAGCCAGGAGAGCCAGTGCAGCTATGAAGCCATCTTTGACATCATGGGGGAGGAAAAGAAGGCAGAGATGGACCGTGTCACCCTTAAAAATGAGGTGCTGCGCAAATACTTCCCGCGCAGCTACACCCCCAAGCAGATGGAGGATACCATCCTCCGTCTGCTGGAACAGTGGCAGAAAAAGCGCCAGCGCAGTACAGAGCGCTGACCCAGCACACGCCGAGAGACCTATAATTGGGTCTTTTCTTTTTGTCGATACGGAGGAAAAAAGATGAAAAACAACACCGCCCGCACATCCCTGTCCCCTGGTGTTCCGTGGACGCTTCCCGACTCTCATCAGCCGGGCGGCCCGACCGAGGTCTATCTTGCTGCCGTCGCCCCGGATTTGGAGCTGACCGTCCTCCCTCTTTGCCGGGCCACAGAATTCCTGCCCTGCTTTGATGAGTCCGATATCTGCCACAGCATCCGGGGCACGCCTCTGCTGTTCAGCCATCACCCGGCCCAGAAGCTGACCCTCGGCGGCAGGTACTATCTGGTGGGGCCGGTCCTCTTTTTCCGGGCCGGGCCGATGGGAGAGATCGTCACCCTGACCGCCGAGGACCTTTACACGATCCAACAGTTTCTGGAGACCCACAGCGTCACCCTGATGTACGGCAGAGAAAAGCTGTGCTGTCTGTGCATGGAGTGAGACAAGCTGCCCTGCTTGGAGGAGGTGGTAAACGATGCAGGAAGAGATTGAGCAAAAAACCATCAACCTATGCATCAGCACGACCCAGCTCACCGCCCGCACCCTGCTGAATGTCGGGCGAGCCTATCTGCGGCATCAACAGGGCACTGGCCCGCATGGGAAGCAAAGCGTCAAAAGCCTGCTGCGGCAGAACCGGGGCGTGTCCAGCCTGGAGATCGGAAGCACCGGCATCCGGGGCTTTGAGCGGTACGCCCGGAGGTACGGCATCGACTACGCCATCCGCAAGGACAGCACCGAAACTCCGCCCCGGTATCTGGTCTTTTTCAAGGCACCGGATGCCGAAGCCATGAACGCCGCCCTGAAAGAGTACGCAGGTTTCTTAAAGGAGAAGCCTCAGCGCCCCTCGGTGCTTGCAAGATTGCAGGAGCTGGTGCAGGCCGCCGCCGAACTCCCCGGCAAAGTCCGGCACAAGGAACAGGAGCGGGGGCTGTGACCACAAAAAAGCTGACAAACCTGCTGGCTCTCTATCTCCCCTATCTTCTAGTGGGGCTGGCGGCAACCAATTTCGGCGAAGCCTGGCGGCTTGCCGAGGGCAAAGAGCTGGGCGATAAGATCATGGCGATGATGGGAACTTTCCCGGTGGCATTTGTGAATCCTCTGCCCAGCCTGCATCCGCTGGACTTGCTGGTGGGCCTGTGCTGCGGCGCAGGGTTACGGCTTGCGGTCTATTTGCGTGGCAAAAACGCAAAAAAGTACCGCCACGGCCGCGAGTACGGCAGTGCCCGTTGGGGCAGTGCAAAGGATATCGAGCCATTTCAAGCACCAAAATTTGAGGATAACATCCTCCTGACCAAAACAGAACGGCTGATGATGAACAGCCGGCCCGCAGACCCCAAAAACGCCCGCAACAAAAATGTACTCATCGTAGGCGGCTCTGGCAGCGGCAAGACTCGCTTCTGGATCAAACCCAACCTGCTGCAAATGCACAGCTCCTATGTTTTGACAGACCCGAAAGGTTACAATATACCAAGATAGAAAAAGGTAGCGTTTTATCAACGCTAATTACATACAGAAGGGAGGCAAAACCGTGGCAAAGAAAGAAGAAATCAAAATCACAGCTCTATACGAGCGATTATCCAGAGACGATGAACAGGCTGGCGAATCGAACTCCATCCTAAATCAGAAAAAGTATCTCGAAGAATATGCCCGACAAAAGGGACTGAGAAATATCCGCCATTTCTATGACGATGGCTACTCAGGCACGAATTTCAACCGCCCCGGCTTTACCGCCCTGCTGGAAGAAATCGAAGCCGGACGGGTGGACACTCTGGTAGTAAAAGACCTTTCAAGGTTTGGCAGAAATTACCTGCAAGTCGGCTATTACACAGAGATTGTATTCCCGAAAAAGGGTGTTCGCTTTATCGCTATCAACAACAATGTGGATAGTGCCAATCCAACCGAAAATGACTTCACACCGTTTTTGAATATCATGAACGAGTGGTACGCCAAAGACACCAGCAACAAAATCAAGGCTGTCTTTAAGTCCAGAATGAAAGAGGGACTAAGGTGCAGCGGTGCTATCCCCTATGGCTACAAGCGTATCAACGGAGATAAGCAGACCCTTGTTGTGGATGAACCGGCTGCTGAAATCGTCAGAAAGGTGTTCCGTCTTGCCTGTCAAGGTATGGGCGTGACGGCGATTGCGGAACAACTGACCGAAGAAAAGGTGCTGATACCATCTGCATATACGGCAAAGTATTTCCCCGAAAATTGCAGAAACAGGAGCTTCAGCGACCCTTACCGTTGGAACGCAAATACGATTGGTCATATTCTGGACAGGCAGGAATATCTCGGTCATACCGTGTTGGGCAAATCCATCTGTGAGAACTTCAAGACAAAGCAACGCAGAGCCGCAACGCCGGAAGAACTGATGATATTCCCCGATACCCACGAAGCCATCATTGACCAAGACACATGGGACATTGCCCAGAAGCTCCGTGTTCGTGCAAAACCGAGAGCCGCAAACGGAACTTATTCCCACCGTTTGTCCGGCATGATCTATTGTGCGGATTGTGGTTCACGAATGGGATTCATCAGCCCCGAAGCAAGGCAAAGCGGAAAACATTATGATTCCGATTCTGCTTTTCAATGTGGCAATTATCGGAATACTGCCGGTCAATGTGTATCCCATTTTGTCAAAACATCGGTTCTGGAAGCGGTAATTTTACAGGCAATCCAAGCGGTCAGCAAATATGCCCTTGAAAATGAAGCCGAGTTTGTTGCCCAGCTCAAAAGCATCTGGAACGAAAACCAGAACAAAAACACAGACAGTGGGCAGCGGGAACTGGAAGAAGCCAGAAAGCGCATGGCAGAGCTGGACACCATGATTCAAAACCTGTACGAAAGCTCCGTGAAAGGTGTACTGCCGGAACGACAGGCGCAGCGCATGATCCAGCAATACGATGAAGAACAAATCCTTCTGGAACGGCGGGTACAGGAGCTGGAAAGCCAGATTCAGCAGGAAACCGTAAAGAAAGCGGACACTGAGCGTTTTCTGGCACTGGTCAGAAAATACCGTGACTGCACAGAACTGACTGATGCCATGCTCTACTCCTTCATCGACCGGGTGGAAGTTCACGAAGCAACTGGCGGGCGCACCATCTACCGCCAACAGAACATCGACATCCACTTTAATTTCATCGGCAGCTACTACCCACCTGTTGAAACTGTGTCCGAGGAAGAACGGATTGCCGCCATAGATGCGGAGCAAAAACGGAAAAAGCAGGAAAAAGGCAGACGAGCCAATGAACGCAGGAAACAGAAAATAGAAGCCCTGCGGCTGGCAGCAGAAGCCGGTGATCCGGAAGCTATTGCCCAATATGAGCAGCATTTGAGCAAACTGCGGGAGCGAAACCAGAAGTACCGCCAGAAGGTTCGGGAAGCCAGAGAAGCTGACCCGGAATATCTCCGGCAGTTGGGTGAAAAAGAGCGTATCCGTCAGGAAAAGCTGCTGGAAGCCGAGCGTAAGCGTATAGAACGAGCTACCCGGAAAAAGAAACTGTCACGAGCAGAACTGAAAGAAAAAGCCAAAACTGACCCGGAAGCCGCCGAGCAATGGGCGGCAATGAAAGCCAAAGAAGCCGAAGCCAGACAGCGCAAAAAGGAGCGTGAAGAAGCCCGGATAGCGTCAGACCCGGAGTATGCGGCTATGATGGCAGAGCGTAAGGCTGAATATACCCGCACACGGACAGCCAAACGCAAGGCTGAACACGATGCACTGGTTGAGCTTGCCAGGACTGACCCGGAAGCTGCCCGGCAGCTGGCTGAAAAGCGGAAATACCAAAGCGAAGCAACCACAAAATCCCGTCAAAAAATGAAGGCGGCGGCAGAAGCCGGTGATCCTGATGGCATCAGGCGTTATGAAGTCTACCTTGCCAAACGCAGGGAGGATTATCATAAAAAGAACCAAAGTAAGGAGGAAATTTCAGCATGAAAGAGTTAAAACCGAGAATCCACGAAAACGGCATGAACTATGTGCTGGTGGGCGATTACTATGTGCCGGATTTGAAGCTGCCGGAGGAACACCGCCCCATTGGTCACTGGGGACGGCTGCACCAGTCCTATCTGAAACAGTTTCGCCCGATGGTTTACAGTGACCTGCTTTTGTCCGGCAAGCTCCACACGGTCCTTGCCGATCTGAACGAACAGGTAGCTGACAGGCTAAACCTGATTATCCGTCAGATGGCAGAATCCGAGGGCGTGACCGAAGCTATGAAAGCTGAAAATCAGATGTTGTGGGTGCAGTCCATGAACTCCATCCGCAGCCGGGCTGAGGAAATCATCAAGGCAGAGTTAATCTACTGCTGAAGGGAGGTGGTGTCATGATTTTGGAAAAAATGTACAGCGGGAGGTTTTATCCATGTGAAACGGTTGTCCCTACATCGGAAGTATACCGCAAGGCGGTCAAAGCCTGTGAGAAACTGATGGAGCAGCTGTCCCAGCGGCTCAGCAAAGAGGACTATGAGCTGGTGAAGGAACTCCGGGCGCAGACAGCAATCGCCCAATGTGAAGAAAGCGAAAGCCACTTCAAATACGGCTTTTCCGCTGGGCTGATTGTTCAGCATGAAGCCTATGAACAGGTCAATGGGGAGAAATAGCCATGTTTCTGATAAAGCTGTTGGCATTGCCGCTAATAATAGCTGTGACCCTGATTCAATGGGTGGCAATCTTTCTGACTTCCTTTTCTGCTATCCTTTTTGACCTGCTGGCAGGAATAATCTTCATGATTACACTTGCCGGGCTGATGTTTGGAGTGTGTACCGGCATGGAAGCATTGAAAATGCTGGCAGTCAGCTTTGCAATCTTCATCATCCCCCAGATAGCGGAATGGCTGATTGAAAGAATTGTAGACATAAACTACGGACTGCGTGATTTTATCAAGTCCTGACCCGACAATTTCATATCGTTCACAAAGCGACAGGTATTCCTATGGGAACTATCTGCCGCTTTTATTTTTATCAACTTCAAGGAGGACTATTTTATGAAAATGAGCATTGGTGAAAAGAAAATCCTGTTTGTCTTTGGCTGCCCCAACCGTGAAGCAACGGTGGATCGTCTGTATCAGGTGGCAGACCTGATTCCCGACCCTGCCGGAAAGAAAGTCGTGGAAGCTATGGCTGACAAGCTGGACAGCGAGGGCGTAGAAAAGTGGTATCGCTGCTTCTTCTACAATATGAAGCTGGAGATGGAAGCCTATTACCGGCACAAGGCTATTTTGAATCGCATCGTGGGCGACAGCATGGAGGTTGACAATGACGAGATTGACGAAGATTGAGAAAGAAACCATCATCCTGTTCAACGAGGGAGAAAGCACTGCCAGCATCTACACCTACAATGCCGGTTTGAAAAAGAGGCTGGCTGCATTCAGCAAAAAGTATCCTGACCTGTGCCAGTTGGAAAAGCCGGAGCATCTGGGCGGCGTGTCCTACCTGATCGACAAGTCCCGGCTGTCCATCCGCTTGCAGCCCCCATACAGCGAGGAACGCAGGCAGAAAGCCAGCCAGTACGCCCGGCAAAAAGGTTTCAGCGGCAAGACAAAGTAATGTAGCGATAAGGGGCTTTTTGCGGTCAGAACATCGGGTGCAGACCCGATGTTCTGACCGCAACCATAGGCAAAAGCAGATAATGTGTATAGAAAAGGAAGATATATTATCGGATATACAACTGCCTTTTTAGGTTGTGTAGATGTATCGAATATGCTATAATAATGCTATATTTTTGCAAAGGGGGAAAGGTGATGTCGGTATCTGAGCAGATCAAGAACATTCGGCAACAAAGTTTGATGAGTCAATCTGATTTTGCGAATGCCCTTGGTGTGTCTTTCTCAACTGTAAATAGGTGGGAGAACGGAAAGACATTGCCAACATACAGAGCAATGAAGAGCCTTGAAAACTTTTGCAAAGGAAAGGCAATAGATTTTATTGGCTTAAAAAACGAGTGGAAGGATTAAACTACATGGCAATTCACAACAAATCACATCACAATCATGCGTTAATGTCACTTAATAGAATGCGAAAAGACAACACGTTAAAAAATAAAACAGAACAGGACTTTGAGAGACCAGATCGTTCACTAATTTGTTTGAAAATAACGGATTGCCTTGATTTTCTAAAAGAAATTCCGGATGAATCAGTACAACTGATTTGCATTGATCCTCCCTACAATCTGGAGCTTGCCGGTTGGGATATTTATGATAATTATATCGAATGGGCCGCCAAGTGGTTGGATGAAGCGTATCGAGTATTATCAAAATCAGGGAGTCTGGTAATATTTGGTGGTATACAATTCAGGGATGTAAAATCTGGTGATTTGATTGATATTATTCATCATGTGAGAACTCGCAGCAAATTCAAACTAATAAATACAATCATTTGGTATTATAAAAACGGAATGTCGGCACATCGATATTTTGCAAATAGACATGAAGAAGTCATTTGGCTGACGAAATCAAACGATTATTATTTTGATCTTGATACGGTAAGAGTTCCGTATTCGGAGGAACAGCTAAAAAGTGCGTTGAAGGACAAGAGATTAAACCCTGAAAATACTATGAAGGGGAAAAATCCAACTAATGTATGGGAAATTGGTCGGTTAAACGGCAACAGTAAAGAGCGTGTAGGGCACCCGACTCAAAAGCCAGTTGAAATAATCGACAGGTTTGTGAAAGCATTGTCTTATCCTGGGTCCGTTGTCTTGGATTTTTTTGCAGGGAGTGGAACAACGGGCAGAGTTTGCATAAAAGAAGGTCGGCACTGTCTAATGTGTGATAGCAGTGATACGAGCATTGACTACTTCTCCAAGCACCTTGCTTTGATGAAAGAGCTTGGAGAAAACGTTAATTATCAGCCTGTAGAAGATGTAAAAACTTTTTTTGAAGAGATTGGGGAATGACATAATGAAAGGAAAACTGCAATCCGATAGACTGACAACACAGCAAAAGGAAACAGACGGCGTTATAGGAATATTCAATGATGACGCTAAAAATCATGATTACGAAGTTTATAATACTTCAACACAAACAAAGAAACGATTGGAAGCAGAGTTTCCTAAACTGAAGTTTCGGTATAGAAGAAGTATCTCTAAAAAGGAAATCAATGAATCGTTGCAAAAAATTGATAAAGAACTCGGACAGACACTATTTCTTCCAAACGCTGAAATTCGACCTGATGGGGGTTTAATTGAGGTTTTGGATGACTTTGGCCATTGGAGAGTTGTCGTTGTTTCTGAGGCAAAGTATCAGGGCAAAGACATCGAAAACATCAAGGCTGGTAAACTTGTGGGAAAACACAACAACCAAGTTCTTATGGCTGCGGGCAATGCTATTGAAAGGGCACATAAGAACATTGATGAGATTGCTAATTTCATGTTGGCTGAATCCCACTTTCCGTACATTTTATTTTTGGAAGGCTCCAATTTTTTGACTCAAGACGTAACAGTGACAAGACCTGACGGAAGCCAATATACACTGACTTATAATAATGGTACATTGAACCGACTTGATAGATTAACTGCTGCAAACTATGGGATGCCTATAAACACTAATCTTTGTGAGAACAAGTTTGTGGCATACAATGGTTTGAACATAATGCTTCAGGCTGCATCAATTTACACATCAAAAGATGGTAGCCATTGGTCAGATGAAGATATGATTAATGTTATGTTAGATGTTGCAAGAACTTCTTTGCGAATTTTGGGAAAAGATCTTTTTGCTCAATTAACAAAATAATACCAAATAAGATTCACGCAAAAAACGGCCAATCGTGAAAAGTCCGGTACCTTGATTCGGAAAACGGGGGTGCAGTATGTCCAGGATTAGGAGAGTCAAATCCGTAAAAACCGAGTTGGTAAAAAAAGCTCGTGAAGCAATGCTTGCAGCGGTTCAGCTGTATAATAATCCACAAGTCACCTTCAAAGCCGAATCGTTTATTACACTGTCCGTGATTGGATGGACTTACTTGCTTCATGCCTATTATAGAAGCATTGGAATTGATTACCGTTATTATCGTAATGCAGGTAAAAAGAAAGTTTACGACAAAACAAAGTATGGTGCCTATAAGCATTGGGAGCTTGAACGATGCCTTAATGAAACAAAATGCCCCTTAGATAGCGATACAGCTACGAATTTGCGCTTTCTTATAGGCGTTCGCCATGAAATTGAGCATCAGATGACAGATCGGATTGACGAGTTTTTAAGTGCAAAATTGCAGGCATGTGCATTAAACTTTGATTTTTACATTTGCAAATTATTCGGAGAGAAGTATAATCTTAGCAAAGAATTGTCACTTGCCATCCAGTTCTCCCCTTTAACACCAGAGCAACACGACACGCTATACAAAAACCCTCACATTACATCCAATGTCAAAAATTTTGTTGTGGCTTTTGAAGATGTTCTTTCAGATGAAGCCCTATCAAGTTCACGCTATGCGTATCGTGTGCTCTTTGTTCCTATAAATGCGAAAAGAAAAGGGCAAGCCGACCAAGTTGTTGAGTTTATAAAGAGTGACTCTCCACTGGCAGAGGGAATAGAAAAAACATACGCAGTTTTGAAGGAAACGGAGAAACGAAAGTATCTCCCCAGCGAAATTGTTGCCTTGATGAAAGAAAAAGGATACGATAAATTTTCCATCAATAAGCATACAGAACTGTGGAAGTCCCGAAATGCTAAAAACCCAAAGTTCAATTATGGTGTACTAATATCAAAAACATGGTATTGGTACGAAACATGGTTGAAAGAAGTTGAAAAACATTGTGAAGAAAACAGAGATGAGCTAAAAAGCTAACCAGTAGAATAGTGACCAAGCCAAAGGCGATCAACCGTAAAAAGTTGGTCGCTTTTGTTTTGCCCATTATTCAGAAAGGAGCATGACCCCATGAATGAAAAACTGGAAAAGCTGAATCGCCAGAAAACCGCAGCCGAGAAAAAGCTGATTGCCGCCCAGCACAGAGAGAAGCAGCTGGAGCATGAGCGGAAACGCCTGACACGGAGCGAGAGAACCCACCGGCTTTGTACTCGTGCAGGGATGCTGGAGAAGTTTCTGCGTGAGCCTACTTTGCTGACCGATGACGATGTGATGGAGCTGCTGACCTTCCTCTTTCACGGTGAAGCCGCACAAAGAAAGCTGGACAGGCTGATTGAGGAGCGGAGAAAAACGCTGGCAACGGGCGGCAGCGAGAATCCCTTGTTTTAACAAGGGCGCAATTATACACCGCCTAAAGGTGGTGCATTGCGTTCAGCCGAAAGCCCCTTGCAGGGAGCTGATGACTTCCGCACAGGATAAATCCTCTGCTTCAATCATCCAGTGGAAGCTGCACTTCCCCTGCGCTGGCTAAAGCCAGCTACCCCTTTGCCCCCTGCTGTCCGAAAATCCCTGCCGGACAGGAATTTCCGAACAACAGGAATAGAACCCGATGACCTGACCGCTTGCAGCTTTGCAGACGGTCTTTTGTTTTGCCAAAGGAGATGATGAAGTGGCAAACCCTCATTTTGAAATCAAAATCACGAAGCGAAGTAAACGGCAGTCGGCTGTTGCCGGAGCTGCCTACCAGAGCGGCGAGAACCTGTTCTCCGAGTACGACCAGAAGCACAAAGACTACCGCAGAAAGAAAGGTGTGGTTTACACAGAAGTCATGCTGCCATCCCATGCCCCACGGTCATACGCTGACCGGGAACAGCTTTGGAACTCGGTGGAATCCGTGGAGAGCCAATGGAACTCCCAGCTTGCCCGGCGGTTTGAGTTGGCGCTGCCCAGAGAAGTGCCGAAGGAACTGTATCCGCAGATGGTGCAGGACTACTGCAATCAGTTTTTTGTCTCCAAGGGTATGATTGTAGATTTTGCCATCCACGACCCCAAGCCGCCGGGACACAACCCCCATTGTCATGTGATGCTGACCATGCGGGCGCTGGACGAACAAGGGCGCTGGCTCCCCAAAGCCAGAAAGGTTTATGACCTTGACGAGAATGGAGAGCGCATCCGGCTCCCGTCTGGCAGATGGAAAAGCCACAAGGAGGACACCGTTGACTGGAACGAACAATCTCATGGACAGGAATGGCGCACCGGCTGGGAAACAGTACAGAACCGTTATCTGGAGATGGTAAACAGTCCCGTCCGTGTTGACCTTCGCTCCTATGAGAAGCAGGGGCTGGACATCATCCCCACCGTCCACATGGGCGCTGCTGTTACCCAGATGGAGCGCCGTGGCATCCAGACCAACATCGGCAATCTGAACCGGGACATCAAAGCCGCTAACCGCATGATGACCGCCATCCGCAGCACCATTCAGAATCTGCGTGACTGGCTCAGCGACATTCTGAAAGCCAGACAGGAACTGCTGGCAGAGAAAACGCCACGGGACACCTCTCACGACCTGATCAATCTGCTGCGGGACTATCTCAATCTGCGTAAGGCGGAGCGCCGGGACTGGTCAAGGTATGGACAGCAAAAAGGAACGAGCAAGGATTTGAAATCGTTTGTGACCGCCACAAACTATCTGAAAGAGCATGAGATTTTTACGCTGGAAAAGCTGGACAGCGCATTGGAGGAAGTGAAGCAGAAGTCCAACGGTATCCGCACCAGCATGAGGACAGCCGAGCGCCGCATGAAGGTGATTACCGGCATTCAGAACGCCGTTGCCGATTGCCAGCAGCATCAAGCCGTCCACGACAAGTATGTGCGGATTGGTTGGAAAACGGCACAGTCCATCTATGCGGAGAGCCACCGGGACGAGCTGGACGCATACAACAAGGCGTACCGCTTCTTGAAAAAGCATGGTGTTGACTTGAATGTTGATCTGGAAGCCCTGCAAGCGGAGTATGAACAGCTGCAAACTTCTCACGCAGAATATACCGGGCAGCTGGCGGCAGTGCAGGAGGAATTGAAGCCGCTGAAAGAAATCCGTTACTGGGTCAGCAAGGTACTCGCCCCGGAACAGGCAGAGGTAAAAAAGAAGCCGGAGCCGAAGCATTCTGTCACCGAACAGATTCAGGATTATCGGAAGGAATCCAGAAAAAAGGACGAGCAGCACCGGAAGGAGAAAAAACAGAATATGGAACGGTAAGGCATCTGATTTTCAAAAGAAATCAGGTGCCTTTTGTTTTGTCAGGAGGTGGAATTTTGAATGTATTTGAAGCGGTCAAACAGAATGTGACCACCAGACAGGCAGCGGAGCTGTACGGCATCACTGTCAGCAGAAATGGCATGGCGGTCTGCCCTTTTCACAACGACAAAAACCCCAGCATGAAACTGGACAGGCGTTTTCACTGCTTTGGCTGTCAGGCTGATGGGGATGCAGTGGATTTTGTTTCCCGGCTGTTTCAGCTGCCCAGCAAGGAAGCCGCCATGAAGTTGGCTGATGATTTTGAGATTGCCTATGACAACGGGCAGAAGCCGACCGTCAAACCCCATATCAGGAAACCTACCCCGGAGCAGAAATACAGGCAGGAAGAAATGCACTGCTACAAGGTCTTATGCGAATACTTCCACCTTCTCCAGAAATGGGAACAGCAGTATGCCCCGCAAACGCCGGAGGATGACCTGCATCCGCTCTTTGTGGAAGCCCTGCAAAGGAAATCCTACACAGAGTATCTGCTGGATAGTTTTCTGGACGGATCGCCGGAAGAACGCCGGGAGCTTGTAGCACAGCAAGGAAAAGAGGTGATGAAACTTGAGCAGCGAATTGCAGAATGGACAGCAGCCGGAACTCTGCACCGTGGAACAGGTCAGAAGCAGCCTGGAACAGACCGAGAAAGGTAAAGTATCCAATGCCGCAGCCAACTATAAACGAGTGTTTCAGCTTGACCCTCTGCTGAAAGGAGCTATCCGAAAAAATCTGCTGACAGAACGAGTGGATATTGTGAAGCCCCTCGGCTGGTATCGGGACAGCCCGACCCTGACCGATGTGGACATCAAATATCTGCTCTTGTATTTTGAGGAAAACTATGGACTGACCATTGAGAAAAAGATACAGGATGCCGTGATGGTGATTGCCAACGAAAACCGCTATCACCCTGTCCGGGATTTTCTCAATGCTTTGCAGTGGGACGGTACGGAGCGCATCCGCTATTGTCTGCACCGGTTTCTGGGAGCTGATGCCGATGATTACACCTGTGAAGCCATGCGGTTGTTCCTGCTGGGAGCAATCTCACGGGCGTTCCGTCCCGGCTGTAAATTTGAAATCATGCTCTGTCTGGTGGGCGGCCAGGGAGCTGGAAAGTCCTCGTTCTTTCGGCTGCTGGCAGTTCAGGATGACTGGTTTTCCGATGACCTGAAAAAGTTGGACGATGAAAATGTGTACCGCAAGATGCAGGGACACTGGCTGATCGAGATGTCGGAGATGATTGCCACCGCCAATGCCAAGAGCATTGAGGAAATCAAATCCTTTCTCAGCCGCCAGAAGGAAACCTATAAAGTGCCATACGAAACCCACCCGGCTGACCGAAAACGGCAGTGTGTGTTCTGCGGCACTTCCAACACGCTGGACTTCCTGCCCCTTGACCGCACCGGCAACCGCCGTTTTGTGCCGGTCATGGTACATCCAGAGCTGGCAGAAATCCACATTCTGGACGATGAACCGGCAGCAAGGGAGTATCTCAAACAGGTGTGGGCAGAAGCAATGGAGATTTACCGCAGCGGAAACTTCAAGCTCAGGTTCAGCCCGGCAATGAACGAGTATCTGAAAGTCCACCAGCGTGACTTCATGCCGGAGGATACCAAAGCCGGACAAATCATTGAGTATCTGGAAAATTGTTCGGATAACATGGTCTGCTCCAAGCAGCTGTTCCGGGAAGCCCTGGGACACAGCTTTGACGAGCCGAAGCAATGGGAAATCCGGGAGATCAACGACATTATGAACAACAGCGTGACCGGTTGGAGGGCATTTTCCAATCCACGGTACTTCCGCAGCCCCTATGGGCGGCAGAAAGGCTGGGAGCGCATCCAGCCCGACAACGGAGGCGGAGATTTTCAGGAATTGACGCCGGAGGAAGTGGAGCAGCTGGAACTTCCCCCTGAGTGGCTAAAGTAAAAAATCAGTGCCGGTTGCCGTTTTGTTGTCGAGCCGGTTGTCGGTCTGGTTGTCGGGCGAAAGTCTGAAAACCCCTGATTTGACGGGCGTTTTCTCTCTACTGACAACCATGACAACCGACTTTTATAAAAAAAGAAGAAAAAGAAAATAGAGCATCTGCCCGACAGAGTTTTAAGGTTTTCTGATGTCCGTTGTCAGGACTTCGTTGTCAGCCTTTCCTTTGTCGGGCTTTTTTACAGGAGGTGTCGCACATGGAACAGGCAGTAGACAAAGAAAAGGTGCCACCGGCAAATCCGGCAGGCACATTCAACATGAAGCTGGGAAACACCACCTATGTGGTGGGCGTTCATTTCAGCCAGACCGCAAAGGACACGCTGGAGGACAAAATGAAGCGATTGATGAAGGACGATGTGAAGTCAGCAAATTTTTAATACAAAATTGCCGAGATATTCCCTTCATCTATCTTGACAGAACACTCCCGAAGGGCACCACCATTTTGGAGGTAGGCAACGCCTTTGTGCAGAAAGGCTATCGCATCAAGGTATTCAACACCATCAACTTCAAAAAGTCGATGCACTACAATCCCCTTGCCTACGTCCACAGCGAGAAGGATATTCTGAAGCTGGTCACGGCCCTGATGACCAACACCAAAGGCGAGGGGCAGGGCGGGGACCCGTTCTGGGACAAGGCAGAGCGGCTCTTACTGGTCGCCCTGATCGCCTATCTGCACGAGGAAGCCCCAACAGAGGAACAAAACTTTGCCACGCTGCTGGAGATGCTGAACACCATGCAGGTATCGGAGGAGGACGAAAGCTACCAGAACCCGGTGGACCTGCTGTTTGAGCAGCTGGAGAAAAGGAACCCGAATTCCTTTGCCGGACGGCAATATAGGCTTTACAAGCTGGCAGCGGGAAAGACCGCCAAAAGCATCCTCATTTCCTGCGGCGCACGGCTGGCCCCCTTTGACATCCAGGAGCTGCGGGAGATCACCGCCTACGACGAGCTGGAACTGGATACGCTGGGAGACCGGAAAACCGTACTGTTCCTCATTATGTCGGATACGGATTCCACCTTTAATTTCCTCATCAGCATGGTATACACCCAGCTGTTCAACCTGCTCTGCGACAAGGCAGATGACGTGTATGGCGGCAGGCTTCCGATCCATGTGCGCTGCCTGATTGACGAGTGCGCCAACATCGGGCAGATCCCAAACCTTGAAAAACTGGCGGCCACCATCCGCAGCCGGGAGATCTCGGCCTGCCTGGTTTTGCAGGCCCGCAGCCAGCTGAAAGCCCTCTACAAGGACAATGCAGATACCATCATCGGCAACATGGATAGCCAGATCTTCCTGGGCGGGTCAGAGCCTTCCACCCTGAAAGAGTTGTCGGAGATGCTGGGCAAGGAGACCATTGACCAGTACAACACCTCCGACACCCGCGGCAACAGTCCCAGCTATGGCACCACCTATCAAAAGCTGGGGCGCGATGTGCCATAATTACTCGTGATGAATTCAGTTGCCCTAAATTCACACGAGCAGGGACACGACCAACTGGATTTGAACAACGAATACATACAGGAGGTTTTCGCATGAACAAACTGCTTTCCTGCCGCTACAATATGGACACCAACCGGGTGGAAGCCCGGTTCGCAGATGGCACTACCCTTTCCATTGATTGTATCGCCATTGAGGACGAGTACGGCAACACTCCGGCACAGCGGGCAGAACTGGACTGGCTACTATACAACAAGCCCTTGGAGTACGTCCAGCTTGTGCTGAGTAGTGAGATTGAGCATTATCTCTCACTTGGCTGCAATCACGGCAGACTAAAAGACTAACATTTAATTAAAATATCCAAAGCAAAATAGCAGCCCTCTACTTGCAGTCGTTGCAAATAGAGGGCTGCTGGTTTGTTAGTAGTTATCGGACTTTTCCACAGTTTTTGCAAAAGTTCGTAAGAATCATTTAAGTTCCCACAATCCGGGCAATACCATCTTCCGTCCGGTATCGGATCAACTGGCGAAAGTATTTGACTTTGAAATTATTTTTTTGAAAAATCTCTGTACTGATTTTCGTCGATTGTCCAGTAAGGATCACCTCCATTTTTAACAATTTCTTCAATGAAATTCAGTATATTTCCAACACATACAAATTCATCTGTTGAGCAACAGTCCCCCGCATAAAGATACTCTTTTTCTATGTCATCCACGTTAATGACAATATCATATCCCATCCAATATCCAATTTTCCATGCCGACCGACATAATAAGTTATCATTACTAAAATGGAACGAAAGAATTTCCTGAGCATCAAATAAACAATAGTCTCCGCTGTGATAGAGCGTCAGTCCATTACATCGCTTCAGAAATTCAATATAATCAGCTGGAATATGTCCCATTTCTTTTTTTAAATGTTCCAATATCATATCATCGGTTGGTGGATTTAATAGAGCATCTAAATGCGCATGATTCAGATGCTCTATAACTTTATCTAAACCATTCATTCCAGGCTACCTCTTTTTAATATTGTGCCCACCATGTAGTAAATTGAGTGTGAGTTGCTTTTGGAAGGGGAATCAAATTGCTATTCACACTTTTCCCACCATATTTCAAGGGCTTTATATGATGAATTTGAATATCTGTCCAATCCATCGAATTTCCATGGTTATAAGTTTTTTCGTACCACGTCCGATATTGAGTTCTCTGAGATGTTGTCCAGGAATCTCTGTTGGCTGCTGCAACAACCGGCCAAACTGCTGATTCTGGAACAGTCACACTTTTTTTAGAACGAGAATCCGTATAAGATGGGTATCTATTTCCTAATTTATTATGTAAGAAAATATATGTATCATAATTGACATTTTTTCGCTCTCCGTAGAGTGTCATATAACCTTCTACGTGAGCTTTCCAAAATTGCGTTTTTGTGACTGGACTCGATACACTAGTGGGATTTCCAATGGTTCCTACATTATTTGTGGTCTTTTTTAAGTCGTTATTAGTAGTTAGAGATGTTGGTGTATTTCCATGATATAGTGTTATAGTCAGGTTATGATTTCCTATCTCGCCGACTTTCCACACCGAAGCGGTAATGGCTTTATTTCCACCTTTTAAGCTCACATTGATATATGCCGCTACAGTTCTTTCAGATTGCTGTTTATCCGGATAGATTCGAAATGTGACAGTGTCTTCCGTTGCAGTGTCTTGGAGCTCATAATCCTTTTCGGCCTGATTATAGGGCATCAAGGAAAAGCTTGGAGTATCAGTATTCGCAGATGCTGCAAAAGCAGGAACAAAAAGAACAGACATAAGCATTATAGATGCCAATAAGCCTGCAAAAAACTTTTTCATAAGCATATTTTCTCCTGTTGCGAAAAGATGAAATTCGTATATTATCTACTAGTGCTTCCTGTAATAGTTTCACTCCGTCCATCTGAATAGCAAAAGGTCGCAGAATACTCCAACCTATAAGATTTTCCGGACTTAGTGTTAAAATTGTTTGGCTGACTTTGTTTTTAAGG
>OHRH01000062.1_pt1 | contig 82898 bp, 84 predicted proteins | sample 1578391 | NCBI WGS metagenome assembly OHRH01 (sample SAMEA3879599, study PRJEB24766) | human gut metagenome | biome: human-associated habitat; feature: feces | place: USA | collected 1985/1987 | reverse complement strand
TCAACAAACAAAGGAATCCAGATGGGTATCAAGCAAGGCATTGAACAAGGTATTGCACTAAATCAATTTGAAGTATATCAAACCATGTTAGACAAAGGTTTTAGTGTTAAAGCTATCGCATCCATTTTCTCAGTGAGCGAAGAATCGATTAAAACGCTATTGATGAGAACTTAAATATTGTAGTATAATCTCATTGGGAATGAAGTTCTCCCTTAGTTGTAAACTAAAACCGCTTTTTGTAAGCTGATGACTTCTGTGTTTTTTTAACGCGGAAACCATCAGCTTTTCTGCGTTTTGAAAGGAGAGATAAAATGCTGATCAGTTTATCTTATATTTTTCTTGCAGGAATGTTTTTATCTTGGTTATGTAAAAAGATGGGATTACCTGGATTATTAGGAATGATATTTACAGGAATTCTTTTAGGACCTTATTGTCTTGACTTGATTGATTCTTCATTGTTGAACATATCCAGTGAATTAAGAAAGATTGCTCTAATTATTATATTAATGCGAGCCGGATTGAATCTTGATTTAAGTGATTTAAAAAGGGTAGGAAGACCAGCCATATTGATGTGTTTTGTGCCAGCTTGTTTTGAGATGGTTGGAATGATTTTGTTGGCACCAAAATTATTAGGGATTTCTTTACTAGATGCTGCTATTATGGGAAGCGTTGTTGCAGCTGTAAGTCCTGCAGTTATTGTTCCAAAAATGTTACAACTTATGGATGAGGGATATGGAACGAAAGAAAGTATTCCACAATTGATTTTGGCTGGAGCAAGTGTAGATGATGTATTTGTGATTGTGATGTTCACAGCATTTCTTGGTTTAGCCCAAGGAGAAAGCGTGGATATATTAAGCTTTGTGAATATTCCACTATCCATTCTAACTGGTATTATATGTGGAGCATTATTAGGAAAAGGGTTTGCGATCTTCTTTAAGAAAAATCATATGCGAGATACTGTAAAGATTTTAATTCTACTAAGTGTGGCATTTATTCTAGTGACACTTGAGGATGCTTTACCAATTCCATTTTCAGGATTAATTGCGATTATGTTTATGGGAATTTTCCTTCAAAGAAATCATTCTGTTGTATCCAAACGACTATCCGTTAAGTTTAATAAGTTATGGGTAGGTGCTGAAGTCTTATTATTTGTGTTAGTTGGAGCTTGTGTAAATATTTCTTATGCATTAAAAGCAGGCATTATGGCTATTCTGTTGATATTTGGAGTGCTTTTATTTAGAATGCTTGGAGTATTTATTTGTTTGTTAAAAACATCATTGGCAAAATCAGAACGCTTATTTTGCATGATTGCATATTGTCCTAAGGCTACTGTTCAAGCAGCAATTGGCTCAGTTCCTTTGGCTGCAGGACTTGGATGTGGACAAATTGTATTGACCGTAGCTGTTTTATCCATCTTGATTACAGCTCCATTAGGTGCATTTTTAATTGAACATACATATAAAAAATGGTTAAAAAAAGAACAAAGAGCTTATTAGTCTTTGTTCTTTTCATATATAACTTTTAATCCTTTGAAAATTAGGTTTGGATCATATACATCAATGGATTTTGTGTAGTTACAAACAATTCTTCCTAAACCACCAGTCGCAATGACTTTCATGTCTTTACCAACTTCTTTTTTGAATTGAGCAATTGTATATTCAACTCCGCCCAAGAATTGATAAAATACACCAGCTTGCATTTCTGTTTGTGTATTTCTTGCCAAGATAGTTTTTGGACGTTTGATCTCAATTTCAGGAAGCTGTGCCGTTTGTCCCCATAATGCATTTGCTCCTGTTTCAATACCAACACCAATGGCACCAGCTTTAAAACAACCATTTTCATCTACATAGTCATAAGTTGTAGCTGTTCCAAAATCGGCCACTAAAATAGGTCCTCCATATTCACTGAATGCACCAGCACAATCGGCAATACGGTCTGCACCAACATTTCTAGGGTTTTCTAATTGAACACTGATACCACTCTTAATACCAGGACCAACAATAAGTGGTTCGATACCAACAAATTTTTTGATTCCATTTGTGAAGGAATGCATCACTTTAGGAACAACGCTTGAAACAATAACGGAATCAATTTGTTTTTCATGCACATTAGAACGATCCAAAAAGTTTTTTAACATAAAACCATATTCATCACTCGTTCTTCTTACTTTTGTCGTTAATCGATATGTACCAATTAAATCCTCTTTATCAAAAATGCCAATCGTAATATTTGTATTTCCAATATCTACTGTTACAAGCATATTATTTCTCCATCTCAATCTCTTTCATTGTTTCTAGAATTTTATATCCCAATTCTTCTTTTGAACACTTAGGCAAATGTTGCGTATCATTCTTTCTTAATAAAGTCACAACATTTGTATCTGTCTGAAAACCAGCACCACTTGTGAATAAGTTATTCGCAATCAACATATCACAATTTTTGGATTCTAGTTTTTTTCGTGCATTTTCCTCTAAATTCTGAGTTTCCATCGCAAAACCGCAAATGACTTGATTCTCTTTTTTGTGCTGTCCAATATAAGCTAAGATATCTGGGTTTTTCACAAAATGAAAAGTTACTTCTTCATCACACTTTTTGATTTTTTGATCTGCGACCATTTCAGGTCTGTAATCTGCAACAGCCGCCGCCATGATGATGTAGTTTTGATCATCGAGTCTTGATGTGATCGCATCAAACATATCTTGCGCACTTGTTACGTGTACCATATTTACATCATTAAGATCTTCTAAAGCAGTAGGACCTGCAACTAAAGTTACATTGGCTCCTAGTGCCTTGGCAGCTTTGGCAATCGCATACCCTTGTTTACCACTTGAATGATTGCTTAAAAAACGAACAGGATCTAAAGCTTCCTGCGTTGGACCTGCAGAAACTAAAATGTTTTTTCCTTTTAATGTTTGTTCCAATTCAAACTCATGATCAATGGCAGACACGATATCTTGCACATCAGCAAGCTTACCTTTTCCAGTATCATTACATGCCAAATGACCAACAACGGGTTCTACAAATTTATAGCCAAGTTCTTTGGCAAGTTTAATATTTCTTTGAGTGACCTCATTTTCATACATATGAACATTCATTGCCGGACAAATTAATTTTTTAGTATGACAAGCCAAGAATGTTGTTGAAACAATATCATCCGCAATACCATGAACAACTTTGGCAATGATATTGGCTGTAGCCGGAACTAACACCATGATATCAGCCCATTTAGCTAAAGTAATGTGGGCAATTGGATCTTCATTTGTTTCGTCAAACAAAGAAACTTCACATTTATGTTTACTCAAAGATTCAAAGTTGATTGGTTTGACAAATTCTTGAGCATGTTTTGTCATGACAACTTTGATTTCATAATCTTTTTTGGATAATTTGCTGACAAGATCGCAAGCTTTGTAGGCTGCAATACCACCAGACACCCCTATAACGACATGTTTTTTTTCCATGATTATTGATTCTCCTTTGTGAATAAAATCACGTATAGATTTTTCACTCAAATATTATCCCATATGATATCTTGCTTTTCAAGCAACAATAAAGTATTAACTATGGATATTTTAACTTATGAAACTGAAAAATTAAAAAAGTGTTTATTTTTTGTGGCATATGGTAAAATGTACGCATGAAAATAATTGTTGCGTGTGACTCTTTTAAAGGCTGTATGTCTTCAAAAAAGGTCGAAGAAAGTATAAAAAAAGGAATATTAAAGGCAAATAATAAACATGAAGTTTTAACTTTTCCTATGGCCGATGGCGGAGAAGGAACGGCTATGGTGTTTTGCGATATCATTCAAGGAAAGACAATAGACGTATTAACTGTGGATGCCTATGGTAAAAATGTATTTACAACATACTGTATTTCTCAAGATGGTCAACTTGCCATAATGGATGTGGCTAGCTGCATCGGACTGAATATGACACCTAAAGAAAAAAGAAATCCAATGATCGCATCAAGTAAAGGTGTGGGTATCATGATGAAAGACGCACTTTCTAGAGGATGTAAAAAAATTATTATTGGCTTAGGTGGCAGTGCAACAAATGATGGTGGTATGGGAATTTTAAATGAATTTGGGGTTCGCTTTTATAATTCAAAAAGAGAATTACTTGTACCAAGCGTATATGCTCTTAGTCAAATAGCTTTTATTGATAAGCGTTATGCAAGACTACCAAAAGATGTAGAAATCGTTTGTGCTTGTGATGTAAAGAATTATTTATTGGGGAAGAATGGGGCTACTTATATTTTTGGGAAACAAAAAGGAATTTATTTAAATCAAATGGCAGAAGTCGAAAAAGGAATGGCTCATTATTGTACGAAATTGAAACAGACATTCCATGTGAATGTGAATGAATTTGAAGGTTCAGGAGCAGCTGGAGGCATTGGATGTGTATTGTTGGGTGTTATGAAGGCAAAAAGAACTTCTGGCATCGATTTAGTTATAGAATATTCTGGCTTAAAAAATCATCTTCAAGATGCTGATTTAGTCATTACTGGAGAAGGTCAGACGGATGCGCAGACATTGTATGGTAAATTGCCACTAGGAATTGCCCACTTGGCAAGATCCTATAATGTGCCATGTGTTTGTTTGAGTGGGGCTTTAGGCTTAGGTTATCAATCACTTTATGAGCAAGGTATGATTGGAATTTTTTCGAGTGCTGATCGTGCCATGTCTTTTCAGATGGCCTTACAGACAGGAAGTGAAAAACTAGAGGCATTGGCTTTTAGTTTAACTAAATTTATGGATGGTATTAGAAAGTAGGTTGTTCGATGAAAAAACTATTAACTATATTTTGTGCTTTTATTCTGTGCATTGGGCTTGTTGGATGTTCTTCGAAAGAACCTTTCGAAATTAAAGAAATTACGGCAACAAAATTACAGAAAAAATTAGATCATAAAGACTCTTTTGTGTTAATTATTGAAAGAGAAAATTGTCCTTATTGTGAATCTTTACAAGAATATATCAAACAAACAAAGGATGAACATCCAAACCTTGTTTTATATAAGATTGATTCAACAGACTATGGCTTTAGTAAAATTAGCCAGGATTCTAAGCAGCTACAAAGCTCGACAGAAGATGGAAAGATTCTTTTGGATATGGCTCCATATTTCCTTTATACACCAACATTGTATGTGATTGAAAATGGCAAGGCCACACATGCAGGTATTGGTTATAGTGAAGATGATCATTCAATCAGTTTATGGGATGTTGATTCTACCATTGATTTTGATTTGGCAGATACACAAGAGTTCTGGGAGTTTTTAGAAACATATGAATAAGAAGAATATTACAATCATTGCGACAGGCGGAACAATTGCCGGTCGAGGAAGTTTAGGCAAAAGTGCGAATTATGAGGCGGGCACTTTTGATGTGGAAGAAATTGTTAAAAGTATTCCACAAATTCGTGATTTGGCAAATCTAAATACGATTCAATTATACAATGTAGATTCTAATGATATGGGTTTAGATAAATGGATTGAATTAAGAAAAATTTGTCATGAATTAGAAAAAGATCGCTATGTGGATGGAATTGTTATTACACACGGTACAGATACATTAGAAGAAACAGCCTTCTTTTTAAATCTTACTTTGGCATGTCATAAACCTGTTGTTCTAACAGGATCGATGCGACCTGCAACTGCAACAAGTGCGGATGGACCTATGAATTTATATCAAGCAGTAGCTTTAGCATGTCATATGGAAGCTTGGCAAGCCGGTGTTTTAGCTGTGATTTCTGATACAATCTATTCAGGTAGAGATTTACAGAAAACAAACAGCTATAAAACCGATGCATTTAAAATGGGTGAATTTGGCTCTCTAGGATATATGCGTGATGATCATGTGTATTTATTGAATGCACCATTTAAAAAACATACATTCCAAACAATTTTTTCAAAAATGGAATTTGATAACTTGCCTAAAGTAGAAATTTTTTATGTGCACACAGATTCGGATCCTGAATTGTTAAAATTTATGTTAGGTACGTATGATGGCCTAGTTCTAGCAGGAACAGGTTCAGGGAATTATCCTACAAAGATAAAAGATGTTTTAGAAAACTATACTGGAGAATGTACAGTCGTACGTGCAAGTCGCGTATTAGAGGGTGCTGTTTTTGATTCAGATGTGTTTGATTCAAAGAAAGTAACAATTCCTGCTTATAAGTTTTCAGCACAGAAAGCTAGGATTTTATTGATGCTTGCGCTAAATTGTACTAAAAACCATGAAACAATCAAATCTTTCTTCCAAGAATATTGAAAAAACTTTTCTTGTATTGTAAATAATTTTGTAAATGCTATAATAATTTATAGACTATTACAAGACAGGAGGTTATTATGCAGCAATTAGAAAATAACGCATACTTTTGGCAAAAGCTTGATACGCTATTGTTGTCTAGCAGTTGTACGATTGACCGACCAAAAGGAAGTACTCACTATAAATTTACAAATTTAGTCTATCCTGTAGATTACGGTTTTCTTTCAGATACATTTGGTTCAGATCAAAAACCTATTGATGTTTTCAAAGGTTCTATCGCAACAAATAATGTAGATGCGATTGCGATTACAGCTGACATTCTTAAAAAAGATTGTATCGTCAAATTATTGATAGGATGTACAGAAGAAGAAACAATGCGTATTTTAGAGTTCTTGGATCAAACCGAATTCCAAAAAGCTATTTTAGTACGTAGAGGTAACGACACACCATCATGGTCAAATAATGATTAGAAAAGACAAGTCTTAGGATTTGTCTTTTTCTTATGCGTTTTAATGGAAAAACATGTTGAGTTGATTTAAAATAAAGACAGATAGGAGGTCTTTATTATGGAATTAAAAGGATCTAAAACAGAAAAGAATTTAATGGCTGCTTTTGCAGGAGAATCTCAGGCATGTGTTAAGTATCAATATTATGCTTCACAAGCTAAGAAAGATGGTTATGTAAAGATTCAGAACATTTTCACTGAAACATCAAATAATGAAAAAGAACACGCTAAATTATGGTTCAAGGCTTTGCATGGTGGAAAAGTTCCTACAACAACAGAAAACCTAAAAGATGCGGCTGCAGGTGAAAACTATGAGTGGACAGATATGTACGCAACAATGGCTAAAGAAGCTCGTGAAGAAGGCTTTGATGATATTGCTGCCTTGTTCGAAGGCGTAGGTGCTATTGAAAAACATCACGAAGCTCGTTATAAAGCTATGTTGAAAGATGTTGAAGAAGATGCCATGTTTAAAAAGGCAACTTCAACCGTTTGGATTTGTTTGAATTGTGGACACATTCACTATGGCGAAACAGCTCCATTGGTATGTCCAGTATGTAATCATCCACAGGCTTATTTCCAAGAATTAAAAGATCATTACGAATAATAATATCTCATGGTAGCTTCGGCTACCTTTTCTTATCCTTGAAAGTTGTGCTAAAATAATCCTATGGAAATAATAGAAGCAATTGAAAAATTAAAAGATAGTCATGCACTAATATGTTTAGAGAATCGTGCGTTGATTAAAATGGAAAAAGATAAAGTATATATATGGCATAGTCAGTGGCATTCAAAGCTTTCAAGAAATGATTTTATTTCACTATTTCAACAGAATACGTTTGAAGTTTATGAAAATGACCATGGTATTGATATGGAAAAAGATGAAGAGTATTATGCATGGCGTAATCGCTACTTATGAAAGGATATATTTTATGATAGGAATTGTATATAGTTCAAAAACAGGGAACACACAGTCTTTGGCAAACAGCTTGAATTTTATGGAGTCAAAATATTGTGTACCTGTAGAAAACGCAAAAAATTTAGAACCTGTTGATTTATTGTGCATTGGATTCTGGTGTGACAAGGGAGATTGTGATGATCAAATGAAACAATATCTTTCTACACTACGCAATCAAAATGTTTTCTTGTTTGGAACGGCTGGTTTTGGTAAATCTAAAGAATATTTTGAGATGATTTTAAAAAATGTTCAAAATCATTTAGATGCATCCAACTGCGTTAAAGGAACATGGATGTGTCAAGGTAAAATGCCTTTGGCAATTCGTGCAAAGTTTGAATCGAATCCTGAAATGTTGAAGAATTTTGATGAGGCTTTAAAACATCCAAACGATAAGGATGTTGATAGCTTAATGAAATGTGTAAATGAAGCGTTGTGAGAGCATACCACTACGCTTTTCTTGTTGCTAGGAGTATGATGTAGCCAGAAAGAAGGAATGTGCTATGTTGAGTAAGAAAGTAGTGGACTTGTTGAATAATCAAGTTAATAAAGAATTATATTCTGCTTATTTGTATTTGGATTTCGAAAATTATTATCATGATAAAAGTTTAGAGGGTTTCGCAAATTGGTATCATGTACAAGTACAAGAAGAGATTGCACATGCTCAATTGATGATGCAATATCTTCAAGATAATGATTATAGTGTTGTTTTGGAAGCTATTAATAAGCCAAATATTCCTTTAAATGAACTAAGTGATCCGTTAAAGGCAGGCTTAAAACATGAACAATACGTAACTGAATTGATTCATACTTGTTACGCAGCGGCTTATGAAGAAAAAGATTTTAGAACTATGCAGTTCTTGGATTGGTTCGTCAAAGAACAAGGAGAAGAAGAAAAGAATGCTTCGGATTTAATTTCTCGATTTGAATTGTTTGGGCACGATGCCAAGGGTTTGTATGATTTAGATGCAGAGTACAAAACTCGTACTTATATTGCACCAAGCATTTTACAGACAAAAAACTAAGGCGATGATTTTTGATTCATCGCTTTTTTCGTGCTTATTTCCTTGTGATATATAACTTATATAATATTGACTTTACAACTGTCTTGTCAGATGTAAAGCCTAGGTGTATAATTCAAAACGGTAAAATTTTTTAAGGGAGGAAAATTCCATGTCTTTAAAGGAAGATGTATTGAAATTAAAAAAGGAAAAAAATGCGATTATTTTAGCGCATTATTATGTAGATGGAGCTGTACAAGATGTAGCGGATTTTGTCGGAGATTCTTATGCTTTGGCAAAGAAAGCAAAAAATACAGATGCAGATATTATTGTATTTGCGGGTGTTAAATTTATGGGTGAAAGTGCCAAAATGTTAAATCCAGACAAGAAGGTATTGATGCCAGATTTAAATGCAGATTGTCCAATGGCACACATGGCAAGTAAGGCTGTTATTAAGAAGATGAAAGAAGAATATGAAGATTTAGCGGTTGTATGTTATATCAACTCAACAGCTGAACTAAAAACAATGGCTGATATTTGTGTAACAAGTTCAAACGCAGTGAAGATTGTTCGTTCACTTCCAAATAAAAATATTTTCTTTATTCCAGACGGAAACTTAGGTGCTTATGTGAAGAAACAAGTACCTGAAAAGAATATTATCTTAAATGATGGATATTGTATTACACATAAGCGTGTGACATTAAAAGATGTTGAAAAAGCACGTGAAGAACATCCAAATGTTCCAATCATTGTTCATCCTGAGTGTGTTAATGAAGTTGTTGAGGCAACTGATTTTGCGGGAAGCACTTCAGAATTGATTCAATATACAGTGGACAATCCAAGTAAAGAATTTGTGATTGGCACTGAACTTGGTGTACTTCATGAAATGCAGTTGAAATCACCAGATAAAACTTTCTATCCATTATCCGATAAATTGATCTGTATGAATATGAAGAAAGTATCTTTGGAAAAAGTTTATGATTGTTTGTTGAATGAGACAAATGAAGTGTTTGTAGATGAAGAAGTGAAGGCTATGGCCGAAAAGTCATTAGATAGAATGTTGGAGTTGGCAAAATAATATGAAAAAGTTAGAAGCAGATATAGTTATTGTTGGAACAGGTGCAAGTGGGTTGTTTGCAGCTTTACATGTTCCAAATGATAAAAAGGTCCTAATGTTGACAAAATCTGATGCTGAAAATAGTGATTCATTTTTAGCACAAGGTGGAATTTGTGTATTGAGAGACAAAAATGATTTTGATTCTTTTATGGAAGATACTATGAAAGCAGGGCATTACGAAAATCGTAAGGAATCTGTTGAAATTATGATCAATTCAAGCCGTGACATTATTAATGAATTGATTGGATATGGTGTTGATTTTGCGACAAAAGATGGTGAATTAGATTATACGCGTGAAGGAGCACACTCTAAACCACGTATTTTATTCCATGAAGATATTACAGGAAAAGAAATCACATCTACTTTATTAGATGTGGTTCGCAAATTAGAGAATGTTACAATCATGGAATATGTCACAATGACAGACATTATTGAAAAGGACAATGTATGTTATGGTGTTTTGGCAAAAGATGCCAACAACAATGAAATGTGCATTAAAGCTGGTTATACAATCTTTGCGTGTGGTGGAATCGGCGGATTATATGATCATTCAACAAACTATCCACACTTAACGGGAGATGCCATTGCGATTGCAATTCAGCATGGTGTTAAATTAGAAAATGTGGATTATGTACAGATTCACCCAACAACTTTATATACAAAGAAAAAAGGAAGAGCCTTCCTTATTAGTGAATCGGTTCGTGGTGAAGGGGCTAAGCTTTATGGAAAAGACGGAAACCGTTTTGCAAATGAAGTGTTGCCACGTGATATCATGACACAAAAGATTCGCGAACAAATGAAGAAGGATGATATGCCTTATGTTTGGATGGATATGACTGTTTTAGGTGAAGAAGTCATCAAGAATCATTTTCCTCACATTTATGAAAAGTGTTTAGAAGAAGGATATGATTGTACAAAAGAATGGATTCCTGTTACGCCAGCCCAGCACTATTTTATGGGTGGAATCCATGTAGATAAAGATTCACGTACTTCTATGTCACACTTATATGCAGTTGGAGAAACTAGCTGTAATGGTGTTCACGGAAGAAACCGTTTGGCTAGTAATTCCTTATTGGAATCTTTAGTTTGGGGAAAAAGAGCCGTTGTTGATTTATTGAAAAAGAAACCGGCTTATACAAATGATTTTGATTATTTGGCAAAAGTGACTAAGTCACATCAGTTGTCAAATCAAGAAAAAATGTATCACGATATGGTACTTGAAGAAATAGAAAGAGAGAGACAAGCTCGTGGATAAGAATACAATGCGTTTAAATGTGGATCACTTATTGATCCAAGCTTTGCAGGAAGATATAACAAGTGAAGATGTTTCAACAAATGCAGTCATGCCTTCCTATCAATATGGGCAGGTACAATTGATCTGTAAAGAAGAAGGAATCATTGCAGGCCTTGAAGTATTTGAAAGAGTCTTTTATTTATTAGATGAAAACATGGAAGTGAAATTCTATGTAAAAGATGGGGATGCCGTTAAAAACGGACAATTATTGGCTGAAGTGTCTGGAGATGTTCGTGTTCTTTTATCAGGTGAAAGAACTGCGTTGAATTATCTTCAAAGAATGAGTGGAATTGCCACTTATACAAATCGTGTTGCATCTTATTTGAAGGGTTCAAAGACAAAGCTGTTGGACACAAGAAAAACGACACCAAATATGCGTGTGTTTGAAAAATATGCAGTTCGTGTTGGTGGTGGAAATAACCATAGATACAATTTATCAGATGGTGTTATGTTGAAGGATAATCATATCGCAGCAGCTGGTTCAATCACGAATGCAGTTAAGATGGCAAAGGATTATGCTTCTTTTGTTCGTAAAATTGAAGTGGAAGTAGAAAATTTAGAACAGGTTAAAGAAGCGGTTGAAGCAGGTGCGGATATTATCATGTTAGATAACATGAGTGTTGAAAATATGAAAAAAGCAATTGAAATCATTGATGGAAGAGCCGAAACTGAATGTTCTGGAAATGTCACAAAAGAGAATATTGAAAAATTAACTGCCTTAGGTGTGGACTATATTTCAAGTGGTGCTCTAACGCATTCAGCACCTATTTTAGATTTGTCTTTAAAAAACTTGCAGGTGAAATAAATGGAAAAAGAAGCTAGACTTCAAGCCATTTATGACACGATTTCAAAAAGCGAAGTGCCAGTTTCAGGAAGTGTACTTTCCAAAAAGTTTAATGTATCAAGACAAGTCATTGTGCAAGATATTGCCTTATTAAAGGCAAGAAATGTTCATATTTATGCGACACACAAAGGATATGTATGTTCACATCAAAGAGTTCGAAGAGTATTTTCTTGTTTTCATTTGAATGATCGTATGGAAGAAGAAATGAATGCGATCGTAGATTGTGGTGGCTGTATTGAAAATGTATTTGTCAAACATAATATATATGGTAAGTTAGAGGCTAAAATGAACATTAGTTCTAGAAAACAAGTCAAGGAATTCATTGATTCTATTTCACAGAATCAGGCAAAACCTTTAACGGATCTAACGAGTGGATATCATTGTCATACGGTGAGTGCACAATCAAAAGAAGATTTAGATTCAATTGAGGAATCATTAAGAAAACTTCATATTTTACAAGAGGCCTAAAAGCCTCTTTTGTGTTAGAATTAATTTAGAAAGTAGTGATTCTTATGGAACAACCACCTAAATTTATGCCTGATAAAGAATTAAGTAAAGTTGGAGGCTCATTATGGCTATATATTATTATGCAGCTGACACTCTCTTTTTTGTTTAGCTTTGTAGCAATGCCTTTAATCATGTATTCTTTGTATTATGATTATTCTGCAATCAATGCCTGCATTGAAATGTTGATTTCTTTTATATCTGGAATCATCCTGTTATGGTTTATGAGTAGTTCTTTTAAACAAAATATCAAAGATTTGAAGTTTACATTTAAACCCAAAGAGACAATAGATACTGTTTCAATGATGTATTTTTTAAATTATGCGATTGGTATTATTGGAGCTTTATTATCAAAATTTGGATTACCAGATACAAGCCCAGATTTCTCGTTAAATGGAAGTGTATTATTTAACACTTTTACTTTTATCAGTGTTGTCATACTTGCACCTATATTTGAAGAATTGATATTTCGAGGTATGATCTTAAATACATTAACTAAATATAATAAAATGTTTGCGATTATTGTGACTTCTTTATTATTTGGACTTTTACATTTAAATATTACACAAGCCATACCCGCTTTCTTTATGAGTCTAGTACTATGTTATATGTATGTACAAACAGATAGTATATTAGTAACAATATTGGCACATGCAGGAAATAACTTTTTAGCTCTAATGTCGGCATATTCAAATCATATTTTGATTACAGTTTTAGTGCTTGCTCTTGTGATTTATGGACTTATTACAATGGTATTAAAATCAAAAGAATTTAATGAATTTATTAAAGAAGAGAAGACAAATGAGAATTGGTATGCGAGATTCTTTAAGCGAATCCCAAATCTTTTGTATCTAGTATTTACCATACTTTGGATTATCATTTCATTATTCATGAATATGTTTTAAAAAGAGGACATCTCCTATTTGGAAATGTCCTTTATTTGTTATCTTTCTTTAATTCATCAAACTTCTGCTTCATTGTAGGATTGTTACGAGTTAAACGCTTGATTGTAAGATCCTCTGCTTTATTATTAGCCAATTGCAATTGTCTTTCACTTGATAATAAATCTTCTTTTGTTTTTTGAAGATGCAAAATAGTTTTATCGATTTCATCGATAGCTTTTGCGAATTTATCCGATGCAATCCTATAATTTCTAGAGAATTTTTCTTTGAAATCATTCATATTCTCTTCAAAGTGTGTAATATCAATATTTTGATTGCGCATCAACTGTAATTCATTTTTATACTGCATAGAATTGAATGCAGCATTTCTTAAAATGGTGATCATTGGAATAAAGAACTGCGGACGAATTACGTACATCTTTTGATAGCGATGCGATTTATCAACAATACCCGTGTTATATAATTCGTTTTCTGGCTCTAACATAGAAACAAGAACGGCATATTCACAATTCTTTTCATTACGGTCTTTATCTAATTCCCTTAAGAAATCTTCATTCTTATGTTTTGTAGCCGTTTTGTCATTCTCGTTTTTCATTTCAAACATAATGGAAATGATTTCAATTCCATTCTCATCTAACTCACGATAGATATAGTCACCCTTTGATCCTGTACGAGCATCATTATCTTTTTCAAAGTATGCATTTTGAAAGCCTGTTGCACGAAGTTTATTGAATTCTATTTCACAATGCTGTTCTAAAGATTCACCAATCATTTTAGTAGACTGTTTTAATTTGAAATCTTTATAGTAGGCAATCTGCTCATCTTTGGTCTGTAGTAAAGTATCGTATTTTTCCTGCAAACTCTTTTCTTGAAGCTGATATTTCATTTTATCCTGCTCGATTTGATTTTGTAGATCTTGTTTAATACTCTTTACATTCAATTCGTTTTCAACCTTAGCCTTATCCATATCTTGTTTTAAAGACTGGATTTCAAGGTTCTTTTCATTTAGCTTTGATTGATATGTATTTTCTAGATTTGCCTTTAATACCTTTTCACTATTTGAAATGTCATTCTTTAAAGCTTGAATTTCATTTTCCTTTGCCTGCAACTGCAATCTATATTCTTGTTCAGTCTTAGATTCGTTGATCTTATTCTGTGAAAGAATCTGTTCTAATTTGGCATTGAGCTTAGATATTTCTAAATCTTTTTGATTTAACTGCTCCTGATATTCTTTTTGTGTTTCAGTTTTCGTTAACTGCGTACTTGCTTCTAGCTTTTCTTTTAATGAAATGACTTCCTGTTCTTTATCATTTTGTTTCTGATTAAAATCCGATTGTAGCTGTTTGATTTCAAGTTCTTTCTTGTTCAATTGTTCTTGGTATGTCTTTTCGGTTTCGCTCTTGATAATTTGTTCAGTTGACTTTAATTGTTCTTTTAAAGAAATGATTTCTTGTTCTTTATTTGCCTGAAGCTCTTTGATTTCTAAAGCTTTCTGACTTAATTTAGATTCATACTCTTTTTCGAGTTTAGATTGAATAATCTGGTTTGAATTCTTTTGTCTTTCCTTTAATTCTTTTTCAAATTCTTCATTACGAACCTGTTGTAAGATTTCATGATATTGACTCTCATCCACCTGAAATACAGTTCCACAATTGGGACATTTTATTTGACTCATAAGCTACCTCCATTTTATAAGATTATAATCATTAAATTGACAATACTGATGTCTAAAACTAGATTAATTATAATATTTAAAAAAAATCAAAAAAAGACTTGCATAATATAAAATCGCATGGTATATTAAATGGGCATTCAGCGAATGGGCCTGTAGCTCAGGTGGTTAGAGCGCACCCCTGATAAGGGTGAGGTCGTTGGTTCAAGTCCATTCAGGCCCACCATGATTTCTTTAGACGCTTACTATAATGGGGTGTTAGCTCAGCTGGGAGAGCACCTGCCTTGCACGCAGGGGGTCATCGGTTCGATCCCGATACGCTCCACCAATTAAAAAAGTAAGTCATCTTCGGATGGCTTTTTTTCTATTTAGAGGATTGATTATGTATATACAATATTATGATTCACCATTAGGTAAAATCTTATTGGCTGCCGATGAAATTGGATTGATTGGCGTTTGGTTTGAAAATCAAAAATATTATGCGGATGGTTTGATAGACCCTGATGAAAAAGAAATGGCTGTTTTAAAAGAAACAAAAGAATGGTTAAATCTTTATTTTAGTGGTAAGGAACCAAAAGTTTTGCCTAAAATGCATCTAATTGGAACAAAGTTTCAAAGTAAAGTTTGGCAACTTCTTCTTAAAATACCCTATGGTAAAACTATGACATATAAAGACATCGCAAGAATGATTTCTCCATCAATGTCAGCACAAGCGGTGGGAAGTGCTGTAGGACATAATAAAATCTCGATTTTGATTCCTTGCCATAGAGTGATTGGATCCAATAATAGTTTAACTGGATATGCAGGTGGAATCGAAAGAAAAGAATATTTATTAAAATTTGAAAAAAAGAATGAGATTTAATTTTGGATTATATATGAAAAGACACAAATAAATTGTGATTTGACAAATTCAAAAAAAGCGAACCCCTAGGGATTGCAGTCCCTAGGGGTTCTTTCTTATCTTTCAATGCCAAATACATTATAACAGAGAAATTTAAAACTTTATAATAAAATATAAATTATCTTTAGATTGTTTGGATCAAATTAGGTATTTAACTGGATATGCAGGTGGAATTGAGAAGAAAGAAAAATTATTAGAAATTGAGGGTATATATGAGTAATATGTACCATTTTTTTGATGGATGTAAAACATAGATTTGAATTTACTGAAAATAAATGTAAGAAAATGCTTGCATAAATGAAAATGTGGTGTTATTATAAACGCACAAAACACAAGGAAATGGAGTAGTAAAAGGAAAGTCTTTGTTAGAGAGTTGTCGGTTGGTGCAAGACATAAGAGATGGAACTTTGAACTTACCATGGAGTGGTCAGGTTGATAAGACTTGAACGTAGGCTTAACGTTAATAAAGCAGGATGTGATAGCATCTGAAATGAGTGCATTCTTAAATGAATGAAGAAGAGTGGTACCGCGGAAGTATTGTAATTCTAACCTTTCGTCTCTTCTGTCTAACAGGCAGCAAGAAACGATTGGTTTTTTTGTTAGCTTGTTGTGCACGCTATAGGAGGAAAAGTATGAAAGCACAAAAAGTTGGAAAAATGGCGATATTTTCGGTAGGCGCCGTATTATTCTCAGCACATGCTGGAGGTGGATTTGCCACAGGAAATCAGGCAAATACATATTATGTAGGTATAGGATGGACTGGTATTGTGAGTGCCATAATAGCTATGTTGCTATTGATATTGACAATGCGAGAAGCCATGGTGATGTATAATCAGAGAAATTTGACAAGCGCAAAGGAATTGTTTGAAAACTTATATCATCCATTCGATAAGTTGGAAATCTTATTTGAGATTTTCTTTAATATCATGGTTTTGATGGCAGTTGCAGCAGCTATTAGTGGAGCTGCAAGTGCATTACAACAATACTTTGGATTTAATTATTATGCTTGTGTCGTTGCGGTTGGAATCGTTGTTCTTTGTTTAACAATTTTTGGAGCCAACGTAGTTCGTATGGCAAGTACATATATGGGTATGGCTATTTTGGTAACAGCCATTGTTATTTATGGTATGGGAATCATGAAAGGTCAAAATATTGGAGCTATTTTAGCAAATGACTTTTCTGTAAATGGCTTTATGAATATGCCTAAAGCCATCTTAAATGCATTTACATATGCAGGCTTTCAATGTGTGACATTACCAACGATCGTTGCTTGTGGAGCTATCTTACCAGATCGTAAATCTTGTTCAAAAGCAATGTGGATCTCATTTGTGATGAATGCTGTCGCATTAGTATTAAGTGTATTGATGTTAATTTCTTGGAAGAGTGTTTATGGAGAAACAACTCTACCTACATTGACAAGTTTAAATGCGATGAATGCTAACTGGATGGTTGTTGTATATGGTATTTGTTTATTACTTTGCTTAATTTCTACAGCAGTAACAACAACATTCGGATTTGTGGCACGCTTTGAAAATATTCGTGTTTTAAAGAATGTAGAAAATCCAGTGAAGAAAAGAATTATTGTATCTGTATTTATTATTGTGGTATCCATGACAATTTCTTTAGCCGGATTAACAAATATTATTAAATATGGATATGGATATTGTGGATATTTAGCTATCGCAATCATTATCGTTCCATTCTTAACTGTAGGTGTATACAAGAATTATCATACAAAAAGTGTTGAAGTAAAAGAAGGAGTAGAAGTTTATGAAAACAATTGAAATGTCTAATTATTCAGTCGGAGAAAGTTGTTACAACGAAATCCCAGGTGTATGTGAAAAATACAATGTTAAAAAAGTTGTATTGATTGGTGGTAAAAGAGCTTTGGCAGCTGCTGAGCCAAGAATTCGTGAAGCCATTAAAGAGACTGATATTATTATTACAGATTCAATTGTATATGGTATTGAATGTACTATGACAAACGTACATAAATTGACTTCAAATCCAAACGTACAAGAAGCCGATGTTATCTTTGCGATTGGTGGAGGAAAAGCTATCGATACTTGTAAAACCGCATCCATTGAAATGAATGACAAAATGGTTTTCTCATTTCCAACAATCTGTTCAAACTGTTCGGCCGCTACAGCTATTGCCGTAGTATATGATGATAATGGAGCATTGGACCACTATTCATATCCTCATTGTCCAGCACACATCTTTATCAATCCAGATGTTATCGCAAAAGCACCAAGTGAATATTTCTGGGCCGGAATTGGGGATGCGTTGTCTAAACAATGTGAAGTTGAATTCGCAACACAAGGAAAGACTTTAGATCACACGGCTACAATGGGATTGGCATTAGCGAAAACTTGTACTGCACCATTGTTGGAATATGGTAAACAAGGTATGGAAGATTGTAAAAATGATACAAATTCAGCTGCAATCGAAGCTATTGCCTTGGATATTGTCGTATCCACTGGATATGTTTCAAACTTAACAAACCAACCAGAATATTATTATAATTCAAGCATTGCGCATGCCTTCTATAATGGTAGTTGCTCAATTGCACGTGATGGACACCATCTACATGGTGAAGTTGTATCCTTTGGTGTATTAGTATTGTATGCATATGCCAAAGATGAAGAAAATTTAATGAAAATGGCAAAATTCAATAAATCAATCGGCTTACCAGTGACTTTAGCGGATGTGGACTTGGATGAAAGCCATTTGGAAGCTTTGACTGAAGCGGCTACAAAAACAAATGAGTGGAAAAATGCACCTTTCCCATTCACAAAAGAAGAGTTTATTACCGCTATTAAAAAGGCAGATGCAGTAGGTCAAAGTTTATAAGAGATCGAGAAATCGATCTTTTTTTCTGTTTTAATATTGTTTTCACATGAAAGGATTAGAATGAAGGTGTATGTGAAATTTTGTGATTTGTAGGCTGATTTGATAGGTATGTTATAATTGGTGATGTAGGTGATAAAAATGTTACTGTTTTTTAAGAGTTTACCAAGACTAGTACGCAGTGCCAATAAAGATATGCACCGTCATTTCTCGATGACCTTTTCTTCCATTGTATCGATTGGCATTGCTTTATTAATGGCTTTGTTTATATTTGTGATATATATGAATGTCGGAGGATTTACGAGTCAAATTGAAAATGAATTTATGATTCAAGTCTCTTTAAATCCAACACTAGAATATGAAGAAATTAGTGAATTATCCGATTCAATTTCATCTCTTGCTTCCGTAAAAAAAGTAACGTATTCAAGTAAAGAAGAGGAATTGGATGCGTTGATCAAAGAAAATGGGGCGATGTTTAAACAATATAAGGGAGAGGACAAGAACCCTTTATATGACGTTTTGAATGTGGAATTAAAAGACAACACAAAAATTTCAAAAGTGACAAAGAAAATTTCAAAAATGGATGGTGTTGTTCAAGCTACATATGGAGGTAGTGCTATCAACACGATGATTCAACTGTTTAAAAATATCCGTGTATGGGGAAGTGTCTTTGTTGGATTGATGGTTTTGATTGCCGTATTCTTGATTCGAAATACTATTAAAATGACAATTTTAGTACGAAAAGATGAGATTGCGATCATGCGAACAGTTGGTGCCTATAACTGGTATATTTCTTTACCGTTTGTATTAGAAGGAATCTTTATCGGCTTTTGGGGTGCATTAGGCCCTGTTTTGATTTGTATATTTGGCTATACAGGACTTTACCACGTAATGAATGGTATGTTTTTTAGTGACATGATGAGTATGCTGAAACCATATCCATTTGTATTGTGTACTTCAGGCGGCATTCTTTTGATTGGAATGGTTGTAGGAATGCTAGGAAGTTATTTAGCCGTTAGAAAATATTTGAGGTGGACACGATGAGAAAATATAAATTATATGCAGGTTTTCTAAGTTTAGCTATGGCCTGCTCATTAATCATGCCTGTTTCAGCAGAAGACTATTCGGATACAGAAGCCTGGTATGCCAAGTGTAGTCAGGCACAAACTTCACAAGCTGGCGTAAAAGCTTGTCAGGGATTTCAGGAATATCAGAAGAATCGTAAACAAAGTCTGCAAAACAGTATTGAAGCTTATACTTCAAGCATCGCTTCTTTGCAGAGTGATACGACAAAAATGGAGCAGCTTGCCAAGGAACAAAAAGAATTGGTTTCCAATCTGCAAACGCAGATAAGTGAAAAAGAAAAATCGATTGAATTGATCGAAAACAACATTAAAGAATTGGAAGAGAAGATTCAGGCAAAACAAGCTGAAATTGATGCTTGGAATGCACAAATCGAAAATCGTATGAAAAATGAACAAACAACGATTGGAACCAATATGATTATAGACTTGATCATGGGATCGGATAGTTTAAGTGATATGCTTCGTCGTATTTCCGGAGTTGAAAGAATCACAGAAGATGATCAGTCGCAAATTAAAAAGTTAAATAAATTAAAGAAAGAACTTGTTTTGCAGCAAGATGAACAAAAACGTTTAGATGAAGACGCAAAAAGTCAAAAGACAGAATTAGAATCACAAAAACAGCAGGCCAGTGAATTAGAGGAATCTTATAATAAACTGGTTGAAGAATATCAGAAAAAAATTACAGAATTAGAAGCACAGAAACGTTCCGCACAAGTGGACATGAATAGCATTCGAGACTTTGTGATTTCAACAAACTTCTCAGGATCGATTGAATCCGTATCTGGATTTATACATCCTGTACAAGGTGGAAGTAAAAGTGCAGGTACATGGGCATATCCTGGTGGAGGCATGCACTTAGGACTCGATTGGGCAGCTCCAATTGGTACAACTGTAGTAGCTCCGGCAAGTGGTGTTATTTTATATGCCGCAGCCCCTGTAGGAAGCAACTCAGGCTATTTGGGTAACTGGTCAGGATATCCTTATGGTGGTGGAAACACAATAGAAATGTTGTGTAATGTGAACGATACACTTTATGCCGTAAGTTTCTGTCACTTGTCGCAAACAATCTACGTAAGTGCAGGACAAAGCGTTTCACAAGGACAAGCAATCGCATTATCGGGAAATTCAGGAAATTCAAGTGGGCCACATACACATGTTGAAGTCTATAATCTAGGTTCAATGTCTGTAAGTGATGCGGTAGCTCGTTTTAGTGCGGGTGCTGATTTTGCGTGGGGAACAGGCTGGTCAGGCACAGGTACTTCTTGTGAAGCTGGTAAAGCAGCGCCTTGCAGGGAAAGACCAGAAAAGTTCTTTAGTTAGGAGGAACATTATGATTGATTTAAAAGATGTTTCAAAAGCATATCCCAATGGAGTACATGCTTTAAATCATGTCAATTTACATATTGATAAAGGTGAATTTGTTTATGTGATTGGAGCCACAGGTTCTGGTAAATCTACATTGATCAAAGTGCTAAATGGAGAAGAAGTTCCAGATGAAGGTACAGTTATTGTAGATGGTATTAATGTAGGGGCTTTAAAACATAGAAAAGTTCCGTACTATAGACGTAATGTTGGCTGCGTATTTCAAGATTATCGTTTACTTCCAAAATTAACTGTCTTTGAAAATATTGCCTTTGCCCTAGAAGTTGTGGGTATGCCACGCAAACATATTCGTAAACGTGTAATGGAAGTATTAGAGCTTGTTGATTTGAAAGAAAAGGCTAGAAGTTATCCAGACGAATTATCTGGAGGACAACAACAGCGTGTAACGATTGGCCGTGCCATTGCGAATAAACCAAAAGTTTTGATTGCGGATGAACCAACAGGAAATCTAGATCCCGAAAAGAGTTTAGAAATTATTTCATTATTAGAAAAGATCAACCAAAAACTAGATACAACAATCATGATGGTTACACATGATAAAGTATTGGTTGACCGCTTTAAAAAACGTACGATTATGTTAGACAAAGGATATGTGATTCACGATTCGAATAAAGGTGGGTATAAGAGTTTATGATGAAAGGTTTACGTACTTTTTTATACGAATTGAAGTATGCCTTTCTCCAAATGAAAAGACATATTATGTTGTGCTTTTCTGCCATTAGTGCCATTGGCATTACCCTACTTTTGATTGGTTCGATATTGATTATTGGATTACACGTTAATTATTTTTCGAATGATGTTCAAAAAGATTTGAGTATTCACGTTATTTTAAATGAGGATATTGATGATGAAACAGCTATATCAAGTATTCAGAGTGAAATATCTAAATTCAAGAATGTTTCAAAGGTAGAAGTATCCTCTAAAGATGATGAACTTGAACTTATGATCAAAGAAAAGGGAGATGCTTTTAAAGCCTATCGAGGAGAAACAAATCCTTTATCCAATGCTTTCTTTGTTTATGTAAAGAATGCTTCTTCTATCCGTAAAACAAGTGCGCAGATTCAAAAAATTGATGGCGTATCCAGCACGGCTTTTGGAGGAGACAGCGTTACAAGCTTAGTAGACATGTTGAATATGATTCAAAAGATTGGTTTAGGCATTGTTGCTTTATTGATTCTATTGTCTTTATATTTGATTTATAACACGATTCGAACGACAATTGATTCAAGAAGTGATGAAATCATTATTATGCGTACAGTAGGTGCAACGAATGGTTTCATCAGTAATCCATTCATTGTCGAAGGTATTTTTATTGGACTACTTGGATCTATCGTTCCATATTTATTGGTGCATTTTGGATATGAAAAGCTGTACGAAAGTTTAGACGGAAAACTATTCACACCTATGTTTGCCCTATTTAAACCAAGTACAATCAGCTTTCAAGTAGGACTCTCTATCATTCTTGCAGGAGCCTTGATTGGTGGGCTTGCATCCTTGTTTGCGGCAAGAAAATATTTGAAAATGAAACGATAAAAACATTGCAGAATAAAGGATTGTTTCGTATACTTTCTATATGGAATTATTGGGGCGAATGATTCGTCCCATTTTGTTTTAGAACAGGATGAGCTTATGAGAAAAAAAAGTCAAACAATATTGATTACACTACTATGCATTGCATGTTTTGGCGCAGGCATAAGTGTACCAGTTATTTTAAATAAAAAAACGACAGGAAATAGTAAAGAACAAGAAAAATTTGATACCATTTATTCAATTTTGAATTCAGATTGGTATTATTCGAATAAAATCAAAAATTTGGATTCCAAACTTATGGAACAAGCTATTGATGGAATGACAACTCTAGATCAAGATGCTCATACAAACTATTTTGACTTAGAACAAGCCAAAGCCTTTTCAAGCAGTCTTGAAGGAAGTAATGTAGGATTAGGAATCTCCTTTTATTTAAATGAAAATAAAAACTTCGTCGTATCCAACGTATACATCAATTCAACAGCGGATAAGAAAGGCTTAAAGCCCCATGATGAAATCATTTCATTAGATGATTTAAAATGTAGTGAAAATGATTCGGATACAATCATTAAATATATTAAGGCGCATGAAGGACAGAATGTTAAGACAAAATATCTTCGTGATGGAAAAGAATATACTACAAATTTGATTCCAGGTATTTTTGATTCAACGGTCGTATGTAACGTATACGAAGATTATGGAGAAATTATTCTAACGAGTTTCTCAGGAAACAGTGGCAAAGATTTCTCAAAGGCAATGTCTCGCCTACAAGAAGCAGGAATCAAAAAGGTGGTCTTAGATTTACGTAATAATGGTGGCGGCTATTTAAATGCGGCATTGGAAATTTCGAGTTCTTTGATTCCGAAAAAGTCAGTTGTCTTCAAGGAAAAAGATAAAGATGGCAAGTTCACTAAACAAATGACAAAAGATGAATTCAATCAAGTAAAAATGGACAAGATTGTTGTTCTACAAAATGAAAATACGGCAAGTGCAGCCGAAGTTTTGATTGGTGCTTTAAAAGATAATTTAGGGGATACAGTGACTACGGTAGGAACAACATCTTACGGTAAAGGTACCGAACAAGTTACAGTACCATTCTCAGATGGAACAAGTTTTAAGTATACAGTGGCACGTTGGTATACGCCAAAAGGTACAAGTATCAACAAGAAGGGTTTTAAACCAGATGTTGAAGTAAAACTTGGAGAAGTGAAGACAACGTCCTATTATAAAGTCAAGAAAAAGGATGTCATCAAAAAAGACAGCGTGGATGATAATGCCCAAGCTTTACAAGTATATCTGAAGTATTTAGGATATGATGTGGATCGAACAGATACATATTTTTCAAATACCAGCTCTCAAGCTTTGGCAAGTTTTCAACAGGACAATCGTTTAGAAGTAACGGGAGATTGTGATAAAAAGACGTGGGATCTTTTGATGGAAAAAGTATTGTTGAAGATGAATGAAACACCAAGTGATGATACGCAAAGACAAAAAGCGATAGAAGAGGCACAAAAGTAAGTATAAACTTACTTTTGTGTATTATATATATGTGAAGGATGTGAGCATATGGAAAATCAGTTTGAATTAGTATCTGAATATAAACCGAGTGGAGATCAGCCAGAAGCTATTAGGGAATTGGTTTCTGGTTTAAAAGAAGATAAAAAGTTTCAAGTATTGTTGGGAGCTACAGGAACTGGAAAAACATTTACAATTTCGAATGTGATTGCCCAAGTGAATCGGCCAACCTTGGTGTTTGCACATAATAAAACTTTGGCGGGACAGTTGTATTCTGAATTTAAAGAATTTTTTCCACATAATCGTGTGGAATATTTCGTCTCTTATTTTGATTATTACCAGCCAGAAGCCTATTTGCCAAAAACAGATACATATATTGACAAAAACACAAAGACCAATGAAGAATTGGATATGCTTAGAATGGCAGCTGTAAATAGTGTTTTAGAACGAAGAGATACGATTATTGTAGCTAGTGTTGCCTCTATTTATGGTGCTAGTAATCCAGAACAATATCGTCATATGATCTTTACTTTAAGAAGTGGACAGATCATTGAAAGAAATGAATTGATGCTGGCATTGGTACATCAACAATATAAGCGTAATGATACAGATCCATTAAGAGGGACTTTTAGAGTACGTGGGGATGTCATTGAAATTACACCAGGGCATACGGATCGTTATTTAATTCGTATTGAAATGTTTGATGATGAAGTGGAAAGAATCTGTGAAGTCGATCCAGTAACAGGACATGTCAATCAGTCTTATCAGTTATATATTATTTATCCAGCTAACGGCTATGCGACAAGTATGGATATCATCAATCATGCAGCAGACACAATTCAAGAAGAATTGGATGAAAGATTGGCTTATTTTGATGAGCAGGGTAAACCATTAGAAAAAGAGCGTTTGGAACAACGATGTCGCTACGATATAGAAGCATTAAGAGAATTTGGCGTATGCCCAGGTATTGAAAACTATTCAAGGCATATTGATGGCAGAAAACCAGGTGAAAGACCTTATACACTATTTGATTATTTCCCAGACGATTTTTTACTTGTAGTAGATGAAAGCCATGTTTCGTTACCACAAATTCGTGGCATGTATAATGGAGACCGTGCAAGAAAACAAATATTGGTAGATTATGGCTTTAGACTTCCAAGTGCTTTAGATAATCGACCTTTGCGTTTTAATGAATTTGAGGGGTTGATTAAAAATGCCATCTTTGTATCCGCAACACCAGGAGATTATGAACTGGATCAAACGCATGGGGAAATTGTTGAACAAATCATTCGTCCAACAGGTCTTTTAGATCCGGAAGTCGAAGTGCGTCCTATTGAAGGTCAAATTGATGACTTAGTAGATGAAATCAAGGAGCGCATTGAAAAACATGAAAGAACTCTGATTACGACGCTAACGGTTCGTATGGCCGAAGATTTAACTTCGTATTTAAAAAATATGGATTTAAAAGTAGCGTGGCTACACCATGAAGTTACAACGATTGAACGTACGGAGATCATTCATGATTTACGCCAAGGTAAATACGATGTACTTGTAGGTATCAACTTATTAAGAGAAGGTTTGGATATTCCAGAAGTCAGCTTGATTGCGATATTAGATGCGGATAAAGAAGGTTTCTTAAGATCAAGACGATCATTGATTCAGATTATTGGTCGTGCGGCACGTAATGCCAAAGGTAAAGTTATTATGTATGCCGACAAAATTACGGAAAGTATGCAGGAAGCCATAGATGAAACTGCAAGACGTAGATCGATACAGATGGAATATAATGAAAAACATGGTATTGTTCCAAAGACAATCATCAAACCAATCCATGATGTAGTTCGTTCTAAGGAAACTAAGGAAATGGCGGCTAAGTATTTGAAGAAGAAAAAGTTGCCGGCAAAACAAAAGGAAAAGATGATCAAAGAATTAGAGCAGGAAATGAAAGAGGCAGCTCGTACTTTAGATTTCGAAAGAGCAGCGCAGTTAAGAGATATCTTGTTTGAGATGAAAGGTGAAAAATAACGTGATTCAAAAAAAGAATGGAATTGTCGTAGTAGGTGCGATTTTTGTGGATATTAAAGGCTTTCCACAAGATATATATGTTCCTGATGGGAGAAATGCAGGATATATTGAGTATATTCATGGTGGTGTAGCACGAAATGTTGTAGAAGATATTGCAAATTTAGGTTTAAACTCAACATTTGTTAGTATTGTTGATAATACGGCATTAGGAGAAGATGTTAAACAGAGATTGCAAAATCGAAATGTGAATACAGATTATATGAAATCTATCGAAAACGGTATGGGTACATGGCTAGCTGTTTTTGATCATAATGGAGAATTAGCGGGTTCAATATCTCATCGTCCGAATTTAATGCCGATCTATTCAATTTTAGAAGAAAATGGAGACACAATTATTGAAAATAGCGATTCTGTGGTGGCTGAAATAGATATGGATGAGGAAATTGTTGAAAAAGTTGTTTATTTATGTCAAAAACATAATAAAAAATTATTTGGTGTTGTCAGCAATATGAATATTGCGATTGAAAGAAAAGATCTTTTGAAGCAATTTGATTGTTTGATCTGTAATCAATTAGAATCGAGTATTCTTTTTTCAAGAGATTTTAAAGAGATATCAGCAGAAGAATTAAGTCATACATTGATTGATGAACTGCAGCAATCAGAATTTAACTCTTTGATTGTAACACTTGGTGAAGCGGGATCTTTATATGTGAAAAACAACGGTGAAAGCGGCTTTTGTCAGGCTCGTCAAATCGAGGTAAAGGATGCAACAGGAGCAGGAGATGCATTTTGTGCTGGGACAAGTGCTGGACTAACTTATGGTAAGAGTATGCTTGAGGCTATGAAGATAGGTAGTCATTTAGCTAGTTCTGTCATAGCTTCGTGTGAAAATGTATGTCCTTGTTTTTCACAAGATAAATTTGATATTGTGAAAAAATAAACAAATTAGTTGCATGATGGAAGATTATGTGTTATTTTATTTGCGAACATAGATTCAATGAGTTCTTCGGGGCAGGGTGTAATTCCCTACCGGCGGTAAAAGTCCGCGACCCACGCAAGTGGTTGACTTGGTGTAATTCCAAGACCGACAGTATAGTCTGGATGGTAGAAGACACAAAAGTATTTTTTGTATTTTTTAGACCCCGAGAAGATTTTTCTTGGGGTTTTCCTTTTGGAAGAGCTTATCCGAATCAAAAGGAGGTAAAAAGATGAAAAAATGGAATGTTCAAACAATTGTATTAACGGCGATGCTTGCAGGTCTTGCAGGAGCTTTGATGTCACTGGAATTCTCTTTACCAATGATGCCACCATTCTACAAGATTGATTTTAGTGATGTACCAAGTATTATTGCTCTATTTAGTTTAGGTCCTGTATCTGCCACTTTAGTAGAAGTTATTAAATTAGTTGTAAAAGTTGTGACAGTAGGAACAAACACTGCTTATGTGGGTGAACTCGCAAATCTTTTAGGCATTGTTCTATTTATTTTACCAACATGGTTTGTGTACAAGAAGATGAATAAGACAAGAAAAGCTGTTATTGTCTCTTTAATTGTTGGAATTCTAATTCGTACCGTATTCGCATGTTTCTGTAATGCATGTATTACTTTGCCACTATATGCCAAAGCTATGGGAATGCCGTTAGATTCTGTTGTGCAGATGGTAGGTTCTGTAAATCCAAGTATTAAAGATTTAACTTCATTTATTGCACTTGCGACAATTCCATTTAACTTGATCAAAATCTCAGCTAACTACATCATTGGATATTTCTTGATGGAAAGATTGGCTGCCATTCGTCCAAGCTTTAAATTTATCTACGAGGCAAAATAAGTATGATTTGTAAGTATCAAGAATTAACACGTTTAGAAATGGAACAAGTCGATCGAGAAAACACAATTGTTTTGATTCCATTAGGGGCATTAGAACAACATGGAAATCAAGCACCACTTGGTACGGATACACTCATTGCCACAGCTATGTGTGACTATATTGAAAAAGAGTTAAAGGACGAGGACATAAATTTATTGTTGTTTCCAGTCATTCCAGTCGGATTGAGTACGGAACATAAAGAGTTTTGTGGCTCCATTACATTTAAACCTATGACTTACTATCATATGTTGTATGACATATGTGAAAGTCTAGCTCATCATGGCTTTAAAAAATTGGTTCTTCTTGTATGTCATGGTGGAAATGCACCGGTCGCCAATTTGATTTCTAGAGAAGTAAGAAGTGATTTTAAAGTGTATCCATTTGTATTAAACTCAGGAGCCTTTGATCATCCAGCTGTAAAGGCAACGATTTCTAAAGGGAATACTTTTGATTTTCATGGCGGAGAAATGGAAACTTCCATGGTCATGGCAATTGATGAAAGTTTAGTTAAGTTAGAAACAAGTGAAAAGGGTATTCCTAAAAATACAGCTATGAAAGCACATTTGTCTTGGCTTGCATCGGATTGGGTAACTGAGCAGCAAAAACCAATTGGGATTGGTGGAGATCCAAGGGGCGCCACTAAAGAAAAGGGAGAAATCATTTTATCAATTAGCGCAAAAGAAATTGTTAAGGATTTGATTTTAATTCGTGACTTTAAAGAATAATATTTTGAAACGGTTTACATTTGATAAAAATGCGTTCACTCTTTATAATTATAAGTATGATAAAAGTAGCCATATTAGAATATGAAAAAGAAACTAAGGACATCGTTTTTCAATTATCTAAATTGTTTATGCATGAGGATTGGTGTTTTCGTCATTACTTAAAGGCGAGTGATCTGGCAAAACGGATGAAGGAAGAAGAGTATCAATTATTTGTGTTTGATGAAATGTTTAAGACGAATCGTATTGAAAGTGTATTTGTACATGATAATCCCAATGCGATTGTGATTTATGTGTGTGAAAATCCAATTAAGACGCGTGGCGATGATGAAAGAAGTCGTGTGTTCTATATTTCAAAAGAAAATATCGCAGATGACATTTCAGCTTATGATCAAATGATTCGTTCGCAATGTATTCAAAGTCATGTATATGAATTTAATTATGATGGAGTTCGTATGAATCTTTCGTATGAAGATATCTACTATTTGGAAAAGAATGAAAAGATGGTGTATTTCTATACAAAAAAAGGCGTTTTCCATAAGCGTGATAGTATGAATGCACTTGAAGAAGTGTTTAAAGAGTTTGGCTTTTTACGAGTACACGTATCCTATATTGTGAATTCTAAATATATTGTGGCTTGGTATAAAGATGAAGTTGAGCTTATAAACAAGGTTCTGATTCCTGTTTCGAGAGGAAAAAAGCGAAAGATATCGATGAAATAACCGGTTTTACCAGTAAAAAGGCGAGTTTTACCACTTGCCTTTTCTTTTTGATTTTGTTGGTTATAATGAAAGTGTAAAGAGAAGTAAGAGCAGAGAAAACTTCTCTTAAGACAAAAAGAGAGCGGTGAGAAGATGACAATAACATAGAGTTGAAACGGAAAGTTTTAACTATAAAAAGTTGAAGCTATGGAGAGAAGGCTCCAAAGGTTAAGCTAGAGGAATTCTAGAAAAAACATTCAGTGGAACTTAACAAGAAAAGGAAATAGGATTTAGATAAAGGGTTTTTATCGAGTGAATAATCACAAAAAGGATAGAGTACTTGGAATGTTAAGGATATCATCCAATCTAGATCATGGAACTTAAAGATACTCATATATGGTCATACTTGAGAAAATGCTTAAGGAAAATGAATAGAATAAAATCATAATGTGGATGATAAAAAATTGGATAAGGTAGAAAAGTTATCCGGTTTAAAAAAAGTGAATAAATAAATCAGAGCAGATGGAATGTCTGCTCTAATTTTTGTATAATTGTCTCGGTGATGAAGATATGGAAATTAGCTATTATGATAATCCATTCGCATCCAAAAGAACGAATGTGATTGCACGAAATGGTGTAGTTTGTACAGGAAATAATTTAGCTACACAAGCTGGTTTAAGAATGCTTATGCAGGGTGGAAATGCCGTAGATGCGGCCATTGCGACGGCAGCTTGTTTGACGGTTGTAGAACCATGTTCAAATGGGCTTGGATCCGATGGATTTGCGATTGTATGGATGAAAGATAAGATGTATGGCATGAACAGTTCAGGTCATTCTCCATATGCGATTTCGGCAGATAAAGTGGATGAAATTCCAAAACGAGGATGGATTCCAGTTACGGTGCCTGGTGCAGTAAAGGGTTGGAAAGCTTTAAGTGAAAGATTTGGTTCTTTGCCGTTTAAAAAGTTATTAGAACCTGCCATTGATTATGCAAGAAATGGATATCCAGTCAGTGCAGAGATTGCTCGTATGTGGAAAAAAGCATTAAATGCGATTCCAAATAGTGAGGAGTTTAAGAGCTGGTATGATACTTTTACTTTTGATGGAAAAACACCTGAACCAGGACAGATGATTTGCATGCCAAAACTTGCGGATGCACTAGAAAAGATTGCTGATACAAATACAGATGCTTTGTATTATGGAGAATTGGCAGATCGTATTGATGAAGAATCTAAAAGATTTGGTGGATTCTTACGAAAACAAGATTTAGAAGATCACAAGGTTGAATGGGTCAATCCAATTCATGTAGATTATCATGGCTATCAAGTGTGGGAATTACCTCCTAATGGACAGGGCATTGTGGCTTTAATGGCTTTGAATGTTTTAAATAATTTTCAATTTAAAGATAGAGATGTGGATTGTATTCATACGCAGATGGAAGCTTTAAAAATGGCTTTTGCGGATGCCAAAGAATATGTTACAGATCCTAAATGTATGAATATGCCAGTGGATGATTTGATAAGTGTTGATTATGGTAAACAAAGAGCGAGTCAAATTGGTCATTTGGCTTTGCCACCAAGGGTAGATAAGCCGCATGGCTCCGGTACAGTCTATTTGTGCACAGCAGATAAAGATGGCAATATGGTTTCATATATTCAATCAAACTATATGGGATTTGGTAGTGGCATTGTCGTAGATGGAGTTTCCTTACAAAATCGTGGATATGATTTTAGTTTAGATCCATCTCATGTGAATTACTTGATGCCTCATAAAAAGACGTATCATACAATTATTCCTGGTTTTTTGACAAAAGATGATAAACCAGTTGGGCCTTTTGGTGTAATGGGCGGTTATATGCAGCCACAGGGACATATGCAAGTTGTCACAAACATGATTGATTTCCATTTAAATCCACAGATGGCTTTAGATGCCAAACGATTTCAGTGGATAGAGAATATGAAATTTATTGTTGAGCCAGGCTTTGATGAGAATATAATTACTGAATTAAAGAAACGTGGTCATGAAATTGAAATAGAGCCTGAATTAGCAATGTTTGGGCGTGGACAAGTCATTATTCGATTAGATAATGGTGTCTATGTTGCAGGATGTGAATCAAGGACGGATAGTAATATTGCTTGTTATTAAAATTATGTGATAAAATCATAGTAAATAGAAAAGTTGAGGAATTATACATGAAGCTTTTAGCTACAGATTATGATGGTACATTACGTTATGCACAGGATGTAATGCCAGAAGATTTAAAATCGATTGAAGAATGGAAAAATAAGGGGAACAAATTCGTGATTGTGACGGGTCGTTCTAAAGAATCGATTGATGCGCAAATCAAATTATTTAATTTACCATGTGATTATTTGATCACAAATAATGGTGGTATGGTTTTTGGTGAAAATGGAGATGTCTTGTTGTCGAATTATTTGAATTTTGATGTTTGTGTAGACATTTTACATAATGTTAAAAAATTAGACACTGTGATTAGTTATGTTGTAAATGATGGAATTCACCGTCATCGTATTGTATTGCAGCCAGATGCAGTGGATCATCGTTATCCAAATTTAAAACCAGATGTTACGGAAGCCGAATTGTTGGATATGACACATTTTGCACAGATCGTATTATCAATGGAAGATACAGATTCAGCTTTAGAAGTGGCAAGTAAAATCAATGATTTGTATTATGAACAAGTTGTTGCTTATCCAAATAATTTCGTTGTTGATATTGTACCAAAGGGGATTTCTAAAGCGACAGGTATAGATTTCTTGATTGAATATGCGAATATCAAAGAAGAAGATGTATATACAATTGGTGATGGACATAATGATATTCCGTTGATTGAATTTGGTATGCATGGTTCAGTTATGTCGTGTGCAGATGAAGATGTAAAAGCACATGCTCAAGTTGAGTATGATTCAGTAAGTGATTTAATTTCAAAAAATTTATAAATAAAATAAGGGGGTATTTTAGATGAGTTTCAGCTTATCTGATATTACATTCCTAATTCGATTATTATTGGATATTTTAGTAGTATGGGGATTGATATATTCTGGCCTAAGAATTGTGCGTAATAATTCACGTACGATCCAACTTGTGAAGGGTGTATTGATTATCGTTTTAATCAAGGCTTTAGCTGTATGGCTAGGCTTAAATGCTTTAAATTATTTGATTGAAATGTTCTTGAATTGGGGAGTTGTCGTTATTTTGGTTGTTTTCCAACCTGAAATTCGTGGTATGTTGGAGAAAGTTGGTAAAACAACAGCCATCTTAACAACGGATGTCTCCGTTTCACAAATTCAACAGATGATCAATGAATTGGTAGAGGCATGTACAGAAATGTCAAAATCAAAGACAGGAGCCTTGATTTCTATCGAAAGAACACAGAGCTTGTCCGATTTTATTCGTACAGGAATTGTGATGGATTCGGAAGTTTCAACTGAATTATTAGGAACAATATTTCAGTATGGAACACCAATGCATGATGGTGCCGTTATTATTCAGGGGAATAAAATAGCGTGTGCAGCAGCTTATTTTCCTCCAACCACAAAGGATCTTCCTAGTAAGTATGGAGCAAGACATAGAGCGGCTGTCGGTATTAGTGAAATTACAGACTCAATCACAATTATTGTGAGTGAAGAAACAGGAAATATTTCAGTTGCGGTCAATGGGCAGTTAACGCAATATCCACCAGAAGGTTTACAGCGTTATCTAACAAATATGTTAGTGACAGAATCAAGTCAAAATCCGTCTTCAATTCTTGTTCCTATGTTGTCTCAAGCCAAGTCCATGGGCAAACGTGCTAAAAAGCAGACTGAGGACGCAAATAAGGATGAGCGTGTGAAGGCAATTGAAATTGTGAATTTATATGAACAGAAAAAGGAGGGCAGTCAACATGGAATCTCCAAATAAGAAGAGCCCTTCTGTATGGTTTAATGAGTTGCGTGGTTTACTGACTTTGATATTTCAAAAAGTTAGTAAACTCGTAGACCGTGTATTATTTGATAAAAAAGGATCTGTAATTATTTCTTTGGTTTTATCCATCATGATTTGTGTTGTGATCAACTATGAAGATATTAGTTTAAAATTGTTCAACGATACAAGAACAACTGTGGATCTAAGAAATGTAGCTGTTGAAGTACTAGCAGATACAGATAAATATGATGTGGCTGGTGTGCCAAGTACAGTAGATGTTTCATTAACTGGAGATGCGACAAGTATTCAGGTATTCCGTTCAAAGGGTAGTGTGCAAGTCGTAGCTGACTTGAAAAAATATTCGGAAGGTGAAAATATCATCAATTTAAAGGTAAAGAATTTGCCAGAAAAAATTGAAGCTGTTGTAAATCCTGCTACAATTGATGTTACACTTTCTAAAAAAGTTACAAAATCATTCACAATCCAACCAGAATTGTTAGTGGGATCAAATCAAAAGGTAACTGATTTTGAAACACCTACATTAGATGTGATGACAGTTAAGATTACGGCAAGCCAGAATCAATTGAATTCAATTCGAATTGTGAAGGCGTTGATTGACTGTACAGGTCAAATTCAAGATTTTGAGGCTAATGCATCGTTGGCGGCTTATGATGCGAAGGGTAATCGAGTAAATGTTACACTATCACCAGAGACAGTACATGCAAGTGTGAAATTAGCTAAAAATACATCATTAGACAAGGAGGATTCAGAGTAATGGGTAAGTATTTTGGAACAGATGGAGTTCGTGGAAGAGCGAATGAAGGTTTAACTTTAGATATGTCTATTAAGATTGGACAATATTTAGGCTGGTATTATGGAAAAGAAAAACATGCGAAAATCTTGATTGGTAAAGACACAAGACTTAGTGGAGACATGTTTGAATTAGGTCTTGCGGCGGGTGCTACAAGCATGGGCGCTCAAGTCTATTTATTAGGTGTATGTCCAACTCCGGCTATTTCTTATTTGGTTCGTAAAGAACGCTTTGATTGTGGAATCATGGTAAGTGCAAGTCACAATCCATATTACGATAATGGAATCAAGTGTTTTAACCACAATGGAGAGAAGATGGAAGAAGAACTTCTTCTTGAAGTTGAAAAATATATGGATGGTTTAACCGATTTAGATCTAGTGACTGGAGATCACATTGGAGAATATTTTGAATGGGAAGATGGACTAGAAATCTATATGAGCTGGTTAAAAGAATGCGTTCCTGTAGACTTATCTGGTATGATGATTCTTTGTGACTTGGCAAATGGGTCTGCGACAAGTACTGCAGTTGAAACATTGGATTCTTTAGGTGCTACAGTGGATGCCATCAACAATTCGCCAAATGGAATCAACATCAACAATAAGTGTGGATCTACACATCCTGAAGGACTACAAAGAATGATGCGTGAAGGGGACTATGATATTGGTTTGGCATTTGATGGCGATGCCGATCGTTTGATCATGGTGGATTCAGATGGAAAGCTTTGCGATGGAGACTACATCTTATATATTTGTTCTCGCTACATGAAATCAATCAATCATTTAAACAAGAATATGGTTGTCACAACGGTTATGGCAAACCTAGGTTTATATAAGGCTTTAGATGCGAATAAGATTGATTATATTCAAACGGCAGTAGGAGATAAGTATGTATTTGAAGAAATGCAGAAGAATGACTACTGGGTTGGTGGAGAACAAAGTGGACACATCATTTTCTTAGAACATGAAGTAACGGGTGATGGTTTAATGACGGCTTTAAAGATTCTAGAAATCATGAAAGCTACAGGAAAATCATTGAAGGAATTAAGTGAAGGATTGTTTATTTATCCACAGTTATTAAAGAATGTGACTGTTAAAGATAAGAATGCATGTCTAGAAAGTAAAGAACTACAAGAAGTTGTAGATGCAGTTGCGAATGATTTAGGAAATGAAGGACGTATCTTAGTTCGTCCAAGTGGGACAGAACCATTGATTCGTGTCATGGTGGAAGCGAAAACAGATGAGTTATGTGCTCAATATGTTAAGCGTGTTACAGATTTCTTAGAAGAAAATAATTTTTAGAAAGAGGGTGGCCCAATGAAAAGAGTCATTAGTATTGTTGAAGACGAGAAGGATATCAATAATCTAGTTGCCCAATACTTACGAAAAGAAGGATATGAGGTTCATTCTTACTATACATACGAAGAGGCAAGTGCACATGTTGCGGATGATGATGTGCATTTGTGGATCTTAGATATTATGTTGGATGATAAATCTGGTTTTGACTTGATTGAAGAAATTCGCCTTCAAGGACCAGAAACGCCAGTTATCTTTATGTCTGCGCGTGATAAAGAATTTGACCGTATTATTGGATTAGAGAAAGGTTGCGATGACTATATCACAAAACCATTTTCACCAAAAGAATTAGTATTAAGAGTCAACAATATCATTAAGCGTGCTTATCGTGATGATAATAATCGCATTAGCATTGATGGATATGAATTGGATGAAGAACAACGAAAAATCTATGCGGACAATGTAGAAATTGAATTAACGACAAAGGAATTTGACTTGTTGATGATGTTTATCAAAAACAAAGGAATTGCCTTCTCACGTGATAAAATTCTTGAAAATGTTTGGGATGAAAACTACTTTGGTAGTGATCGTGTCGTAGATGATACTTTGCGTCGTTTGCGTAAAAAACTTCCAAATTTAAACATTCATACAATCTATGGATATGGATATCGTTTAGGGTGATACAAATGTATCCCCTTTTCTTTTTCTTATGGTAAAATGTTTATGATGAGGTGATATTTTATGAAGGGACCTTCCTTTTATTTTCAAAAAATGTCATTAACGCGACAAATTTTAACAATTATTTTGACGGTTTTGATGTTTTTTATCATGTTTTTCTTTGTGTTTGTCAGTGATAATATTGATCGAACCATTACTAAACAAATGTATGAACTGATCTTAAATCGACAAACACCGATCGTTGGATTAGTGGATTCGAAACAAACCAATAGTATAGATGACATTTATGCTTTCTTAGCGAGTGACAGTGTTCAAACAAACTGTATTATTCAAGATGGTAAAATGAATGTGATCTCAAATCAGAGTTCCAAAAGAAAACCAGTGAATCATAAAGTATATGAATATTTATTAGATCAATCCAAACAAATGAATTCTGAAAATGAAGAAGCACTACAGGGAACGATTACGGTCGCAAATTCGAAGTATTATTATCGTTTGATCTATTGTCATGACGGTATAATTTTGGCGAGTTTTATGGATGATACGTATGCGACACAATTTAGAGATTCATTGATTGATTCTACGGTATACGTTATTGTGATTGCGTTTATGATTGTATTCCTGATTATTTTAATGTGGGTATTCTCTATTATTCATCCTTTGAATTTAATTCGAAATTATATTGAACAAATTAAATATGGAAAAGAAGTAGAACTTCATTTAAATCGTGATGATGAAATTGGTGAAATGGCGACTGCGATTGTGAAGATGAACGATGAATTGAAAAAGCAGGATAAAGCCAAAGAAGATATGATTCATAATATTTCGCATGATTTAAAAACGCCGATTGCGACAATTAAATCGTACGCTGAATCTATTAAAGATGGTATCTATCCTTATGGAACTTTGGAAAGCAGTGTTGATGTCATCTTAGATAATGCACAGAGATTAGAAAATAAAGTACATTCTTTATTATATATGAATCGTGTTGAATACTTGGTGGCAAGTGACGCTGAGGGTGTAGTCACAAATATGAAGGATGTTGTGGAACAGGTTGTATTAAATGCAGCCGTGATTCGCCCTGAAATTCAAGTGATTACAGATGTAGAAGAAGTCTTCTTTGATGGTTTGATTGAAGCGTGGCGTGTAGCCATTGAAAACATTATGGAAAATGCATTCCGTTATGCGAAATCTTACATTAAGATTGAAGTAAGAGAAGACTGGTTGTGTATTAGTAATGATGGTCCAAAGATGCCTGAAGATCGCATTCAATCTTTATTTAGACCTTATGAAAAAGGCGAAGGTGGACGTTTCGGGCTAGGATTATCCATTGTTTCTAAGGTTTGTAAGGCCAACCACTATATTGTGAAAGGTGAAAACAGCGAGGATGGAGTTCGCTTTATCATTTATCGTAAAACCAAAAAACAAAAGAAGAAAAAAGAAAATAATTGGGTAAAAAATAAAGGAGAAAAAGCATGATGAATGTCGCAACGATTGGCTCTGGTGTTATAGTAGAGCGCATGATTGAAGCTATGCGTTTAGATGGTCGATACAATTTATATTGTGTATATTCTAGAACAAAGAAGCGCGCTAAAGAATTTGCCGAAAAACATGGGATTCAAAAGTATTACACGGACATGGAAGAAATGTTGAATGATGAAAATGTGGATATTGTTTATGTGGCAAGTCCAAACTCCTTACATTATTCACAATCAAAAATGGCGTTGGAACATAAGAAGCATGTTATTAATGAAAAACCATTTACGCCAACTTTAAAAGAGTGTAATGAACTATTTGAAATAGCTGAAAAAAAGGGTGTCTATATTTTTGAAGCCATCACAAATGTGCATTTGCCAAATTATAAAATTATTAAAGAAAATTTGTCGAATTGCGGAGATATCAAGATGGTTCAGTGTAATTTCTCACAATATTCATCGAAGTATCAAAAGTATAAAGATCATGTTCAAACAAATGCCTTTGATCCAGCCTTCAATGGTGGAGCTTTAATGGATATCAATGTATATAATTTACATTTTGTGACGGGAATGTTTGGTAAGCCGAATGAGGTTCATTATTTTAAAAATGTTGGATACAACGGCATCGATACAAGTGGAATTATTATTATGCAGTATCCCGATTTTATCGCAACTTGTACTGGTGCTAAAGATTGTTCAAGTCCTTATGCAGTATATGTACAAGGGGATCAAGGAACGATTATTGTCTCTGGTGCGAGCAGTGGTGTATGTAAAGATGTTTATTTTGATATGCCGAAAAAAGATCAGATTGGCAAAAAGGCAGCGGACACAAAAGAAAAAATCAGTATTGAACAACCAAATCACATGTTGTATGAGTGTCAGGACTTTATGGATATCATTCTAAATAAGGATGAAGAAGCTTATACAATGTATAAGGAACAAACCCAAATGGTTGTAGAACTATTAGAAAAGCTATCATGATGATAGCTTTTTTTTGAAAATATAATTTTTTTCAGTACTTTGACTCGCATCAAAAGTGTATCCTAAATCTGAAAATTGAGTAATATCTTTGATGTTTTCAATCTGATTTTCGGCAAGATAGCGAACCATGGCTCCTCTTGCCATCTTGGCATAAACACCTTTTTCTTTTCCGTTTTCTTCGACAAAACGAACATCAATCAATGGTTTATATTTTCGAATGGTTTTGGCATATTCTTCACTTGCCAGATTTAAAATGGGTTCATCTATTTGATTAGAAAGATCGTCTTTCCAAAAGTCATACAAAGAGAATGGGCATTTTGTCTGCATTTCTAAACGATAGGGTGTGATCGCATCCAGTGGTTTTAAAAGACCATAAAATCCAGAAATAATGTAAAGATGTTCTTGAATATATTTGATTTGATCATCTGTAAATACATGGGGTGCTATATATTGATATTGTATGCCAGAATAGCTTAGTATGGCTGGTGTTGTATTTTTATTTAGACTCATATTTTGGAATTGATCATATGTAGTCTGGGCAATTGTGTCTGAACATTTTAAATAAGATTTTAATTCTGAATATTCTAAACTTTGAATATGATTTAAAAGTTCAGTTGTCTTGGATAAGAACATGGGTGTTGTACACTCTATGTTGATATCATCGATCATTTTCATTTTCTTAGCGGGTGAGATAATTATTTTCATAATAATATTGTATAATAGGTGTCAAGAAAAGAAAGTGAAGATTATGGTGAAAACCGAAGAAATGTTAAAGAATTTAGAGGAATTGATCAATACACCGATTGGCAAAAGCGAACAATATTAACTATTGTGTAGATACATATTATCATTTTGGCTCAGATGCTACAGCGGCGATTCGTGCTGGAAACAATATTATGCCTGCTGTATTTGGGGTTGGTTGTATGAATTCGCATGGCTATGAAAGAACGAGAGTTCAAGCTATTGAGGATTGTGCACGTCTAATATTGGCTTATGTATTAAGTGAATAGAAAAAGAGATATCTTTGCGATACCTCTTTTTTGGTTGAACTAAAATGTGAAATGGATTTGTTCAACCATATACATTCTAAATGATTTTCAAACGTATTCATAGACTGAAAAACGATAAATGGTCGATGAAAGAAGAAAAAATAAATATTTGTTAAAGAATTTCACATAATTCATATCCATTATGGATTTGATTCAACATTTTTTCTTTTGTTTGTTTAAATAAATCAAATTGCTTTTTAGCCTCATTCACGTTTTGATAGACCTTCCAATCTCCGACTAAGTAATAGGGCTTGTGTTCAATAAATCCAATTACATCATCTAAGGGATAACCAAGAAATACACCTATTTCATGAGGAAAGTTTTTTGTGTTAAGTCTTTTTTTGAGTTCTTGTATACACAGTTCAAAAGTATTTGGATATTGATAGGATTTTAGAAAATTTTGAACTGCATTTGAGGAAATATAGTCTTTAAGTTTGGAATTGTATACATAAATGGTGTATTGAGTTTCTTGTTCTATGAGGATAAAGAAGATCCCTTTTGAATTGAATTGTTGATTGTATTGTTTGATAAATGATCGAATACTATCATCGTCTTTTGGAAGGTGGAACATATTGGCATATTTATATTGCTTCAGTGCAGGTGCACAATAATTGGCCAATAATGATTCAAAACGCTGTTTCGGCATAATTAAGCTCCAATCGCTTTTTTGATGCTTTCGATATCTTCAGGTGTACCAGAATTTTCTACTTTATATAGAATTTCACAACCATAATCTTCACTGATTTTATCAGCTGCCTGGCAATATGCGTCACCATAATTTGTATCTCCGGAGCAGACAACACCTTGAATCAATGTGCCATTGGCCATCAAAAAGTTTTCGACTTCAGCAGGTACATCTCCATAGCCATCTGTATAAGTAAATAAGATGTATGGTTCATCGATGCTTTCAGATCCATCATTGATGCGTAATGCATCAATACCTAATGAACTGATAATTTCTTCCACATTACCAGTACGACTTGCGAATGCATATTTCATGATTTTACCTCCTTAACAGTTAGACACAACTAACTGTTATTAGTATAACTCTATAAGAGTTAGTTGTAAATAACTTTTTTAAGAAATTTATTGAATATGATATACTATTTTTGTTTAACGGGAGAGGTTTTATGCAAGTAAAAGATATGACGAAGGGAAATGAATTAAAGTTGATTTTTTTGTTTTCCCTACCTTTAATGCTTGGAAATATATTTCAGCAGCTATATACAGTTTGTGATACTATCATTGTTTCTAGACACCTTGGTGTGAAGGCGTTAGCAGCCATAGGATGTTCGGATTGGCTAACATGGATGGGAATTGCAGTCGTGACTGGGCTTGCCCAAGGTTTTTCAATTCCGATAGCTCATGCGTTTGGTACTCATGATAAGAGTAATGTACAAAAATGTATTTCTACTTTAGCTGTGAATGCGATTGTATCAACAGTGGTTTTATTAGCCGTGATTTATCCGCTTCTACCAAATATTTTGATTTTATTAAAAACACCAGCTGATATTATGGATCGAGCTCTAGCGTATACACACGTTATTTATATCGGTTTGTTTGCGACTATGTTTTACAATGCGCTTGCAAGCATTTTACGTGCTTTTGGCAATTCGAAAACACCGCTACAAGCCATGATTATTGCCAGTATTTGTAACGTAGGCTTAGATGTACTATTCGTGATGGGACTTGAGTGGGGAATCATCGGTGCTGGTGTAGCGACAGTTATTGCACAAATTCTAGCTGGATGTTTCTGTTTATATCATGTATTAAAATTAAAAGAATATATGCCTACATCCATTTGTAAGGATGTAACATACTATAAAAATCAATTTAGATTAGGAATTCCTATGGCACTACAAAATGTCTTGATTTCGATTGGTGGTATGGTATTAACAAGTGCCGTAAATCGATATGGAACTTATTTCCTTGCTGGATTTACAGCTATGAACAAGCTATATGGAGTGCTTGAAATTTCAGCTGTTTCTTATGGCTATGCCATGGTTACATATACGGGACAAAATTATGGAGCACATCGTTATGATCGTATCAAGAGTGGTGTGAAAAAAGTTGTTTTATTATCATTGGCAACTTCCATCTTGATTTCTATCATACTTTGGATTTTTGGACCATTCTTCTTATCTTGTTTTATATCAAAAACAAGTGAAGGTGCTAATGAAGCAATGACATATGGATTGAATTTTTTACGATGTTTAACGGTTTTCCTTCCAATTTTATATATGTTGCATGCATATCGTTCTACGATACAAGGTTTATCCAATGCCTTTATTCCTATGGTATCTGGCTTATTTGAGTTATTGATGCGAATCTCTGGAGCTTTGATTCTACCTATCTATTTTGGTAAAGCTGGCCTATATCCTGTAGAAGTGTTGGCATGGATTGGTGCAGTTATAATCTTGATTCCTAGTTATTATCACATGGAAAGAAATTTTCAAAAAGTTTCAGAAAATAGTTGACAAATTGTTTCACACAGAATAAAATACGTTCATACATAAAGCAAAGGTGCTTATAGTTCATGAAATACATGAGCTGTAAGTGCCTTTTTTCTTTTGTATAAGGGAGGGAATATTATGGAGAAGATTTTAACAGAGGTATTTGGAATATGGTACCTAATCGGAGCTGCATTTGTATTCTTTATGCAGGCCGGATTTGCGATGGTTGAAGCCGGATTTACAAGAGCCAAGAATGCCGGTAATATCATTATGAAAAACTTAATGGATTTCTGTTTAGGAACTGTCGCATTCTTGATTATTGGTTATAGTCTATTGATGGGGCAAGATTTTGCGGGACTTGTTGGATGGGGAGAAAGTCCATTGACAGATTTTGCTGGAACAAACTGGTCAAGTTTTACATTCAACTTAGTGTTCTGTGCTACAGCCGCTACCATTGTTTCTGGGGCCATGGCAGAAAGAACAAAATTTATCTCTTATTGTATCTATAGTTTTGTGATTAGTTTAATTGTATATCCAATTGAAGCACACTGGGTATGGGGTGGCGGTTGGCTAAGTAGCCTTGGCTTCCATGATTTTGCCGGAAGTGCTGCCATTCACTATGTTGGTGGTTTAACCGCTTTAATTGGTGCATGGATGTTATGTCCAAGAATTGGTAAGTTTGATAAAGATGGATCTCCACGAGGAATTCCAGGTCATAGCTTAACGATTGGTGCACTTGGATGTTTCATCTTATGGTTTGGCTGGTATGGATTCAATGGTGCAGCGGCTACAAATGGTATTCAGTTAGCTACAATCTTTGCGACAACTACAGTAGCACCTGCCGTTGCGACATGTACAGTCATGTTGATTACTTGGATCAAATATGGAAAACCAGATGTTGCGATGTGTTTAAATGGTTCATTGGCAGGTTTAGTTGCGATTACTGCGGGATGTGATGCCGTAAACGTATTTGGATCATTTGTGATTGGTATCTTATCTGGATGTATGGTTTGTTTCATTGTATGGTTGTTGGATTATAAATTAAAAGTAGATGATCCAGTAGGAGCTGTTGCCGTACACTTTGGAAATGGTTTATTAGGAACAATCTGTGTTGGATTATTCGCTTGTGGTACAGATACAATGCCTGAAGCACAAGGATTATTCTATGGCGGTGGATTCCATTTATTAGGCGTTCAATTATTAGGTTTATTGGCAATTGGTGTATGGACTGCAGTAACTATGTTTATTACTTTCTACATTATTAAAAAGACTGTTGGATTACGTGTTAGTGCACATGAAGAAATTGTGGGCCTTGATAAAATGGAACATGGATTGGAAAGTGCATATGCTGGTTTTGCCTTAGAAGCCGATGTTCCAGGTGATTATTTAGAAACAATTCAAGATTCTAGCTATACTCCAAGTGTAGAAGTGGATGATGCCGTGCCTACAAAAGTTATTCATAGTGATGGTTCTATTTCTAAGGTTGTCATCATTACTAAAGCTGAGAAATTTGATAAGATCAAGGCTGCATTGAATGAAATTGGTATTGGTGGTATGACGGTTACTAAAGTATCTGGTTGTGGTGTGCAAAAGGGCCAAACAAGCTACTATCGTGGTGCTAAAGTAAATATGGAATTGCTTCCTAAATTAAAGGTTGAAGTTGTTGTGAGTGAAGTGCCTGTAGCAGATGTTGTTAAGGCAGCTAAAAAGGCATTGTATACTGGAAATATTGGGGATGGAAAAATCTTTGTCTACGATGTTGCGGATGTTGTTCGTATCTCAACAGGAGCTCGTGGTAAAGATGCATTAAAATATGAAGAATAATATATAAATCATGGCTTGTAAAATTGCTCTTTTCTCTTATTCATTACAAGCCATAAGAAAAGGATCGAAAATCGATCCTTTTTAGTTTAATAAGTCTGTATCAAATACATCATCATTTAATTCTTCATCAATCATTTGGAAAAGTAATTCTTCGATGTCCTTACCATTTTCTAATTCTTCAAATAGATCGGGTCTTTCATAAAACATCTTATTAAAGAAGAATCCAGAAACCAATTGATCATTTTGTTCTTCTAAAGTACGGTGTTCGTTTTCTTCTACCCAAGGTCCTTCATTTTGAGCTTCAATAACTTGAATGCGTTCCAATTCAATTTCTTTTTTATTCAGCTCTTCATTGATGAGTTTTCCAGTTACAGGGTAAAATTCGTCTGTTTCAGAATCGAAGAAGGATAGTAAGAACATATCATTCTTTTCTAAACATAAATCGGCAATGGAACAAATCTGCATTTCTTCAGTAGAATAATCAATGCCTTCACAATTGATCATGAAATCGTAGCTGCATACAATGTCTAAACTAGACATCACAAAATATGTCATATCCGCTAATGGAAGTCTTTTAGGGAATGTGATGGTTCTTGTGATGTCGTCCAATTGAAACTGAATGGTACAAATTTGAAATCTTTCCTTTAAATAGTCCGTTTTTTCTTCTATACAAATCTTTATACCTTCTTCAAAAGAATAATCGTGGAATTCAGAATCAATATCTAATAATTCATGTAGATATTGATTGGCGATTTCATGAAGTAAGATGAATTGATATTTTTCATCTTGGGGTGCATATTTGAATAATTCATTTAATGCAGGTTCTAATTTCTTGTTGTTTGTGATGGCTTCCATTGTCATTTCCATCATGGAATCCATTTGTTTTTGTAGTTCCTTTTTCATTTCATTACTCCATATCCATATGTTTTAACATATTAAAAATATCATCGATTTCTTCCAAATTATCTTTAACTAGAGGAATATCTAATTTCTCACAAATAAAATCAAGCCAATTTAGAATATATGGATTTCTGACATATACATGTTTAGGCTTACCAAAATGTTCGATGGCACCCAAAAAATTATTCATAATGACTTCATAATCTTCTTGATCTGGGTGAATTAAATCAAAGTGTAAAATTTGGTTATTTCTTAAATCAAATACTATATAGGCTAATGGATTGATGGGCCTTTCAAAACCTTCATCATTTGTGGGAACCATCATATAATCCATATCAATCGCAAGTTCTAAATCTCCATCCTTTATATTTTTAAAATAATCAATTAGATTTGAATCATTGACAAGAATCGTATTATAACGTTCTGGTTCCATAGGCCTAGGTACAGTATAAGAGAACCAATTTTCATCTTCATCTTTTTGTGTGTAGAGAATATCTCCTCCTGCAAAGATGGAGTCTTGATAATCTTCACGTTTTAATGTTTCAATCAATCCTTTATAGGTTTCAATCAACATTTTGATTTCACCATAGTTTGGAAGGCTTGGAAAACTTTTCTTTTCAAAAGTTTTAAAATAAATCCAGTTTCCATTGCCACGAAAACGAAGACCTAATTGTTTGATAATTGAATACATTTCATCATCGATTTCATCACGATTTCCCCAATAACAAGTAATGCAGTTTTGATCGGACATCACAAACGTTGCAGGTACATTATAGTCGTCATTGCAGATTTGACAAAAATCACTATAACCTTCCATGCCGCGATAAACACTGATACCTGTGCATGTTCCACTTTTACCCATAATGGATACGAAGTTTGGCTCTTCATTTTTCTTTGTTTCTACCGCAATTAAATCCATGTCCCAATATGAGTTCCAAGGCTTTAATTTTGTGATTTCAATAGCTAAATCATAGAGTTCTTTCCATTGTTCTAATGTTGCTGGTGTTGCCATAATAATTCCTCAACTTTATTGTATTAATAGTAACATTACTGCATGCTAAACTCAATTAAGATTCCTTAATGATTTTTCCAGATATATAATCAGGGATGAGTTCAAAACATTGTACACTAGGTCCGGAATATTTTAATTCATGATCAATATAATTTTGATCATTGGTAAATTTTAGGCAGAGTTGCGTACATATTTCTTTGACTTTATCTGGATCATTTACCATTTTGATTTTTCCAAACACAATCACACTCTGATAATGAACGGCCCATTCACCATCTTTTTTAAAACCTTTATCCATGACACAAAAGCTTGCCTTATCACATTGTTTTAAACAATCCATTTTATGTCCTTCTTTTGCTCCATGAAAATAGATGTGTCCGTTTTCTTCATCGTACCAATGTGTGATAGGAAAACCATAAGGATAACCCGTATCACTGATTAAAGATAATACGCCATGAGGTTCATTGGTAAGTATCTCTATACATTTTTCTTCAGATAATTTTTGTTTGAATCTTCGCATTGTCTTAAACATAGTTAGCTCCTTTAATGAAAAAGGTGTAAATTGAATTACACCCTTATAAATTTGAATTCATAAATTCAATAATTCCGGCTTCCACTTCATTTTTGATTTCTGCATAATTATGAATTTCATGACGATAGCCAGAATATAATTTAGTTGTGACATGATGTCCAGTTTCTACAAGCCAGTTACTGACTTGACATACTCCTAGACCATATTCGCCAACTGGATCTTGATCACCAGCAATATTGTAAATAGGTAATTTTTTAGGTACTTTTTTGGCCCATTGAGTTCCTTCAATTGTAAGCATCATTTGGATAAAATCATAAATAGAACGATTGCTAGTAGGTCTTGTGAAGGCATCGAATGGATCTTGTGCATGGTCCTTTTGTACATATGGATCATGGCAAATCCATTCATTTCCAATTTGAACTTCACCACAACGTTCGCACATCCAGCCCATAAGTGAGCCTACAATATTTGGATCAGACTCTTCACCGTGGCCTGCATCAATGATTTCTTTCAATTTTTCTTTAACTTCTTTAGCACCACGGAAAATGCCTGTTGTACCACAAATTGTTGCACCATTTAATTCATTTCCGTATTTTGCGATAAAATCTCTTGTGATAAATGAACCCATACTGTGACCAAATAAGAAGTAAGGTAAATTTGGATACTTCTCACATACAATTTTCTTTAATGTGTGTTCATCTTCCATCATGGTGTGATATCCTTTATCTCCCCAGTCACCCCAGACATTATTCACCATTGCGGTTTTTCCATGACCTACATGATCATCAGCGGCTACAATATAACCAGCATCTAGAAAAGCCGAAATCATATGGATATAGCGTCTTGAGTGTTCGCCAAATCCATGAATTAATTGAACGATTCCATTCGGCTTACATGCAGGAACATAAATCCAAGCTTGCACTTGATCGCGTTCATTATAAGATGTAAAAGATACTTCGTGTAACATACAATAATCCTCCTTTGTTTTGCGTAATGTTAACTCAGTTTATATCTGTTTTTATTATACGCCCACAAAAAAACTATGTCATTGAGTTGACATAGTCTTTTTCATGAATTTATAAACAATGTACGCAAGCACAATGCCTGCAAGAATATCCGTTGGATAATGAACGCCTACATAGAGTCTAGAAAACGCAACAAGGATTGCGAGTATGAAAACTAGAATACTATACTTCTTAGGAAGACCATCATATACCATAAAGGCACAAATAAAGGCAGATGCCGTATGTCCAGATGGAAATGAATAATCACTAGGTTTATCCACTAATGGAATAAGTTCATTAAACGCATCAAAGGGTCTAGGTCTTTGAAATATGAGTTTTAATATAATGAATAATACGGTACAAATCAAAAAGGCAATAATTGTTTCTTTTGCGAGTCTTCTAGTATCTTCATTTTTCTTGAACATATAAATCAATACGATTCCTAGAAGAATATATAAAAAGTATTCGTTTGTGATCAAGGTGAAGAAGGGTGTGAGTATGTAGTGACGAATGTTTTCTTGTATAAATAATAAAATTTGAATATCCATAGGAATTTTCCTTTCGATAGGAGTATTATACATATATAAAGATAGGAAGTGAAGTTATGCGACTTGAAAGAATGAGTTGGAAAGATTGTGAAGAATATTTTAAGAATCATGATATGGTGATACTTACAACGGGAAGTACCGAAAATCATGGAATCCACAATCCATTAGGAACCGATACTATGATTCCTAATAAGATTTTAGAACTAATTGAAAAACAAAGCGATGTATTGATTTGCCCAACCTTACCTTATGGGGATGCTGATTTTCATACAGAATACACGGGTACAATTTCAATTGGTAGTGATTTATTAGAAATGGTTATGAAAAGAATCAGTGATCGACTATATGATTGTGGTGCTCGACATTTTGTGTTCTTAAATGGACATGGAGGAAACACACATGCATTAAGTAAAGTATGTCGTCATTTATATAAGAAGGGAGCTGTGGGTACAATTTTTGACTGGTGGACTATTGCTGGAAAAATCAATCCAGAATGGGCCGGAGGCCATGGCGCAGGTCAGGAAACGGCAGCTATGTTGTATGTGGATGAAAGTTTAGTTCAAAAGGATAAGATTGAAGATTCAAATTTAAATCAGTTTACACCTCAATTAACAGCTTCCAATGCACAAACCGTAAACTTTAAAGGCGTGGATATTCCAGTTCCTAGAAGCAATCGTTTAAGTAGTGATAATGGTTGGTTTGGCAAGGATCATCCTAAATATGCAACGTACGAATGGGGCAAAGAAATGGTGGAGGCTACGGCTGATTTTCTTGTGGAATATATGAAAGAATTTCAAAAGATGTAGTAATTCATTTCGAGTTGAACTATAATAAACGTACAAATAGGGGACAAATATTTTTTGTCTCTTTTCTTTTCGTATGGAGGTTTTAATGGAAATCATTATCTTAATATTATTATGCGTTGTGATTGTATGCTTGATTGTTTTGTTGATGCAAAATAAGTCGAAGGAAGTAGAAACTTCAAATCCAGATTCTTTGATTCTACAAAAGAATTTTGAATATCTTTTAAAACAAGTACAGGATGTTCAAAAGAATCAGGCTACTTCAAAGGTGAGTTTGAATCAAATGGAAGAGTATTTATATCGTATGAATATGGTCATGACAAATACAAAACTTAGAGGAAACTGGGGAGAATATCAATTGGATATGCTTCTAAGTGTATATTGTGGTCAAAATCCATCTATCTATTCGATGCAGTATACTTTGCCAAATGGAAAGATTGCGGATTGTGCCTTTCATTTACCAGACACGAATAAAGTGTTGTGTATTGATTCAAAGTTTCCTATGGAAAATTATATGAATCTTCAGGAAGATATGGATACATATCTAAGACCTTTTAAGATGAATATGAAAAAACATATTGATGATGTGGCAAATAAATATATTAATATGGATACTATGCCTTATGCTTTATTGTTTGTGCCTAGTGAAGCAATTTATCAATTTGTTTGTGCTAAATGTGATGATTTATTTACATATGCCCTTCAAAAACATGTTATGTTGGTATCTCCAACGACACTTGTAGCGGAAGTGATGACTTTATTATCAAGTACTAAAGATTTTTATAGAACAAGTCATATGGAAGAAATTGAAAGAAATATATTATTGCTTCAAGAAGATGCGAATCGTCTTGTGGAAAGAAGTATAAAGGCAGAAAAAACGTTGGAAACTTTGGCAACACAATTCCATGCGGTTTCTATTTCTGCACAAAAATTATCAAGTCGAATGACTAAGATGGGAGAAGACGAATGATTAGTACATTAAAAGGAAATATATCATTATTGGATTTTGATTTGATTGTGGATCCAACCAATCAACAAGTTTTACCAATGCAAGGAGTGAGCGCACAAATATTTCATCAGGCTGGAAGTGAAATGATGAAGGCTTGTCAGGCTTTAAATGGTTTAGAAGTCGGAAAAGCTAAGATGACAGAATCTTTTAATTTGCCATGTAAAGCAGTTATTCATACGTGTGGACCTCGTTATATAGATGGCGCTCATAATGAAGATGAATACTTGGCTGCATGTTATTGGAATAGTATGGCATTGGCGTATGATTATATGCGAAAAAATGATATGGAATCGATCAATATTGCCTTTCCATGTATTTCTACAGGTATCAATGCATATCCAAATCATGAGGCTTGTGTAATTGCGATTCAAACCGTAAAACGATTAATGAATAAGTTTCCTGAGACAAGGGCTATTCATGTATGTTTTGTGTGTGATAAAACCGAAGATTATATGTTATATAAAGAGGCATTAAAACTACGATGAAATCCATGGTTGATTTATCCCATGAATTTTTAAAGCCAGTTCTTCATAAACAAGCAATATGTGTGGATGCGACATTAGGACAGGGAAAAGATACAGATTTCTTTTTGTCGCAAAATGTGCATAAAGTATATGGCTTCGAAATTCAAAGGGATGTTTTTGAAAGTACAAAAGAACGATTGGATGATCAAAGAACTTGTTTCTATAATGTTGGACATGAACATATGGAAGAATATATTCATGAAGAAGTGGATGCGATCATATTTAATTTTGGGTATTTTCCTCAAGGTGATCATGACATCACAACCCAATCTTCTTCAAGTGTAAGTGCAGTTAGACAAGCTCTAAAACTTTTAAAAGTAAAAGGAAGAATGGCACTTGTGATGTATCCACATGAATCGGGACAGGAAGAAGCTAAATGTATGGAAGAGCTTTTAAAAACACAAACATCGATTCAGGTACAGAAAATACAAAACTTATTGGTGGATCATTGTCCATACGTATTATTAATAGAGAAAAGAAGATAAAAATCCGTATTATTATGATAAAATTTAAGTAGAGATATTCGAATAGAAAAGGGGTGACATGTATGTTTCTAACTATCTTTATCATAATAATCTTAGTATTCATCTTGTTAGAACTAGCTTCTATTAAAGATGAAATCAAAAAGAACAATGAACTTCTAATTCAATGTCTAAAGAAAAAAGAATAAGAGGCTGATTTAAAAAGCCTCTTATTTACTTTGTAGCATGAAATAATAGATTTCTGGTTTTGCCATAAAACGAAGATTTACGTGTGTGCATCCTACGCCGGATGAAATGATGTATGGAAAGGCAAGACGTTTTGCGTGGGAACGATTCAATGATTTTGCCCCATCTATCGATTTATATCCACCAAAAATAGGGAATGTGATTTGATTGCCATGAGAGTGTCCACATAATGCAAGGGATATTGATTTTGTGGATAATTCTTCATTAGTCAGTGTATCTGGCATGTGAGTGATGAGCAGATTGTATTGTTTGTCTGACGTTGAAATTTTATTTGGATCAGGCGTATTTGATAATGCACTTAATGTAATGCCTTCCTCTTTTTTGTTTGTAAGAAGAATTGTTTCGTTTTCTAATATTTCAAATTGTGCCTGATTTAAAATGGAACGAACTACGTCGTTGTTTGCATCATCCTTTTCGCCTAAGACACAAAACTTACCTAGTGGAGCATGCAACTTAGATAATTTATTAGTGATATAATCCATGTCTTCTTGAGTCATCTGGCAGGTTTCATCAAATAGATCGCCACCAAAAATCAGAATGTCTGGATCTAAATGTTCAATTTTATTAAAGAGTTTATCGGCTCTTTTTTTATTTTCAAATTTACCATATTGCACATCCGTAAAATAAACAATGGATACATCATTCATTGAGGATGGAATCTTTTCATCTTTCAATGTTTTATATTGTACACTCAATTGTTCGGGTTCAACATTTTTTGCGATTTTCAAAGATCCTAGCATACTTAATACGATCGCAAATAATATGGCAATGATGATAAACATTTGTTTCTGTAACTTTGTCATGAAACTATTTTATCATAAAATAGAAAAGACATCACTAGGATGCCTTTGTTGCTCTTGGTTTTCTTGCATGGAAATTGTTCTTACGATTCTTTTGAAGTTCTTCCATTGTTTGTTTTGAATTCAAGATAACTGGAATTACAATTGGGTTTCGATGTGTCTTCTTGTATAAGAATGGTTCTAATGTAGAGCGTACACAGTTTTTGATTTCAGAGAAAGTGGTTTTTTCTTTCATCTTTTCCTGAAGAGAATTATTCACAATATATTCAGCTTCTTTGATCAATCCCTGTGAATCTTTAATGAAGACAAATCCACGTGATACGATGACGGGTCGCATTAAGATTTTGTTTTCTTTTGAATCGATAGCTAAGATAACGGCAACTAATCCATTATCGGCTAGGATTCGACGATCTTTTAAAACAGCAGTGGATAATCCGGAAATATCATTTCCATCGACATAAATATCGTCACCTTGGTATCGCCAGTCACTTTGTAGTACTTTGTGATCTCTTAAAATTAAAATATCTCCATTTGCGCATACAAAGATATTCTCTTTAGGAATACCTGTTTCCATTGCGGTTTGACGGTGTTGCATCAACATCTTATATTCACCATGAATTGGCATAAAATAGGTTGGACGAACTAACTGTAACATCAGTTTTTGTTCTTCTTTAGAAGCATGTCCCGTTGTATGCAAGTTATTTAAGATGGATTTTGTCAATACTGTAGCACCCGATCTAAATAAGTTATCAATAACGCGATTGACGCTTGATTGGTTTCCTGGAATTGGGTTGCTTGAGAATACGATTGTATCTCCCGGTTTTAAGTGAATAAAGCGGTGTGTACCATTCGCAATCCTTGATAGGGCAGCCAAAGGTTCACCCTGGCTTCCTGTACAAATAATACAAACTTTATCATCTGGTGTATAAGCTAATTCTTCAGGACTTAAGAAATCTGAATTTTTAACTTTGATTGTTCCCATCTTTCGTCCGATATCGACAACATTTTCCATACTTCGACCAAATACGATTACTTTTCTACCAAATTTAGTAGCAGCTTCAATGATTTGGGCAACACGATGTACGTTGGATGCGAATGTCGCAACAATTAAACGTTGTTTTGTCTTACGCATAATGTCCTGGATTTCATTGGCAACTTTTCTTTCTGAAATAGAGAAGTCTTCAACTCCAGAGTTTGTAGAATCTGACATCAATAAGTCTGGTTTTGTGACACCGATAAATGCCATTTTCTGATAGTCTGCATTTGTTCCAACAGGAGTTAAGTCAAATTTGAAGTCACCTGTGTGGACAATAGATCCATTAGGACATGTGATATGTACACCTAAAGAATCGGGGATAGAGTGGATGGTATTGAAGAAACCAACTTTAAAGTATTTTGTTGAGATACTTGAGTTTTCATCAATTTCTATAATTTTTGTTTTTTCTAGTCCTTTATGTTCACTTAACTTTTTAAGAATCAAAGCCTTCGCAAAACGAGGTGCATAGATAGCATCAATTTGGACTTGTTTTAGTAAGAATGGAATTCCTCCAATATGATCCTCGTGACCATGGGTAATTACTAAAAACTTTCTTTTTTTGTTCATGCGAATCAAATGATGATAATCAGGAATTACATAGTCAACTCCTAATAGTTCATCACCTGGAAACAAAACGCCACAATCTACGATACAGATTTCATTTTCGTGTTCGTAGCAATACATATTTTTACCGACTTCGCCTAATCCCCCTAGGGCGTAAATCAAAGTATCACCTTTTTCAACGTGATTTTTTGCATGATATGGTTTTTTGTTCGATGCATGCCCAAACGCTTGTTCTTGTGTTTTTGGCATATTCGACCTCTTTCTATAATTTAATGACTCTATTGTTATTATAGCAAAGCTACGCGATTTAAAAAAGCAGAAGCTTAAATGACTTCTGCCTCATCATCACTTTTCCATGGATTATTGGCATCAATATGATCGTAGAAAAGAGTACCTGATAAGTGATCGATTTCGTGTTGAAGGCAAATTGCGAAATATCCTTCAGCTGAAATTGTTACATTTTTATCTTGAATCAAATCATAACCACGAACTTTAATTCTTGCATGACGGAAAACATGTCCTGGATGTTCGCCTTTTACGGATAAACAACCTTCTCCATTATCTAAATATGCGTTTTGTACGGATTCGGAAATGATTTTAGGATTGACTAGTGCAACTTCATCTACACCATCTTCATAAGGAATCACAACCGCAATCATTTGTTTTAAAACACCAACTTGTACAGCTGCAATACCAACGGCCGGCTGTAAATCTTCGGCTTCGGCAATTTCATCATTTTGTGAATTACGCACATAATCTAACATGGCCTGTAAAAGTTCTCTGTCCTCATTTGATAAAGGCAATTGAACAGGTTCACTTTGCATACGAATTCTTTCGTCTGTATCCAATATAATATCTTTGCTTGTTATTTTCATAGTAATCATCCTCGCAAACATTCTATAGCATTTTCGAATTATTGACAAATGATTTTTGAAAATATGCTAAAATAGAATTTATGATGGGGGGATTTACATGTCCGAACAAAAAAAGAAGGGAAAATTATCATTTTTCGCATTGGATCCAAAGTGTGATAAGTATATCAATTGGGCGGTGGCGCTTCTTTTGTTGATTGGAACATTTACGATTGTTTCAACCAATGTAGGAAAAACGACATATGCCCCTAACATTGTCCCAAAAGTAATTGTCAAACAAAGTATATTTTGCGTATGTGGATATATTGCTATGTGGTTTATGAATCGCTTTTTTCGCTTTCGATGGTATTCAAAAATAGAATGGTGTATTGTTCCACTTTGTTTGTTCATAATGATACTTCCATTTGCGTTTCCAGAAATTGGAGGAAGCCATGCCTGGATTCAGATTGCCGGTATATCTTTGCAGCCAAGTGAATTCGCAAAACCATTATTGCTGATTATTTGTGCGACATGCTTGTATCGTGCAAAAAAGAAATCAATTATGTTAAAGGAAAAGGGTAGACTCTTTAAAAGGGCGTGGGCCGCATTTATTTGTATATGTATCATTGTGCTTTTTCAAAAAGATACAGGAACCGCTGTTATCATTGGATTTATCTTTATATCTTGTATCATGATTCCAAAATATCCTGTTTTACAACATACACAACGAGTATTAAAAGTACTTATTTATGGAGGAATTATTTCTGGCGTTGTTTTGTTTGGATTTACAAATATAGGAAATGAAATCTTAAAACATACGTCATTTGCACATATTGCGGTGCGCGTTGAAAACTTCAAAGATCCATATAACGATGTTTATGGGGATGGATATCAACCAGCTAATTCTTTGTATGGAATCGCAAGCTCAAATATTGTTGGAAAAGGCATTGGGAACTCAGCACGTAAATATGGTTATTTAACACAGGCTGATAATGACTATATTTTAGCTGTATTGATTGAAGAAACAGGTATCTTTGGTTTGTTTGGATTGGTTATTCTGTATGGGATTATTGAATTTCGCTTATTTTATTATGCCTTTAAAACAAGTGAGTATATGTACAAAATAATATTAGGCGGCGCAGGCGTTTATCTATTTATGCACTTCTTTTTGAATGCTGGTGGTGTGGCTAGCCTGATTCCTTTTACAGGAGTACCCCTACTATTTATAAGTAGTGGAGGTACAAGCTTGATTTCAATTATGTTGACAATGGGATTGGCACAAAACTGCATTTGTGCAATCCGAAGAAGGGAGATGGATCGATTATCATGAGAATTGTAGCGGGAAAATATGGGTCTAGATCATTAAAAAGTCCTAAAAATGATGCGACTAGACCAACACAAGATAAAATTAAAGGGGCCATCTTCTCAAGTTTGGGGAACATGTTTGATGGCGGTAACTTTTTAGATTGTTACAGTGGAACTGGAAATATGGGCTTAGAAGCTGTGAGTCGCGGAATGGATCATGCGACTTTGGTGGACAATAATAAAGGGGCCATTTCTGTCATTAAAGAGAATGTAAAGAGTTTAAAGGCAGAAAAAGAGACCAAAATCATTTGTGGAAATATTTTTAGTGTATTGGAGCGTTTGACTTTAAAGTATGATGTAGTTTATATTGATCCTCCTTATGCGAAACAGGAAAACGAAAAGTTGATTCAAAAATTAGAGGATTTAGATATTGTAAAATCAGATGGAGTTATTGTAGTGGAAAGCCTGCAAGAAGAGGTGTGGCCAGAAAAAATAGCTTCATTCATAAAATATAAAGAGAAGACATATGGTATTACGCGTATTTCTTATTATCAAAAAGAGGAGAATGAAGAATGAAAATAGCAGCATTTTGCGGAACATTTGACCCAGTTACTTATGGTCATTTAGATATTATTGAAAGAGCAAGTAAGTTGTTTGATCAGTTAGTGGTCTTTATTTCGCCAAACTCAGATAAAAATAATGAGTTTACAGAGGAAAAAAGATTAAAATGGTTGAATGAATCAACGAAGCACTTGTCAAACGTAACATGCAAGATTCAGTCGGGATTAGTTGTCGAGGCATGCAAAAGTGTGAATGCGACTGTGCTGGTACGTGGAATTCGTAATGGTGTGGATTGTACATACGAGCAAAACATGGCGTTTATGAACGCAAGATTGAATGAGGACATTGAGACAGTATGTTTATTTACTCGTCCTGAATATAGTTTGTACTCAAGTTCAAACGTAAGAGAACTATTTAAATATGGTCAGGACATTTCGGGATTTGTTCCTGCTTGTGTATTAGAAGATCTTAAAAAAGGAGAAGAATAAAATGGAAAAGTTTATTGATTGGTTAAAGGCAAATGGATATCAATATAAAGATGAAGATATTTATCTAGAAGCTTGTACACACTCTTCGTATGCCAATGAACATCATCGTGAAATGGGAGACAATGAGCGCTTAGAATTTATGGGAGATTCTGTTTTACAAATTTGGAGTGCTACACAATTATTTTTGATGGAACCCAAAATGCGTGAAGGACAAATGACAACACTTCGTGCACAGACAGTGTGTGAATCTACATTAGCCGTATTGAATAGACAATTAGGATGGTATGAATTCTTGCGTCTAGGTGTTGGTGAAGAAAAAACGGGTGGACGCCATAGAGAAAGTATTTTGGCCGATCAATTTGAAGCTTGCATCGGAGCTATTTATATTGATCAGGGATATGCCGTTTGTGACGAGATTTTGACAAAATATATGAAGCCAGTATTTAAACAAGAAAAGAGTGAGGCTGTTACAGACTATAAAACACATTTACAAGAGGTGATTCAGGCAGATTCTAGAAAGACAATTCAATATAAATTGTTAGAAGAAAAAGGCCCAAGTAATGCACCAACCTTCACAATGGGTGTGTATTTAGATGATATTTTATTAGGTCAGGGAACGAGCAGCACAAAGAAAAAGGCGGAACAAAAAGCAGCTAAAGATGCTTTTGAAAAGATGGCAAAATAAAATGGAAGTATTTGAGAAATTACTAGATCCGGAATTATATGCGTATTTTAAAAATGCGACTTTTTATGAGAATCCTGTATTTCATACAGCGCATAAAATGGTTGATTTTTACATTGAATTTGAGAATGTAATTCCTTTGGAAATTTATGAACAGATCATTACTAAGCTTCAGCTTTCTTTGCATGCTCATGTAAAGTTGCATATGCACACAAAGAATAGCGTTATTGAAATGGATGAACTGGATCGTTATGTAAATTTTTTTGTGGAAAAATATAGTGATGTGAAGGATTTTCGCTTTCTACATCCTTATTTAGAAAATGATACAATCTGTTTTTCTACGCGCGATGAGTCTCGTCTTGCTGCTTTAAATTTGGCTTTACCTTCATTAATGGAAAAATTAGCGGATGTAGGGATTACGCAGGAAATTGTGTGTAAAAAGGTTGACGATGATATTGAAATTGAAACGGCAAAGGTTCAAGTGAGTACACCTGTTGTGAAACAAGAGCCAGTTAAGAAGCAGTATCCTTCTTCAAACAGCTATAAGAAGGAATCAGCTACAACATATAAGATTGCAGATTTACGAGTGGGCTATTCAAATGTTCAAATTGAAGGACATATTTTCGATATTGATAATCGTGTTATGAAGAGTGGTAAAACTTTGCAGATGTTGTATATCAGTGATTATGATGATGCGATCGTTGCCAAACGTTTTGAAGGGGCAAGATGTCCTATTGAAGAGATTCAAGCGGTAAAAAAAGGCATGCACGTTGTATTAACGGGTGAAGTTGTTTATGATTCATTCTCAAAGTGCGACTCGTTTATGGTTCGTAAATTAGAAATCACAAAGGAAAAGAAAAGAGAAGATCATGCGAAAGTAAAAAGAACAGAATGGCATGTTCACTCTAATTTTTCAGAAATGGATGGTGTTTGTGCAATCGAAGAATTTATTCAGACTGCCTATGACTGGGGTATGGATTCTATCGGTGTGTGTGATCATCAGGTCGTACAGGCTTTTCCAATGGCACAACATAAGATTGAGGCTTTGGTCAAACAAGATCCGAATCGTGAATTTAAAATGTTGTATGGTTGTGAAATGCTTGTGGCAGATTCTAAATATCATATTGTATATAATAATGATCATCGCAAACTTGAAGATGCAACATTTGTCGTGTTTGACTTGGAAACAACGGGTCTTTCGAATACGCGTGATGAAATTATTGAATTTGGTGGTGTTAAGATCAAAAATCGTGAAGAGGTTGGGCGTTTACAGATGTTCATTAATCCAAAGCGTACGATTCCTGCCCACATTTCAAATTTAACGCATATTACACAAAATGATGTAGATCGTGCAAAACCTATTGAAGATGCTTTAGATGAGTTGTTAGAATTTATTGGAGATTCTATTTTAGTAGCGCATAACGCAACGTTTGACGTTGGCTTTATGAATGCAGCTTGCAGAAAAACAGGTCGTGATGAACTGACAAATCCTGTGATTGATACATTGCCACTATCGTATGCGATGCTTCCGAATGATCAAAAGCGTTTTAATCTAGGAAGTGTATGTCGTCATTATCGTGTTAGTTATGATGGTGAAGGTGCGCACCGTGCCGACTATGATGCGGATGTACTTTCACAAGTCATGTATAATATGATGAATCAATTAGGACATGAAGCTACTTTAGATACATTAGTTGATATGGAAAGTGGATGTGAGAAATACGCTTCGAAAAAACCATATGAGAGAAATCGTCCATATCATATGACGGTATTCGCAAAGAATAAGGATGGCTTAAAAGAATTGTTTGAATTGATTACTTTATCACATACACAATATTTGGTGAGTATGGGTAAAGAAAATGGTCAGCCTCGTATTATTAAGGAGGAAATCTCAAAGAAGTGGGATAACGGCAACTTATTAATTGGTTCTTCTTGTCAGAATGGTGAAATTTTTGAATTGGCACATACGCGAAGTAAAAAAGAATTATTGGAAGCCATGGCCTATTATGACTATATTGAGCTTCAGCCATTAGATTGTTATAAGAATTTATTGGATCGTGGAAGCATTACAGATGTGGATGATTTGAAGTGGTATTTGCAGTTTATCTATGATACCGCAAAAGAAGCGGGTAAGATGGTGATTGCTTCAAGTGATGCACACTATGTGAATCCTAATGAGAAACGTCTTCGTGATGTATATATTAATGCCAAGGCAATTGGTAATGCTAGACATCCTCTATATATTTATAATAAACAAGCGCGTAAAGCTACGAGCAATCCAAATCAGCATTTGTTGACAACAGATGAAATGTTGAAGGCATTTGAATGGATGGGTGAAGATGTAGCATATGAGGTTGTTGTGGAAAACACAAATAAATTGAAGTTATTAACAGAGCCTATCTTTCCAATCAAAGATAAGTTGTATCCACCTGACATTGAGGGGTCTGACCAAAAGCTGCGTGATATTTGTTTTGAAACAGCGCACCAATGGTACGGAAATGATTTGCCAGACATTGTAGAGAAACGTTTAACTCGTGAGTTAGATAGTATTATTGGTCATGGTTACTATGTAGTATATTATATTTCACACTTACTTGTTAAGAAGAGTAATGATGATGGATATCTTGTAGGTTCGCGTGGATCTGTAGGATCTAGTTTTGTTGCGACAATGTCCAATATTACGGAGGTAAACCCATTAACACCTCACTATGTATGTAAAAATTGTCAGCACTATGAGTTTTTAGAGGGGGATGAAGCTAAGTCTGGTTTTGATTTGCCGGATAAGGTGTGTCCGGTTTGTGGTGAAATCATGCGTGGAGATGGTCAGGATATTCCGTTTGAAACATTCTTAGGTTTTGAGGGGGATAAAGTTCCCGATATCGATTTGAACTTTTCCGGTGAATATCAACCGAATGCCCATGCCTATACAAAAGAAGTATTTGGAGATGATCACGTCTTTAGAGCAGGTACTGTAGGTACGGTTCAGGAGAAGACGGCGTATGGTTATGTTAAAGGATATGAAGAAGAGATGGAGTGTGAGCCTTTTAATGAGGCAAAGCGTGTAGATTTGGCTAAGGGTTGTGAAGGTGTAAAAAGAACAACGGGTCAGCATCCGGGTGGTATTGTCGTTGTGCCGCTGGATATGGATGTGCATGATTTTACGCCTGTACAATATCCTGCAAACAATCCAAATGCGACTTGGAAAACAACGCACTTCGATTTCCATCAGATTCATGATAATATCTTAAAATTTGATATTTTAGGTCATGTCGATCCTACGGCTATGAAAATGTTGGAGAGAATAACAGGGGTGAATGTTCGTCAGATTCCTATGAATGATCAGGCAACTATGGCTATATTCTCGACAACTGAATCACTAAAAATCGATACGACAAAATATAATGAAGTTACAGGAGCAGCGGGTATTCCTGAGTTTGGTACGCCATTTGTTCGTGGTATTCTTGAACTTACTAAGCCGACAACGTTTGCGGAATTAGTCACAATTTCTGGTTTGTCTCATGGTACCGATGTTTGGTTGGGAAATGCCAAAGATCTAATTGATAATGGTACTTGTAAGTTGAATGAAGTTATTGGTTGTCGTGACGATATCATGGTTGATTTGATGGGGTATGGTGTTAAACCAAAATTATCATTTACGATCATGGAAAGTGTTCGTAAGGGTAAAGGTTTAAAAGATGAGTGGGTTACTGAAATGAAGGCGAACAATGTACCAGAATGGTTTATTGATTCTTGTACAAAAATTAAGTACATGTTCCCTAAAGCCCATGCGGTTGCCTATGTTATGATGGCTGTGCGTATTGCGTGGTTTAAGGTACATATGCCAGTACATTATTATTGTATGTATTTTAGTATTCGTTGTGATGCTTATGATGTGCAGACCATGATTCAGGGTGAGGCTGCAATTCGCCAAAGAATGGCGGATATCAAACATATGAAAGAGGATAAAACACAAAAACCAAGTGATAAAGAATTGGCTATTTATGATACGTTAGAACTTGCTTTAGAGATGGTTTTGCGTGGTTTTAGATTCTCGAATATTAGTATTAATCGTAGTGCAGCCACCGAATTTATTGTGGATCCAGATGATCCAAAAGCAATTATTCCGCCTTTCACAAGTATTGATGGCTTGGGTTCAAACGTAGGTTTGTCTGTCGTTAAGGCTAGAGAAGAAAAACCATTCCTATCTAAGGAAGATGTATTGAAGCGTACACAGCTTTCAAAGACTTTAGTTGAAAAGTTAGCGGATATGAATGCTTTAGAGGGGTTGGATGAAGAAAATCAAATGACACTGTTTTAGTCAGTGTCTTTTTTAGCACATTGTAAATTTTTACAATCATGTAATTATATGGTAAAATATTTACATTATTGGAGGAGAGTTATGAAAAAGAAGGGATATAATATAACACTTGGTATTTTCATTGGCTTGATTGCAGGTGTTATTGTTGGAATTATTATGCCGGAATGGGCAAATACTGCATTGAGCGTTGTTGCTTCCATATATATGTCGGCATTAAAAATGATGATTTTCCCACTTGTATTTACAAGTTTAGTGATGGGAATCATTGGCATTGGGGATATTGCCAAAACGGGTAAGGTAGGTTTACATGCCTTATTATGGTATACAGGTACAACAGCTTTAGCTTCGGGTCTAGGTTTGGTTTTGCCTCGCATGTTACATTTGGGTAAGAATGCGCATATTGTTGCGACAAAAACACAAGTGGAGGCTGCGACATTTAATGGTTTGTTGGATACTTTACAGAATATTATTCCATCGAATCCAGTAGAGGCTTTCGCAACAGGAAATATGCTTCAAGTATTAGCTTTTGCCGTGATTATTGGACTTGCTTGTTTGGCTATCAAGGAAAAAGCAGATCCATTTGTGAATTTGTGTGATTCGATTTATCAAATTTCTATTTTTATTATAAGTAAGATCATGTATGTGACGCCATTTGGAGTATTCGCATGTATCGCTACAGTTATGTATTCAAATGGTGTGGATACAATGCTTCAATTAGGACAGGTATTATTGGCGTTGTATATTACGTTCTATTTATATGCGTTTATTATTTATGGTGGTATGGTCAAATTCTTTGGAAAATACAATCCAATTCAATTTTTTAAAGATATTGCACCAGCAGGATTGAATGCGTTTGGTACTTGTTCAAGTAGTGCCACAATCCCCATTTCATTAAAGTGTGCTTCAGAAAAGATTGGTATTCCTGAAGAAATCACTTCGTTGACTCTTCCTTTAGGGGCAACGATCAATATGGATGCCGTCTCAATTTTGATGTCATTTATGATTACATTCTTTGCGACAGCACTTGGTATTGATTTAAGTATTGGAACAATGGTTACAGTACTTGCTTGTAACGTATTGTTAAGTATTGGTACTCCAGGCGTTCCAGGTGGTGCAATTGCGGCTTTTGCGGCTTTATGTCCAATTGCAGGAATTCCAACAAATCAAATCTTGGGTGTTTATATTTCGGTAAATACTTTGTGTGACATGGGAGCTACTTGTGTGAATGTCATTGGTGACTTGGCTTGTTCTACTGTTTTGAAACAAACTTTGCATTTTGATAAGAAGAAATAAATGAAGCCAAATAAAACAATCAGTGAATTTAAAGAGTTTATTGCCAAAGGCAATGTGATGGATATGGCTGTGGGAAAATCGTTACTTCCTTGGTAAATGATATATTGATGCCGATTGTGGGTATTTTGATTGGTGGACTTGATTTTACAGGTTTAAAAATTCAAGTAGGCACAGCTACAATTACGTATGGTAATTTTATTCAAAATGTTGTGGACTTTTTAATTGTTGCGGCATGCATCTTTGCAATGCTGAAGTTTTTGGCGCATTTTAAAAAGACAACAAATGATCAACTTGATCAGGAAGAGCCTAAAAAAGAAGATACTGTTGTCTTATTAGAAGAGATTCGGGATTTGTTAAAGAAGATAGATAAAGTAAATTAAATATGTGATCAACAAGAGTATACCGGCTTTTTTGTCGAGTACTCTTGTTTTTTTTGTGCAAATATAAAGGATAAGACCAATCAATATTGCGATAAAGGAATCGATGATAAAGTTAGGTTCAAAAGGTACGGGAGTAATAAGTGCACTAGAACCTACGACAAATAGGATATTAAAGATATTCGATCCAATGATGTTTCCAATCGCAATATCGGCATTGCCTTTTTTGGCGGCCGTTACCGAAGTGACAAGTTCAGGTAAAGATGTTCCTAAGGCTACAATGGTTAGTCCGATAAATCTTTGGCTAACACCTAGTGAAATGGCAATGTTTGTGGCTGCATCTACCGCAAAGTTACTTCCAATCATTAAACATACAAGTCCGAGTGGAATAAATAATGGGTTTGTCTTTTTGATTTCTGCTTCTTCGGTTTGATTTTTTGTCATTCTGAAAATGTAGTATAAGTAACCAAGGAAGAATAACCATAAGATAATACCGTCAAAGCGTGAAATAGTATTGTTTATGCCTTGTAGAATGAGTACTAGTGTTACAAGCATCATAAATGGCATTTCATATTTGATTGTACTATTTTGAATATGTAATGGACGAATGAGTGCTGTAATGCCAAGAATGATTCCTACATTTAAAATGTTACTTCCAACAACATTTCCGATTGTGATGGCCGCATTCGATTTTAAAGCAGCTGTAATAGAAACGAAGGCTTCTGGTAGACTCGTTCCCATCGCAACGATAGTAAGTCCAATAATCAGTTGGGGTATGCCAAAGCGTGATGCGATACTGCTTGATCCATCGACAAACCAATCGGCTCCTTTTAGTAGTAGAATAAATCCTAATACTAATAAAATTATGTTCATATAGTTCCTCCTGGACCAGATAAAATAAAAAGACTCTGGTCTTATGTACCAAAGTCTTGCCATTTCATCACAGTCCGGATTTAATATCGTATTGACGAAGCTGTAAACACATATATGTGCAGGCTACTCCCTTTATGGGCTTATTATACATATTTTGGTTAATAAATTCTATATTTAATTGTAAAAATATCTTAACAAATGCAAGTTTTCTAGAGAAACCTCCATTTATTTCGTATATGAGATAGGAGGAAAAATAATATGAACAAAATCAAAGACAAAATTATGAAAGAGTTTTTAGAAAACAATGCCTATTTTGTCGACTTCTTTAATGCGTACTTCTTTGGTGGAGAAAGAGTTCTTAAACCTGAAAACTGTATGGAACTTGATTCAGAGATGAATGATTCGAATATGGATCTAGAAAAGCATGTGGATGTGATTCGTAAGTACAATGATGGAAATCTTTATAGTGCATTTATTATTGAGAATCAAAGTTATGTGGATGCTTCGATGGTTGTAAGGGCTGCAGTATATGAGTTTGTAGCGTATGAGCGAATGTTAAAGAAGTCAAAGAAGAATAAGGCTAAAGAAAAACTACCTATTGTAAACATTCTGGTATTCTACACAGGTGAAAGGCCTTGGAATGCAGCAAGACAGCTTTCTGAACTAGTCGAGGTGGATGAAAGATTTGAATCCTATTTCCATGACTACAAAATGAATCTGATTGAAATCACAGGAAATACTTCATATAATTTTAATGAAGAAGACGTGTATAATCTATTCTATATATGTCGAAGTATTTATGATCAGTCTATTTATGAAGGAACGAGTAATCATTTTGGACTTGTGAAAAGCAGTGTATTAAAAGTGGTCAAGACATTAACGGATGTAGAATGGTTGGATTTAGAAGAATTAGAGGAAAAGGAGGATATTGAAATGTGTGAAGCTGAAAAGAGATGGCTGGAAGTAAAGTCAAAGGAATGGGAAGCTGAAGGAATAAAAAAAGGAATCAAACAAGGTATTGAGCAAGGCATTGAACAAGGAATTGAACAGGGTGTAGAACTAGGACAGGTTCTTTTGTACAAAACTATGTTAAAGAATGGAATGAGTGTCAATGAGATTTCCAAGGTTTGTTCGATATCTGTTGAAAATTTAAAACGAGTATTAAGTAATTGATATGAAGAGAAAAAATCTCTTCTTTTCTTATATGTACAATGCTAAAGATAGACTACCAATGGTGCACATTCTAGTATTTTATACAGGAGAAAGGCCTTGGAATGCAGCAAATAAGCTTTTCATTAAGAGTCGTCTAGACATTAATGGATGTGGAATGGTTGGATTTATAAGAATTAGAGGAGGAGCTTGAAATGTATCAAAAAATGATGGACAAGGAATTTGGAATTAAAGCTATCGCATTCATCTTCTCAGTAAGTGAAGAATCAATCCGAAAGCTATTGATAAAATAATTGTTAAGTCATTCGTTTTGAATGGCTTCATTATAAAACGGGGGAAATATGAATAAGAATATAAAAAGAATAAGTGTAGTATGCCTATGTATATTATTGAGTGGTTGTAGCATGTTTCAATCAGCTCTGAATGATATCAAGGGCAATTTAGTAGGTAATGGATATACGATCTATACGTATGATAATTATGGTAGTGAAGTCATGGAGACAAGTGGGGATAAAATCAGTATTACAGGTAATGCGGTAGAATCTACTTCTTATGATGAAGATGGACGTGTTGTCCGTGGCTATGAATTATCAAGTGTAATTACGATAACGGTAGACGGAAAAGAAATAGAATCATGTGGAGATACTTGTATTTTTGAACAAAAAGGCTTAACACCGGATGTGGATTTCACACAAGAAGATATTGATTCAAATACACATGGACAAATATCAGACAATACGTCTGTTGCTCGTTTTATCAACAAGTATAAAAATATGTTTGGCAAAGGAAGAATTGTAGTCATTAAATCCCAATTAGGACAGCCCATTGCCGCCTACTCTGGAGATAAGGTGTATTGGAAGATTCCAGATAATTTACCAAAAATGACGGAACTTATGATTGATGGTAAGGCTTTGTATATTCATAGAGCAAATTTTCAAATCATTGATAAAGAATTATTGGATTAGGAGAAACAAAATGAAACAACAAATTAGTAGTACAAAAGGACCTAAGGCATTAGGACCATATTCAGCAGGGATTGCTTCAGAAGGACTTGTATTTTTATCTGGACAATTAGGTGTGAATACAGAAGGAAATTTGGTTAGTGAAGATGTTGTTGAACAAACTCAGAAAGCCTTTGAAAATATTGGTGTATTATTAGAAGCTTCAGGCTTAACATATGATGATATTGTTAAGACAACCGTATTATTGGATGACATGAATGATTTCGCGAAAGTAAATGAAGAATATGCGAAATACTTTGATGGTATATATCCTGCTCGAAGCTGCTTTGAAGTAGCTGCATTACCTAAAAATGCAAAGGTAGAAATTGAGTGTATCGCAATCAAAAAATAGTTTAAACATATATGTCGTAAATAGAGTTCGTTCTTTGATGTATTGAAGAATTTTATTGTTGAAAAATCCATGATTTATGGTAGTATATATGAAAGAGAAATTGGATTTGAAAAGGGACTTTTTAAATCCATTTTTTTAAGATCACAAGGAGGATTATATGAACAAAAATTCGTTATTATCCATGAGAGATCTGTCAGTTGAAGACATCTATAGCATTCTTGATGATGCTAGACTTTTTAATAGTTCCTTTAAAGATTGGCAATTACCAATGCAGAAAGCATTGGTTGCTAATCTTTTTTTTGAGGCTTCAACTCGAACACATTTCTCATTCGAAAGTGCACAGCACCAATTAGGATGCCAAGTAGCCGATTTTGCGGCAGGAGCATCTAGTGTCACAAAGGGAGAAACTCTTTATGATACAGTAAAGACATTTGAATCAATTGGGTATGACATGGTGGTGATCCGTCATTCTCAAGATGAGTATTTTAAAGAATTGGAAAATATCAATATTCCAATTTTAAATGCTGGAGATGGTGCAGGAAACCATCCAACACAATGCTTGTTAGATTTACTAACTATGCAAAATGAGTTTGGCACACTAGAAGGCTTAAATGTAGTAATCTGTGGAGATATCTTACATTCAAGAGTGGCTGCCAGTGATAAAGAAGCTTTAGAAAAATTAGGGTCAACCGTTCGTTTTGCCGGACCAAAAGAATGGGAAAGACCTGGCTATCCAACAATTGACTTTGATGAAGCCATTGAATGGGCAGACGTTGTCATGATGCTTCGTATCCAGAAAGAAAGAGGTTCTGGAATGGCCGGTATGACAGATAGTGAATACTTAGAAAAGTATGGTCTTACAAAAGAACGTTATGCAAGAATGAAAGACAAGGCTATCGTGATGCATCCAGCTCCTGTTAATCGTGGTGTTGAAATTGATACGGATTTAGTGGAAGCTGAAAAATCAAGAATTTTTGAACAAATGCACAATGGTATGTTGGTTAGAAAGGCCGTTATTAAACGTGGATTTGGTTTTGCTCCATTCAAGGAGAAAAAATAAGTATGCGTTTAATCAAAAATGGTCAAGTTTTAATTGACAATCGTCTCGAAAAGAAAGATATTTTAATTGACGAAGGAAAGATCATTCAGATTGATGATTCTATCTTGAAAGACTGTGATACAGTGGATGCCACAGGCTTAACTGTAATTCCAGGATTAGTGGATGTACATGTGCATTTTAGAGAACCTGGACACAGTGAAAAAGAAACCATTCATACAGGTAGTTTAGCGGCGGCACATGGAGGATTTACTTCTGTGTTTGCGATGCCAAATGTCATTCCTTTTCCAGATGATGTAGACACAATGAAAGACTATCAACAATTAATCAAAAAAGAATCTGTAGTACATACATATCCATATGCTTGCATTACATTAGAAGAGGCAAGTAAGGAAGTAGTGGATATGAAGGGTATCAAAGAATTAGGTGTACGCTGGTTCAGTGATGATGGTGTTGGGGTAGCTACACTAGAAATCATGAAAGAAGCCATGGAAAAGGCGAAAGAAAATGACTGCATGATTGTAGCTCATACAGAAGATATGCGTTATCGCAGACCAGGGGCTTGTGTACATGACAGTGAAGTTGTGACATCTAAGGGCTGGCTTGGAATCCCAAGTGCCTGTGAAAGTGCACAATTGATTCGTGATTTAGAAATCACAAAAGAAATAGGAAACGCTTATCATGCTTGCCACATTTCAGCTAAAGAAAGTGTAGAAGCATTAAAAAACGCAAAAGAATCAGGTTCGAATGTAAGTGCTGAAGTTACAGTACACCACTTATTATTAGAAGATAAAGATGTGGCTGGACCAAACTGGAAAATGAATCCACCTTTAAGAAGTCATGAAGACCGTATGGCTTTGATTGAAGGCTTGGAAAACGGAACATTGGATTGCATTGCCAATGACCATGCTCCACATACTTATGAAGAAAAGAAGCGTTCTATGGATAAAGCACCATTTGGGATTGTTTCATTAGAAAGCGCATTTGCCTTACTATACACAGAGTTTGTTCACCGCCAAAAGCGTTGGACATTGGCTCAATTGGTAAATTGGATGTCGGCTGCACCTGCTAAGCGTTTTGGCTTAGAGAATATAGGACAAATTAAAGAGGGCTATAATGCCGATTTGGTTTTAGTAGATTTAGAACATGAATCTTTGATCGACATAGATACATTTGAATCCATGGGGAAAAATACGCCATTTAATGGTTGGAGCGTAAATGCGCAAGTAAAGGAAACCATTGTAGATGGAAAAACAGTATGGAAAGGATAAAACATGGAAATGTATTAATGACAATTGATGATGAGAATAAACAAGAAGCACTAGAATTGGCGAAACGCTTCGCAAATATTGGATATGGAATCTATGCAACAAAGGGTACGGCATACTTATTTGAAGTTGAAGGATTGTATGTTCATGGTGCTAGTAAGATTGAAACAGAAGATGGTAAAAACGTTCTAGACATTATTCGTAATGGACGTGTAAACTTTGTCATTAACACAATGTCTAATAAGAAGAACACAAGTGCTGATGGATTCTTGATTCGTCGTGTGTCTGCAGAAAATAACATTTCTTGTATGACAAGTTTAGATACAGCGAATGCATTAGTGAAAGTTTTAGAGTCATTGAGTTTCTCAATGGTTTCTATGAATGAAATGGGGAAATAGTATGCAGGAATTTGCGAAGATTCTGTCGAATGTGGAAATCGCAAAAGATATTTGGAAAATGGAATTGAAAACAGACTTAGCTAAAATAGCTAAGCCTGGTCAATTCATTGAAATCACAGTTCCAGGTTTCTATTTGCGAAGACCCATCTCGATTAGTGAAATTAAGGAAGATATTTTGGTCATTATCTACAAGGTGCTTGGTGAAGGTACTTTAAAAATGACTGAACTTGAAGGAAAATTAGATATCTTTGGTCCACTTGGAAATGGTTTTCCAATTGAAGATAAAGAAGAAGTGTTGTTGATTGGTGGAGGTGTTGGTGTACCACCACTATATGAAACAGCCAAACAATATTTAAGTAAAGATGCACGTGTAACTGTAGTATTAGGTGCAAATGATGCAGGTAGCGTATTCTATGTGGATGAATTTAAGGCTTTAGGATGCGATGTATATGTCGCAACCATGGATGGTTCATTAGGTACAAAGGGTACAGCATTAGATGCGATCAAAGAAAACAATGTGACATGTCCATTTGTGTTAAGTTGTGGACCTTTACCTATGTTGAAGGCAATCAATGAACAATATAGTGAAGGCTATATTTCATTAGAAGCTCGTATGGCATGCGGTCTAGGTGCTTGTATGGGATGTGTTGTGAAAGATGTAGAAGGACATTCATTACGTGTATGTAAGGATGGTCCTGTATTTGAAATGGGAAAGGTGGCTTTATAATGGATATTTCAGTAAAACTACCTGGATTAAATTTAAAAAATCCAATTATTCCAGCTAGTGGATGTTTTGGATTTGGTAAAGAATATGCCGAACTATATGATTTGAGTGTATTAGGTGGTATTGCCATTAAATCGGCTACGCCACAAGAGCGTTTTGGAAATCCTACACCAAGAATTGCCGAAACTCCAATGGGAATGTTGAATGCGATTGGTCTACAAAATAAGGGCGTAGATTCAATTATCAAAAATGAACTTCCATTCCTTGCACAGTATGATACAGAAATCATGGCCAATGTGGCGGGTGCATGTGAAGAAGATTATGTAGAGGTTATCAAGAAATTAAATGATCAGCCAGTAATCAAGGCGTATGAATTAAATATTTCTTGTCCTAATGTAAAACATGGTGGTATTGGTTTGGGAACGAAACCTGAGCTTGCAGCACATGTGACAAAGATTTGTAAGGAAGCAGCTACAAAACCTGTATATGTGAAGCTTTCACCAAACGTAACAGATATTGTAGAAATTGCCAAAGCTGTTGAAGAAGCCGGTGCAGATGGTATTGTATTGATCAATACTTTAATGGGTATGCGCATCAATTTGAAGACGGGAAAACCATTACTTGCCAATGTGACAGGTGGTCTTTCTGGCCCTGCCATTAAGCCAGTTGCATTAAGAATGGTATATCAAGTGGCACAGGCCGTAAATATTCCAATCATTGGTGTTGGTGGAATTACTTGTGCAGAAGATGTATTGGAATTCTTAAATGCTGGGGCAAGTGCTGTTGAAGTGGGTGCCCAAAACTTTGTGGATCCTTATGTATGTCCAAAAATCATTGAGGATCTTCCAAAAGTATTAGAGAAATATGGATATAAGAATATTGAAGAAGCAGTTGGAAGGAGTTTTAAATAATGAGTAAGACAATTGTAGCACTAGATTTTTCTAGTAAAGAAGAAGTTGTAGATTTCTTAAAACAATTTGATGAACCTGTATATGTAAAGATTGGTATGGAATTAACATATGCGTGTGGTTTAGAAATGGTAAAAACAGTGAAGGAAATGGGTCACCACATTTTCTTAGACTTGAAATTGCATGATATTCCAAACACAGTTAAGGGTGGAATGAAAAACTTAGCGAACTTAGGTGTAGATATTGTCAATGTACACTGTGCTGGTGGTATTGCGATGATGAAGGCTGCCATTGATGGTTTGAATGAAGGGGCTAAAGATGGAAAACGTCCTATGTGTATCGGTGTAACTCAGCTTACTAGTACTTCTAAAGAAGCTATGAATAACGAATTAGGAATTCCAGGTGAAGTGATTGATTGTGTTATTAAATATGCGAAGAATGCCAAAGAAGCAGGCTTAGATGGTGTTGTATGTTCCGTACATGAAGCTAAGGCGATTCACGAAGCTTGTGGAGAAGACTTCTTAACAGTTACTCCTGGTATTCGTTTGGCAAGTGATTCTAAAGATGATCAAAAGCGTGTCGCGACTCCTGCATTTGCGAAAGAACAAGGTTGTGACTATATCGTAGTTGGTCGTTCAATTACGAAGAGTGCTAACCCAGTTGAAACATATAAGGAAATTGAAGCAACTATGTCAAAATAAGGTGTGAGATATCACATCTTTTTTTTACTTTTCTTGTTGAAATTTTTATGATTTGTGGTAGTATACTAAACAGAGAAAATATAGTATTTTTTTCAAAAGGAGGATACGTATGATCAAGAATCCAGCTTTGTTTGTGAAAAAAACGTTAGCGGTTGAGGTGAATAGTATTCTTCGTAGTGCTATACTTTTTAATAGTTCTATTTAAAGATTGGCAATGTATTGTTTGCTAATCTTTTTTTTGAGTAAATAACAGAAAGGACAAATTATGGAAAGACTTTTGATTTTAGAGGATGGAAGTGTATATCGCGGAACAGCGTTTGGTAGTGACAACTTCCAAATTGGTGAATTGGTATTTAATACGTCAATGACGGGTTATCAAGAAATTTTGACAGATAATTCATATTGTGGACAAATTGTAATGATGACATATCCATTGATTGGTAACTATGGAATCAACCGTGATGATAATGAAAGCATGGTTCCATGTGTATTTGGATTTGTCGTTAAGGACTATTGTGAATTTCCAAGCAATTTCAGATGTTCAGAAACATTAGATGATTTCTTAAAACGTGAAAATATTCCAGGTATTTATGATATTGATACACGTGAAATCACAATGAAGATTCGTAACGTAGGTACGATGAAGGCAGTTATGGCTGATGTGGATGCCAATGTAGATGCGGTAGTTGCTGGTTTAAAAGCCGCTGATTTCTTACATGATCAAGTGGCTCGTGTTTCGACGAATAAAGTATTCCCAATCCCAAATCGTGGTAAGAAAGTTGTATTGATGGATTTTGGGGCAAAATTAGGTATTGTTCGTGAACTGTCAAAACGTGGATGTGATTTAGTGATTGTTCCATATGATACACCAGCAAGCACAATCCTATCTTATCGTCCAGATGGAGTTATGTTGTCGAATGGTCCTGGTGATCCTACCGATGTAAAAGTCGCTATTGAAACGATTAAAGAATTGATTCCTCAAACGGTTGTATTTGGAATTTGTCTAGGTCATCAGTTGATTTCTTTGGCTTGTGGTGCAAAAACATATAAATTGAAATTTGGACACCGTGGAGCTAACCATCCTGTAGTTAATCTTTCAACAGGTAAAGTAGAAATTACTTCTCAAAACCATGGTTTTGCGGTAGATATTGATAGTTTGAAGGATACGCGTTTGGAAATGACACACCAAGCATTAAATGATAAGAGTTGTGAAGGTGTTCGCCATAAAGATTACCCATGTTTTGCGGTGCAATATCATCCAGAAGCAAGTGCAGGACCTGAAGATTCTCGTTACTTGTTTGATCAATTTATTGAATTAATGGAGGAGAATAAAAATGCCTAAACGTACAGATATCAAAAAAATCTTAGTGATCGGTTCTGGTCCAATTATCATTGGTCAGGCAGCTGAATTTGATTATGCCGGAAGTCAGGCATGTCAATCCCTTCGTGAAGAAGGATATGAAGTTATTTTGATTAACTCAAACCCTGCCACAATCATGACAGATACTGCCATCGCAGACCGTGTTTATATTGAACCTTTGACTGTTGATTTCGCAAAAAGAGTTATTTATAAAGAAAGACCCGATGCCATTTTAGGATCATTAGGTGGTCAAACAGGATTAAACCTAGTTGTAGAATTACATGAAGATGGAATCTTAGATGAGTTTGGTGTAGAAATTTTAGGTACAGACTTACATGCGATCAACCGTGCAGAAGATCGTGAATTGTTCCGTTCTTTAATGCAGGAAATCAATGAGCCAGTACCAGAAAGTATGATTGTTCATACGGTAGAAGAAGCTGTTGAATTCGCAAGCCGCGAAGGATATCCATTAGTTGTTCGTCCAGCTTATACACTTGGTGGAACGGGTGGAGGTTTCGCCGATGATGAGGCTGAACTTCGTGAAATTTGTGATTCTGGATTAAAGGCAAGTCCAGTTCATCAATGTTTGATTGAACAAAGTATTGCAGGATATAAAGAAATTGAATATGAAGTAATGCGCGATGCCAAAGATAATGCGATTGTTGTATGTAACATGGAAAATATTGATCCAGTAGGTGTGCATACTGGAGACAGTACGGTTGTTGCGCCAGTTCAAACTTTGACAGATCGTGAAAATCAAATGCTTCGTAATGCATCTTTAAAAATCATTCGTGCATTGAAGATCTGTGGTGGATGTAACGTTCAGTTGGCATTGAATCCAGATAGTTTCAAATATTATGTCATCGAAGTTAATCCTCGTGTATCTCGTTCATCTGCTCTAGCTAGTAAGGCAACAGGATATCCAATTGCGAAGATTAGTGCTAAATTAGCGGTTGGTTTAGGTTTAGATGAAATTATTAACCCAATTACTAAAACAAGTTATGCATGTTTTGAACCTGCATTAGACTATATTGTAACGAAATTTGCACGTTTCCCATTTGATAAATTCCCTAATGCGGATCGTCATTTAGGAACACAAATGAAGGCAACTGGTGAAATTATGTCCATTGGACGTAACTTTGAAGAATCTTTCTTGAAGGCAGTTCGTTCTTTAGAGATGAAAGTGGATCATATCTATAAAAAAGAATTGGCTGGATTAACGAAAGAAGAATTACTTGAAAAAATCAAGAAGTGTGATGATGAAAGAATCTTTGCTGTTACACAATGGCTTCGTGATGGATATGATATGGAAACCATTCATAATGTGACGAAAATGGATGATTTCTTCTTGTGTCACTTGTCAAGAATTATAAGCTTAGAAAAGCTAATGATGGAAAATCCAAAAGATGTTGAAGTTTTACGTAAATTAAAGAAATACGGCTTTGCGGATAGCTACATTGCACGTAATTGGGATATGAAAGAATTCGACTTATATAACTTGCGTAAAGAAAATGGAATCATGCCAGTATATAAGATGGTAGATACTTGTGCGGGTGAGTTTAAGAGTGCAACTCCATACTTCTATTCAAGTTATGAACATAAGAACGAATCTGAGGTAACAGACCGTAAAAAAATCGTTGTATTAGGTTCAGGACCAATTCGTATCGGACAAGGTGTTGAGTTTGACTATGCGACAGTACATTGTGTACAGACTTTGCGTGAAGAAGGCTATGAAGCTATCGTCATCAACAACAACCCTGAAACTGTATCAACCGATTTCTCAATTAGTGATAAATTGTATTTTGAACCACTAACTACAGAAGATGTAATGCACGTAATTGATTTAGAAAAACCATTAGGTGTTATTGTTCAATTTGGTGGTCAAACCGCAATCAACTTAGCCGATTCATTGGTAGAACATGGTGTTAAGATTCTAGGTACTTCACTACACTCTATTGATTTAGCGGAAGACCGTCATGAATTTGAAGCGATGTTACATAAATTGAATATTCCTCAACCTCAAGGTGAAACTGCAGTCACTGTTGAAGAATCACTAGTAATCGCCAATAAGATTGGTTATCCAGTACTTGTTCGTCCAAGTTATGTATTGGGTGGTCGTGCCATGGAAATCGTACATAATGATGATGAATTAAGAGTATATATGGCAACAGCTGTAAAGGAAATCAGTCATGATGCACCAATCTTAGTTGATAAATATATTGTTGGTAAAGAACTAGAAATCGATGCGATTGCGGATGGAAAGAACGTATATATTCCAGGTGTAATGGAACATATCGAGCGTGCGGGTATTCACTCTGGTGACTCAATTAGTGTATATCCTACACAGATCATCAATGAGAAGGTGAAAGAAACGATCATTGATTATGGAACAAGAATTGGTGAAGGCTTTGAATTTGTTGGTTTATACAACATTCAGTTCATTGTAGATAAAGAAAATAATGTCTATGTATTAGAGGTAAACCCACGTTCCTCTCGTACTGTACCATTCTTATCTAAGATTACAGGTGTTCCTATGTCTCAAATTGCGACTAAGTGTGTATTAGGTGAAAGTATTGAAGATCAAGGCTTAACACCTGGATATCATCCTGAAGATAAAGAAAGAGTCTTTGTCAAAGCACCAGTATTCTCATTTGCGAAATTACGTAGTGTAGATACAGTCTTAGGACCTGAAATGAAATCTACAGGTGAGGCTTTGGGTAGTGATGTCAACTTAGAAAAAGCATTGTACAAAGCTTTAGTAGCTTCAGGAATCAATATTCCTTTACATGGAAGTGTATTACTAACAATTGATGATGATAATAAACAGGATGCTTTAGAAATCGCAAAACGTTTCTATAACATTGGATATGGTATTTATGCGACGAAGGGTACAGCTAAATTCTTAGAAGATAATGGCTTATTTGTACATGTAGCGGCCAAAGTCAATGAGGATAATGGAAATGAAACTGTATTGGATATTATTCGTCATGGTCATGTAAACTTTGTCATCAACACAATGTCAAATAAAGATAATTCTACAAGTAAAGATGGATTCTTGATTCGTCGTGTATCTGCAGAAAATAACATTTCTTGTATGACAAGTTTAGATACGGCACATGCCTTAATTAAAGTATTGGAATCTTTGAGCTTCTCAATGATTTCTATGAATGAGATGGGTAAATAGAGTGTGAGAAATCACACTCTATTTTTTGTACATTTAAAAAATTAAGTATAATACTTGTGTAAAAACCAAGTACAGTTAACATGAAAATCAGGGATTATTTCATTCAAATTTATTGAGTGGGATGATCCCTTTTAATGTAATGTATCTGTAAAATGAAGGAGAGGTAGCGAGAATGAAAAGAACTAAAGTAGCTTGTATCACTCAAACATTGCGTTTCTTCAATCATGATAAAGAAACGACAGAGTATGCAAAAAGAGCGATTGTACAGGAGTATGAGAAGTATAAATCACAGTTGGAAAGAAGTGGCACAAAATATAAAATTTTATCCGAAACTACAAATGTAAATGTTTAACTGATTGTGAATCTCAATTTTAAATTCGGTGAGCAGATGGCAGAAACAATAGAAGATGGCGTGTGATTATAGGATATACCTGTTGGAAAATTATAGATATAGTCAACAATACATCAAATTAAATATCAAATAGATATGGAATGATGACGGAAACAAAAGTTTTCCCAGAATATCAGGCAGAGAGTTTGGAACTCTCCATTTTTTTGTAAAGAGACAATAAATGCAAAAAAACATGAAAAATAAATAGTTATTGCATTGCAATGTAAAAAACTATTGTGTCTTATTAATTTTTTGGATTATAATATATAAAGTGAATGTGGGGTGATCGTGTGATTGTTGAAAGAAAAGAATATCTTGAAAAATTAATTGCCTGGAAAGATAAGAAATTAATTAAAATTGTTACAGGAGTAAGGCGATGTGGTAAATCAATGTTATTGGAAATTTATCAAAATTATCTGAAGCAACATAATGTAGAAAAAGAACAGATTATTGCGATTAATTTTGAAGATCTTGATTATGAGGAACTTACGGATTATAAAAAACTATATAATTATTTGAAAGAACATTTGGTGACAAATAAAATGACATATATTTTTCTGGATGAAATACAGAACGTGCCAGATTTTCCAAAAGTATTAGACAGTTTATATATAAAGAACAATGTAGATATTTATGTTACAGGTTCGAATGCTTATATGCTATCCAGTGAGATTGCAACGATGATTTCTGGAAGATATGTACAGATTGAGATGCTTCCATTATCATTTCGTGAATATATGGAAAGTACAGGAAGTATGAATGACAGAGGAATAAAATATGCAGAATATCTGCAAAATAGTTCTTTTCCCTATACATTGGAATTAAAAAATCAACCGAATGAAATTAGGGAATATCTGGAAGGAATCTATAACACGATTGTTGTAAAAGATATTGTAAATAGGAAAAAAATAACAGATACTATGATGCTAAAAAGTGTTCTACAGTTTATTTTTGATAATATAGGAAACCCATTGTCATCAAAGAAAATTGCAGATACGATGACATCAGCAGGAAGAAAGATTGATACAAGAACGATAGAAAAATATTTGGAGGCTTTCCGCGAAAGTTATATCATCTATCAGACGAAAAGGTATGATATCAAAGGAAAACAATATCTGAAAACACTTGAAAAGTATTATATTGTCGATATTGGAATGCGCTATATGCTTTTAGGGTCAAGGCAGGCAGATGCTGGACATATTTTGGAAAATGTTGTGTATTTAGAATTGTTGCGGAGAGGATACGATGTGTATGTTGGAAAAATCGGTACTTTTGAAGTGGATTTTGTAGCAAAAAATAGCAGAGGAACAATATACTATCAGGTGGCATTGACGACACATGACGAAAGTACACTTCAAAGAGAACTTCGTCCATTGCAGGTAATTAGAGATCATTATCCAAAGATAATCCTGACGATGGATGAGGAACCGGAAGAACAATACGATGGAATTAGGCGAATCAATGCAAGAGACTGGCTGTTGGGGTTAACGGAGTAAGTATAGGAAATAACAGGAAAACAATGTAGCAATTTATCATGATAAGTCAAACACTCGAGAATTTATAATGCAGTCTAAGAACACTTCTTAACTTTGTAATACATGTATAACTACAATTGAATTTTTGAATAAATGGTTGATCGTAAGGAATGAGCTGTTCCAGAAAGCAGAAGTACTAAGAAAAAAAAGAACCGTAAAGCATATACGGTTCCAGGAATGATATCGGAGCTTGAAAACATAGAATGTACAAGAAATAGTGTAGGAAAATATAGAAGAAAATACGCACTGACTGCAAAGCAAAAATTGATATTAAAACAATTTGATATGGATGAAAAATATATTGACAGAAGCATTGGTGAATTCAGCTACTAATGCTTCTTTTATTTTTTAGTTATACAAATTCTGCAAAGTTAAGGTGGGAGGAGAAGTTGTAACAGATCTTAGTAAGATGACTGTTCCTAGCGCATTCACTTCACTTGGTGTTCTAGGTATGGGATTATTACCATCATTCATTGGTGGATACATTTCTTATTCTATCGCTGACCGTCCAGGTATTGCCCCAGGTTTCTTAATGGGTCAAATCGCATCATTCTTAGGAGCAGGATTCCTTGGAGGAATGATTGGTGGTTTCGTTGCTGGTTATATTGCATTAGCTATTCGTAAATATGTAAAAGTTCCTAAATGGGCTGAAGCTTTAATGCCAATGATGATTATCCCAACATTAACAGCTATGATTGGTGGATTATTAATGTACTTCGTATTAGGTGGACCAATCACTGCTATGACTAACGGATTGAATAACTTCGTAACTGGATTAGACCAATCTCAAAAAACATTATACGGATTCATTATTGGATTCATCGGATGTATTGACTTCGGTGGAGCAATCAGTAAAGTTCCTAACTTAATTTGTGATGGTTTATTATTGGATGGAATTACAGAACCAGAAGCAATCAAAGTATTAGCTGCTATGGTACCTCCAATTGGTGTAACTTTTGGATGGTTGTTATCAAAAGCATTGAAGAAGAGAATCTTTACAGCTCAAGAAGAAGATGCAATCAAAGTTGCATTCCCAATGGGATTATGTATGATTTCTGAAGGTGTTATCCCTATCGCAATGAACGACTTACTTCGTACAGTTGCTTCAACTTCAATTGGATGTGGTGTTTGTGGAGCAATCAGCTTTACATTCGGTGTTGGATCTAAAGTTCCATCAGGTGGAGTATTCGTAATTCCAGCAATGTCAAATCCATTTATTGCAGTAGTTGCATTATTAGCAGGAAGCTGTGTAACAGCAATCTTATTAAATGTATTGAAGAAAAAATTAACTGATGAAGAATACGCTGGCGGATCTGTTGAGGAAGAAGAAGCTGAAGTAGATTTATCAGGAATCTCATTCGAATAAAAAAATTAAAGTTTAAGAAGAAGGATAAAAAAATATGTATGTTTCAATGAAAGGAATGCTTGAAAGAGCAAACCAAGGAAATTACGCAGTGATGGCTATAAATTGTTTTAACATCGAAACGACTCGTGCATGCATTGAAGCTGCACAGTCGCTTCGAGCACCAATCATTATTAACATTGTGCAAGAACACATGGTCAATCATTGTGATAGTGATTTAATTGCTCCAATTGTAAAAAAATTGGCAAATAGAGTAAGTGTGGAAGTTGCACTTAACTTCGATCATGGGCAAGAGGTGCCTTTATTAAAGAAGGCGTTGCACGATGGATATTCAAGCGTAATGGTAGATGCTTCCAGATATGATTTGGAAGGTAACATTAAAATGACTCGTGAAATTGTTGAGTTTGCTCAAGAATTTGACGCATCAGTTGAAGGTGAAATAGGATGCATGGGAGCCACTGAAGGAGAAGAATTCACTAGTGATCAGATGAAAACGAATCCTCAGCAAGCATTACGATTTGCACAAGAAACAGGTATTGATGCATTAGCTGTATCATATGGATCAAGTCATGGAAATTATCCTGAAGGATATGTTCCGGAATTTGATTTTGAAAGATTAAAAGAAATTAAAGAACTTACAAAAATGCCACTTGTATTACATGGTGGATCTGGTTCAGGTGATGAAAACATCTTGAAATCAGTAAAATATGGAATCAACAAAATTAATGTTGGTTGCGACTTTATGAATGCGAATACAGAAGCAATCAAAAAACACTTGGCAGCAGATCCAGACATCAATTTCTGGGTTATGATGCACCAGGTTGAAAAAGAAAGTCAAGAATTAGTTAAACACTATATCCGCTTATCCGGATCAGAAGGAAAATCTTTATAGTTTATATAGGAGGTAACATATTATGTTAATGAACATGAAAGATTTGCTAACAGTAGCACAAAAGAACCACTTTGCAGTACCTGCATTCAACATTGGATCTGACCAATTGTTAAAAGCAGTTATGAAGACTGTGAAAGAATTGAAATCACCAGTTATTTTGGAGATGAGTCCAGATGAATTCAATTTCGTAGGATATGCACAAATTCAAGCTATGCTTTACGAAGCAGCTCATACAGATGTTCCTGTATGTATTCACTTAGACCACGGTGATTCATATGAAACTGTAGTACGTGCCATCCAAGCAGGTATGACATCAGTAATGATTGATGCATCTAAACTTCCTTACGAAGAAAACGTTGCTATTACTAAAAAAGTTGTTGAAACAGCACACATTGCTAACGTTTCAGTAGAATCAGAATTAGGTACAATTGGTACAACAGGTAACTCTATTGAAGGTGGAACAGAAGGTGTTATCTACACAGTTCCTGAAGAAGCAAAACAATTCATTGAAGATACAGGAATCGATACATTCGCATGTGCTATCGGTACAGCTCACGGTATCTATCCAAAAGATATGAAACCAAAATTACGTATTGATATCTTAAAAGACATCACTGACCAAGTTTCAGTACCATTAGTATTACATGGTGGATCATCAAATAAAGATGAAGAAATCGCTGAAGCAGTTAAGAACGGTATCTGCAAAATCAATATTTCAAGTGATATTAAAGTTGCATTCTACGAACAAGCACGTAAAACATTAAATGAAAATCCAGGATACAGAGAACCATTAGAAATCTATCCTGCAGCTATGGAAGCATGTGGAAAAGTATGTGCTGACAAAATTAGATTATTTAACTCTCAAGACAAAGTTAAATGTTATTACGAATAATAGTAAAGTAGCAGATAATTACATATAAAAGGAAACCTTGAGTTTCCTTTTTCTATAGAATGGAGAATATAAAATGAAATATGCAGTCGCAATTGATATTGGAGGAACCAATACACGAGTAGCGTTGATTGATGAAAAATATAAAATTGAGGAAAGAGCACAATTCTCTACGGATGCCGACAACCCAGAGGTTACCCTATTTAAAATTAAACAAGCCATCGATAGCTTTGATAAAGAAATTGTTGGAGTAGGAATGTCATGCCCAGGTCCATTGGATTTGATTGAAGGAAAAATTTTAACTACACCAAATCTACATGGAGAGTGGCATGGACTTTGTATCACAAAAGAATTAGAGAATTTGATTCATAAACCTGTTTATTTAGAAAATGACGCAAACTTAGCTGCACTTGCAGAAGCTATAATAGGTGAGGGAAAAGAGTATAATATCGTTCAATACTTAACTGTTTCTACAGGACTTGGAGCAGGACTTGTTATTAATAAAAAAGTATTCCAAGGAGCTCATGGATTTGCGAATGAAGTTGCCAATGTATGCTTATGGAATAATGGACCAAGTCACGGAAGCATTTATCCAGGCGGCGTAGAAGCTATCTGTAGTGGAACTGCCATTGAGCAACGTGCAGAAAAAGCAGGCTTAATTGTAGCTCATGCAGGAGAAGTAAATGATTTAGCTTTAAAAGGAAATTTAGAAGCACAAAAGATTATGGACGATGCTAAATTGTATTTGGCAAACTTTATTGCCGGTATTCAAGCATTTATTGATCCAGAAATCGTAATTCTTGGTGGATCTGTAGCTTTAAAGATTCCTGGATTTGTAGAAGAAGTAGAAAGTTTAGTGAAGACAAAGGTATATCCAGTAGTTGAACCATTAGTAAAAGTAAGAAAATCAACTCTAAATGAAGATAGTGGACTATTAGGAGCTGCTTGTTTAGCATTTAATAGTTAATACACAATAAAATGACCGATATTCAGTGGGAGTGAAATATCGGTCATTTTGTTATATATAGTAACAGATGACTAAAAGTTAGACATTTTAATGTAAGTATATTGTTGTTGTAAATTAGGAGAAATAAATACATGATAGTAATCTGTTGCTACCTAAATTATTGGTTTATCTTTGAACGCGGCCTGAACCGTCTCCACCTGCCAACTTCAACACTTCGTCCATGCTTACCATGTTGAAATCACCTTCGATAGAGTGTTTTAAACAACTTGCGGCTACCGCAAATTCGATTGTTGATTGTGCATCATATCCTTCTAGGCTTGCGGCAATCAATCCAGCTCCAAAGCTGTCTCCACCACCTACACGGTCTACAATCTGCATATTGTATCTCTTTGAGAAATAGTAATCTTTTCCATCATACA
>OHRH01000056.1_pt1 | contig 85075 bp, 81 predicted proteins | sample 1578391 | NCBI WGS metagenome assembly OHRH01 (sample SAMEA3879599, study PRJEB24766) | human gut metagenome | biome: human-associated habitat; feature: feces | place: USA | collected 1985/1987 | reverse complement strand
TGAGAATTTAGAGCGGCGTTTATCCGCTTTAGAAAACAAGGAGGAAGCAAAATGACAGAGCAAGTAAAGAAAGAAATCATTAAGGCCTACGCTTACGGGAAAACACCTCAGGAAGCCGCGGCGGCTATGGGTATCTCACTGGAAGACGCCAAAAGGCTCCAGGAGGAAAACGCTGAAGCGATTGAGGAAAGGAAAAGCCAGCTTGAAAGCGGCGGGTGGTTAAAATGATTATCGGTATTGACGTATCTACCTGGCAGGGGAAAATCGATTGGAACCAAGTGAAAAACAGCGATGTAAAATTCGCCATTCTCCGTTCCTCTTTCGGTTCTCCGGATCCTTCTCAGGTGGACAATCAGTTTGAAAACAATTACAAGGGAGCCAAAGCCGCCGGGATCCCAGTAGGCGCTTACCACTACGGCTATGCGGTTTCCGAGGCTGAGGCGCGCCAGGAGGCCAGGTTTTTCCTGGACACCATCAAGGGCAAGCAATTCGAATATCCCGTCTATTACGACGTAGAGGACAATGGAACGATGGGCACGCTTTCCCGGCAGGCTTTGACCAATGTAATTAAAGCTTTCTGCTCTGAGGTGGAAAAAGCCGGGTATTATGTGGGCGTTTATGCCTCCCTCAGCTGGCTTGACAGCAAATTCTATCCTGACCAGCTTCCCTATGATATCTGGGCTGCCCAGTATTTTACTGAGTGCCAGTATTCCGGCCAATATGGCATGTGGCAGTACACCAGCTCCGGCAGCGTTCCCGGAATCCAGGGCGGCGTGGATATGAATGAGTGCTATCAGGATTATCCCAAGATCATCAAGGAGAATCACTTAAACGGATTCCAGGAAGGCCAAACAGCAGACGATTCCCCGGCGAAAGATGTAATCGGCGTAGGCGAGTGTATCGTGCCTCTCGCTAAGGTCCATACAAACGCCGCCAGAAGCTTTCCTACGGCTTTCACCGTTACCAGGGGAAACAGTCTGAACATTCTGGGAAGCACCGGCACCGGCTGGCTGAAAATCTGGTGTCTGCATGGCGTCGGATATATACAGGCCTGCAATGTAAAATGGAATTATAACCTGAAAAAGAAGCTGGGGGTAGGCAAATGCACCGCCGATATCCTTAATGTCCGGGCTGGGATCGGAGTCAAGCCGGAGAATGAGATCCTTTTCCAGATCTCCGCCGGAAACCTGGTGGACATACTCCAAGAGAAAAACGGCTGGTATCTCATCAATTGTCTCCACGGCGCCGGCTGGTGCTCCAAAGAATATATTCAGAAGGTGTAAGGCGGTGAAGATATGGAATGGCAGACAGTAACGGTTATTATTGCTCTGGTGGGGCTGGTAACCGCGATTACAGCGCCTCTTATCCGGCTGAACAACAGCATTACAAAGCTTACGGTTATGCTGGATCAGGCCTTAGAACGCCTTGCCAAGCAGGAAGAGAACAGCCATATATCCCATAAAAGAATCTGGGAAAAAAATGAAGAACAGGATAAACGGTTAAATGACCATGAACAACGAATCTCATTTATAGAAAGGAAATAACGCCATGAAAATCAACTGGAAGGTACGGTTTAAAAACCCTGTGTTCTGGTTCAACCTAGCGGCGGCCATTTTTCTGCCTATGCTGGCCTGTCTGGGCTTCAATTGGGAAGACATGACTAGCTGGCAGGCTGTAGGAAACGTGCTCTTACAGGCTGTCCAGAGCCCTGTAATCGTGGTGTCTGTTCTGGTATCTGTATGGAACCTGTTAAACGACCCCACCACAAGCGGCCTAAGCGATTCCAGCCAGGCGCTTTCTTATACCGAACCCAAACAATCCAGCACAGGCTAATTTTCAGCGGCTCTTTACATTCTTGTGGGGGCCGCTATTTTGTATTTTCTAACCCTTTTGAAATTATTTATTTTCATTCTCCGCCTTATTCCTATCTGTTTTTAATATTTCCTTTCTTTCTGGCAGCCCCTATTTTCTATTCGCTGCGGTTGTGCTAAAATGTAAGAGAAACAAGCAGATTCAGACGGAGTGATACTATGAAAGCAAAGGAAAATAAAACAAACGCCATGCGGGTCTTAGACCGGGCGAAAATTCCTTATGAAACGTACAGTTACGAGCATGAGGATGGAAAAATAGACGGTGTTTCCGTAGCACAAAAATTAGGCCAGCCGGTAGAGCAAGTCTTCAAGACCTTAGTAACGCGAGGCACAGACCGCAATTTTTATGTATTTGTTATCCCGGTGGCAAAAGAACTGAATTTAAAAGCCGCAGCCCGAGCCGTAGGACAAAAGAGTGTAGAAATGATTCATGTGGATGAAATCAAAAATGCCACCGGCTATATTCGGGGCGGCTGTTCCCCGATTGGGATGAAAAAGCAATACAAAACTGTTATTGATGAAAGCGCTCAAAAGCTTTCCTTTATTATAGTAAGCGGCGGGAAAATCGGACAGCAGATTCAGATTTCTCCTCTAATGCTGTGTGATTTAATCGGCGCACAATTCGCCTCAGTCGCCTATAATGGATAAAGTGAATTTCCCGATCTGATCAGGAAATTCATCAGCAGAGATCAAGTATGTTTTTCACTTTCCCTGTCGATATCCAGACTCAATCTTTCCGTGATTTTTATAAGAAGCTGGTACGTTCGTTTCAAGCATATACCATGTGTATGGCAAGCGGATATAATTACCACTCCCGGGGTTGCCAACTAGCAGAAAAAGCCCCTGACAAATGGACATACCATCTGTCAGGGGCTTAAAATGAACTTTCTTTTGGACTCACCTGTTTCTCATCCTATAAGATGATTATTTGTCACTTGTTTAGAAACGATTTATCCCATTGGACTTTACCAATCCCTTTCTGATTTTTCTGAATTATCTACGATTTCACTGGTTAAGAACTGCTCCTTTTGAAAAATGCAATTCAAATTTCTCAAACTCAGCTTTTTCTTCTTCATGAAATCTTCCAAATTCAGGTTTCAGCACATGGGATTCTACGCACCTTTCTTTGACAAATCAATATTGATCTGAACATTTTAAACGGCTTTCAAAACGAGGCTACCGCCTTTTTCACTGTACTTTGGACTCACCCTTTACAATGAAGTTTTATTTTTTTATCTATACGATAAAGGCCATTTCAATTTTGTGTTTACCGCTTTTTAGGGAGTAATTTCCCCGGCACTACGTCCGGTTACTTTTATCAGTCTTTCGTTTTACGAAAGGCCCTCTCCGCGCTTCTTTGGGGACTCTCCCAATTTGTTTTGACGCTTACTTCCAAATTTTTGGCTTACAATTGTCCTTGTACCGGACAAAATTAAACTCCTAAATTTCAGCCTTCAAAACATAGGAAGCCTAAAAAGCTCACACGCTTCTATTCAATTTTTATTTGACTGCCGTCCTCATGCCGCGCATATCTTTCTCCATTTTTTGAAAATACAAAAAGAACATCCGCCGCGATTTTATTTCGCCATGGGGACGTTCCGCCTTTTGTAAGCTTAAGATAGGAAGCTATCACAAAAAATCTGTTTCTCACCTGTTAAACCGGCGCTTGTGTCAGACTGTCTCGCAGATAAGCTCCGCTCTCGGAGAAACCCACGACTCACCAGGTCTTTTTCAATTTCTAACAGATTTTCTGAAAGGCGGGAGCCTCGGTCCCCTGACCGATGGCAAAAGGCTGCGACTGTGAATCGTTCATTGGACTCGCTTCCTTTCCTCTGAAAATTTGCTTCCCAATTCTTTTGGAAGCTTCTTTTCTTATTTGTCCTCTTCTCTTTGAGTACGATTATATTATACCACGTTTTTAGTAAATGTCAACATTTAAAATTAATAAAATTAATATTTTATGTTAAAAATCTGTAAATAAAATATTTCTTCAAATGCGGTTGACTTCACGGTAGCAGAAGGGTAAAATAAATACTATCAAATTAGAAAAGAGAGGTTTTATCAATATATGGATAATGAATTTGCCGCCGATCTCATCACCCTGATTGATGACGAGGGCACTGAGCATGAATTTGAGATTCTTGATGTAATCGAAAGCGACGAGGGTACTTTTTACGCCCTTCTGCCTACCTTTGACGATCCCGGAGAAAGTCTGGAAGCCGACGGAATGTATTACATTTTTGAGGCGATCGAGGAGGATGGCGAGCAGCAGCTGGCAGAGGTGGAGGATGAAGAGCTGCTAGATCGGCTCTCTCAAATCTTTGAAAGCCGTTTCGAGGAGCTGTACGAGTATGATGAAGAGGAAGATTCTGAAAACCAGTAATTTCTTTTTTGATTGCTCTGTTAAAATCCAAAAAACTGTGTTATAATAATTCTGCGGCAAGGGCCGCTCAATAAGAAAAAAGATCCTGCGTGATTCGTGGACCGTGCTTATATAACCCTACAACTTATTTTTCGGGAGCTTTGTCTCCGCTGGCGGATTGCAGACCTCCCAGCCTTAGCTGGACGAAGGGAGCGTGAAACCAGAGGGCGGGCACCCACCTGTCTTTTGGTAGGCAGGTTATTGATAGCACATTACGGTCAGGCGGGATTCTTTTATACTCTTTTCCAGCGGGTCAGCTTTTATAGTTTTCCTTGCTGCCAGTTCTTTGAAAGACCCCGGTCTAAAAAGCTTTTCCTCAGCCGAAAAGCTAGTATTTCAGTTTAACCCGCAAAGGGGTTTTCTTCTTTTCTCAAGGACAGCCGCATATTTTGATAAAGAAATACGTTCTTTCTCCAAATTTTCTTTTTTGATAAAGCTTGAATATAAAGTTAAAAAGCTGTCAACCGGAATTTATTGCAAAAAACGCGGCGCTGAAGAAATCTTTCAGCGCCGCGTTTTTATTTGGCGGTGTTCTTTTCCTTCCTCTTTCTTATCTTAAACCGATTGATCATTTTATCTGCCGGCGGTTTTAGAGAAAGAGAGAAAGGACTTTTTTGATTCAGCGTATCTTTCACCCTTTCTTTTGCCATACTAAAAATAAAGGAAACGGGGTGTTTTTTTGAAGCTGAAGAATACTTTATCAGCGGTAGGAGGCTTTCTTTCCGGCGCTGTTAACGGCCTGCTTGGAGCCGGAGGCGGTATGATTGCTGTGCCTATGCTGGCCAAATCCGGTCTGGAAGCGAAAAAGTCCCATGCCACCTCGGTGGCTGTCATTTTGCCGATTTGCGTGTTCAGTTCCATTCTATACTTAACTGACGGAAGGGTAACTTTGGGCGATGCCGCGCCTTACCTGCTTTGGGGAGCACTGGGGTCCATCATCGGCTCCTGGCTTCTGACAAAAATCAAGGATGTGTGGCTCCACCGCATTTTTGGAGTGCTGATGCTGTGGGCCGCTGTCAGGATGCTGTTCCGATGAGCTTCCTATGGGCTGCGGCAGCCGGCACCCTATCCGGCATGATTGGAGCCATGGGCCTTGGAGGCGGCGGCGTTTTAATAATCTATCTGACCCTGTTTCTCGGCATGGAGCAAGGTATTGCCCAAGGCGTAAACTTAATTTTCTTTATTCCCAGCGCCGTCATCGCTCTGATCGTATACTCAAGAAAGAAAATGATCGCCTGGAAGGCCGCCATACCCGCCGCTGTTTTAGGCGTGGCCGGCGCCTGGCTCGGCACCTATCTTTCCTCTCTGATCGACGGCTACTGGCTTTCCAAGCTGTTCGGCGGCCTGCTGCTTATTATGGGCGTAATGCAGCTCTTTTATAAAAAGGAAAAGGGCGGGGATTCTGCCGGCAGTAAAAAAGATCTCTCTTCCAGCTCTCACCGACAAGGAGAATAAATTCCTTTCCTGCTTCCGATATGCTATAATATTATGAAACAATATTATATTTTTCGGAGGTAGCTTATGAACGTGTCGGTTCTTGGCTGCGGGCGGTGGGGTTCCTTCATCGCCTGGTACTTAAATAAACTTAGCTTTTCCGTGACCCTTTGGGGACGTCCCGGTTCCGCTCGGCTGAAAGCACTCTGCGAAACCCGTGATAACGGCTTGCTTACCTTTCCCTCAACAGTAAAATTCACCGACGATCTTAAGCAGGCGGTTTCCGAGGCCGAGCTTCTTTTTATCTCTATCAGCGCCCAATCCTTGCGGACGCTGACAGCTTCGCTGCAGCCCCTGCTTCCGAAAAACACGCCGGTGATTCTTTGCATGAAGGGCATCGAGGAGGCCACCGGCCTACGCTTGACTCAAATCGTGGGAGAATTTATTTCCGCGCCCACTGCCGTCTGGGTAGGTCCGGGCCATGTACAGGACTTTCTTCAGGGGATTCCCAATTGCATGGTGATTGACTCTCAGGACGATATCCTGAAGCAAAGGCTGGTGCCCTTGCTTTCCAGCGAGTTGATCCGATTCTACTATGGTACCGATTTGATCGGCAGCGAGGTCGGCGCAGCGGCCAAAAATGTGGTGGGCATCGCCGCCGGGATGCTGGACGGGCTGGATCAGTCCAGCCTAAAGGGTGCTTTGATGTCCAGGGGAACCCGGGAAATCGCCAGGCTGATTGAGTCGATGGGCGGCAATGGCCTCTCGGCCTATGGCCTGTGCCATTTAGGAGATTATCAAGCCACCTTGTTTTCCCAGCACAGCCACAACCGCCGCTTTGGCGAGCTTTTTATTCGCCATGAGCCTTATGGAGAACTAGCGGAGGGAGCCTCTACCGTGCGGGCGTTGTGCCTGCTGGGGCAACGGCTTCAAGTGGATTTGCCAATCTGCCAGGCGGTAGATCAGGTGGTTCACCGGGGTGAGGATCCTAGCCTGGCATTGTCCGGCTTGTTTTTGAGAACCTTAAAAAATGAGTTTTAAGGAGGCTGAGCAATATGAGCATCGACCATGGCCGGCCTTTTGATTTTGGAAGAGTCTCCTCTGATTACGCGAAATACCGGGATATTTATCCGCAGGAGCTTTACCGCCGGCTGCGGGCGTTGGAGATCGGATGCCAGGGTCAAAGCGTTTTAGATCTTGGAACCGGGACCGGTGTTCTGCCCAGAAATCTGGCGCCATACGGGGCCAGGTTCGTTGGTATCGACCTTTCCGCAGAGCAGATTCGTCAGGCTGAGCTGCTTTCCAGATCCTCCGGAGGGAATATCCGCTATCTGACAGGCTCTGCCGAAGAGATTTCTTTTCCTGATACAGTCTTTGATGCCGTCACTGCCTGTCAGTGCTTTTTCTATTTTGATCACACCCGTCTGGCTCCCAAGTTATTCCGCATTCTAAAGCCTGAAGGAAAGCTGGCTATTATTTATATGGCCTGGCTTCCCTTCGAGGATAAAATCGCCGGAGCCAGTGAGCAGCTAGTTTTACGGTATCACCCGGATTGGACAGGCGGAGGAGAGATTCGTCATCCCATAGAGGTAGATTCCTGCTACAAAAGGTTCTTCACCTGTGAAAACGAGTGCGTTTTCGACGTTTCTGTTCCCTTTACCCGAGAAAGCTGGGCTGGACGAATCAGAGCCTGTCGGGGGATTGGGGCCTCTCTCTCCCCGGAACAGGTTCAAGAATTTGACTCGGAACACAAACAGCTTCTGCGGGACATTGCGCCAGAACAGTTCTCGATTCTCCATTACTGCGCCGTGACGGTGCTGAAAAAAAGGTCTTTTGTCCACTTTTCCAGTGAGCCATAAGAATCCGCTTCTGAAAAAGTAGGCCAAGAAAGGCCAGACCGGAAATTTCCGGTCTGGCCTTTCTCATATCAAAGCTCCCAGGCTTTGCAAAAAAGCATTCCATTTGGGAAATATTTTTAAGGGATAAAAAGCTGTTGACAGCCGATGAACAGCATTGAAAGCAAGAATAGGAGACCCATAAGAGAGCTATAGTAAAACGACCGTTTATTTGCAAGCCTAACTTAATAAAACAAAAGCCGTACTAAATTTTAGTTTCCGAAAGAAAAGTCACATGTTTATTCTGGCAGCCATACACACTTAGCTCCCCTTTGAAAGCTTCGCTTGGTTCAGCATTGTTTCCCGCGATTGAAAATACGGTTGGAGGCTTCCGAGCTGACCAGCATAATCACAATATACACCAGCAAAAACACCGGCAGCAAACCTACGTTGACTTTTGTAGCGACCAATCCGAAAAACGGCGGCAGCAAGGTTGAACCAGTATAGCAGACAGCCATCTGAAACCCCATCATTGACTGGGCGTCCTCTTTTCCAAACCGGACAGGGGTTTCATGAAGCATACAAGGATAAATTGGAGCGCAGCCAGCTCCAACCAGAATAAAGCCGATGAGACATACAAACTGCGGCAAGGGCAAAAGCAGGCACACCACTCCCAAGAGCACCGTGAGCTCTCCGATTCGTATCATCTGCTGGTTATTGAACCGAATGGCCAGGAATCCGGAAACCAGTCTGCCCGCGGTCAAGCCTCCCCAATAGAGGGAAACCCACTGCGCCGCGGCAGCGGCGTCAATTCCTTTTTCCGTAATTAAAAAGCTGCTTCCCCAAAGGCCCAAAGTCATTTCTACTCCACAGTATAAGAAAAAGGAGATCAGCGCTACCTTCGCGCCCTTGATTTTCAAAGGCGCAAGGAAGCCCCCTTTTCCGGAGGCAATAGGCGGGTCGAGATCTGCTTCCCGTTCCGGCTCCCCAGGATTTTCACCATTCGCATCTGCCTCCTGCTTTTTTTGGCTGGTTTTTTCCGCCACCTTATCCCATAAGGGCAGAGTCGCGATTAAAACGGCCACCAGGACAAACTGGATGATTGCCACCGTTAGATATCCCATTCTCCAGTCCACACCCAGGCTCATATACTGAGACATAATCAGAGGACCGGCCATGGCTCCAACGCCCCAGAAGCAGTGCAGCCAGCTCATATGCCGGGATTCATAGTGCTCCGCCACGTATTCGTTCAGGCCCGAGTCCACCGCGCCGGCACCGAGGCCCAGAGGGATCGCCAGCAGAATCATAAAAACAAAAGCGGGTACAAAGCTGAAGCCCAGCAGAGCCAGAGCGGTCATCAGCACGCTTACCGCCGTTACCTTTCCCACGCCGAAGCGCTTTAAAAGCTTGCTGCTGAACAAGCTGGAAATCACCGTTCCAACAGAAATCACCATAGAAATAATCCCTGCGTCACCCAGGCTTGCCCCAAATTCCTTCTGAGCGACAGGCCATGCCACGCCTAATAAAGAATCCGGCAGCCCCAGGCTGATAAACGCTGCGTAAATCACAATCAAAAATAATGTAACCATGACGTCTGCTCCCTCATTTTCCTCAATGCAAAATCTTAATGCCGCGCCGTCTTTGACAATCCTACTATACTATCAGGAGGATTGTCAATCGGGCAAATTAATCATTTTAAAGTTCAGCACAATCAGACAAAAGCAAGGCAAATTTTATGTTTCTTTCGCAGAGAGCGGCTAAAAACAGACCTCCTCAAACGGCAGGCAAAAGCTGCAATCAAAAAAGCTTCCAACCGAAAGCGTCTTTAAGGCCGCTTTCGGTTGGAAGCTTTTATTGATTTTTACCGAAACCAGCCTCGGCAGCCTGTTTTTATTCCTTCGCCGGTCCCTGAGCCTGGTCAGACGTCTTTCCTTTTCGGCGCTCCCTACGCTGGGATTCCCATACATAACAAATTTTTGCCTCTTTCCCTTTGGTCACGCTTCGGCGGATACGGTCAAGAAGATATTTAACAAAGCCTCCCAGGCCAAACCCGGCCATAGAGCAGATCACGTCGTCCACGTCCGCCACGCCGGTATTCAAAGTATATTGAAACGCCTCAATCACAACCACTAGAGCCAACGGAACCAGCAGCCTTTTCCACAGCCTCCAGGCCGGCGTCAGCGCAGACAGGAAGAAGCCAATCGGGATAAAAAAGATCACATCGCTGAAAAACAGCTTCATCCCATCGGGATTTCCCTCTCGAAACGCCTGAATATAACGTAAGATCTGAGAAAAGGGCACTAAATTCAACTGGCGCATCCCACTAAAGTTCATTGGACGGAAATAGAGAAAAATCGCCAGCAGCAAAATCAGCAGGTAGCATCCGGATGCCACGGAAGCCTTCTGGAAAAAACAGCAAAAGTCCCTTTTCGCCTCCGGTTCGCTCCAATTTCCCTGGGCAAAAATACGCATGAGAAAACAGCAGAGCAAGGGCATTGACCAAACCATCCCCCAGCTCACCCCATCGTACACGTTGACAGCCATGGTGAAATCCTCCATGCTGGGCCCCTCATAAATCCTGATTCCAATCCGGATTGCAAACGTAATTACTGTGAGAAACATGGAGGACAGCATCGCCACGCCTATCGGCTCGTACAGCTTGAACAGAAGCAAAAGGACAAGCGCTATGCCGAAGGCAACCACGGCCACAAAAATCTGGCGGTAAACATCGGAAAAATAGCTCTGCGCGTCTTGGGGCAGCAGAAACATAGCCAGGCCGGCCGCAATAGACACAAACCATTGGATGCTGCTCATTCTGGGAGGCGCTTTCACCTTCATAGGCAATTCCTCCTATAATCCAAATAATTCTGTAAAATAATGACCGCGGCGACGCTGTCCACCACAGCCTTTCTTTTTTTCCCCCTGACATCGGTCTGATTTAGATAGCCATGGGCAGTCACTGTAGTGCCCCGTTCATCCACAAAGGCTACCGGCAGGCCTGTCTTTTCTTGCAGAAGCGCTCCAAATTCCCGGGCGTTTTGGGCGCTTTCTCCTTCGGAGCCATCCATATTTTTCGGCAGGCCCAAAGCGATTTGCTCCGCTCTCCGCTCTTCGGAAAGCTGGGCTATTCTCTCCAAAAGCCGTTCTTTGCTGCGCTCATGAATGACGCACAGGGGCGACGCCAGCATTTCCGCCCGGTCGCAGACCGCCACCCCGGTACGGGCCTTGCCCAAATCGATTCCCAGGATGATCATCACGCGCTGCCTTTCTTCTTTTCAGGTCTCCACCAATCCTGTTTTTCAAAGGTGGAAACCTCCGGATTTAAATGGGAAGCGTCGTTCTGTGAGACGATGTGCGGCACAAAGCTGTCGTCATATTCCACCACACTGACCGCGGTATTATCGCACCACTCTACGGAATTTAATTCCTCAATCGGCTTTCCGCCCGCGTAACACAGGAAATTTCGGATCGCGCAGCCATGGGTGGCAATGCAAACCGTTTTTCCCGGGTGCTCTCCGGCGATCCTGTCCACGCAGCTTTTCATCCGCTCAAACACATGAACCATCGGCTCGCCGTCCCGCGGCGCAAACTTCCAGGGCTGGTTCTCCCATAAGTCGTAGTCCTCGGGATACAGGGTAGAAAACTCGTTCCAGGGACCTCCCTCCCAGTAGCCGCCGTTGATCTCCATCAAATCCGCCTCCACATAAATTGGCAAATGATGAAACTGATTGATGGCCTCGGCAGTAGCATAAGCCCGCTTCAGGGGGCTGGAATATAAGTAATCGATCTTTACATTCCGCATCCGGAGCGCCAAAAGCTCCAGCTGTTTTTTCCCGTTCTCGGTCACCTCGGCATCCGTGTGTCCCTGAAACCGTCGGTTTAAATTTCCCGCCGCTTCACAGTGGCGGACCAAAATAATTCTTGTCATGCTTGTCATCTCCTAATTTACCACGGCTTGACCATGCCGGCCAGCTCAGTCACTGAGGCGATTCCCTGATCATCCAGGTAGCGGTTCAGTCCTTCCTTGATTTTCAGGGGAGCATAGGGATCAGAAAACAGAGCCGTGCCCACCTGGATGGCGGAAGCCCCCGCCAGCATCATCTCCACCGCGTCCCGCCAGGAGGAGATTCCTCCCATGCCCACCACGGGAATTTTGACCGCACCGGCCGTCTGCCAAACCATGCGGACCGCGACCGGAAACACGGCCGGGCCGGAAAGGCCTCCGGTATTATTTCGGATAATGGGACGGAGGGTGTTGATATCGATCCGCATCCCGGTCAGTGTATTGATCAGCGATAAGGCGTCGGCGCCCTCGCTTTCCGCCGCCCTGGCGATCTCAGCGATATCAGACACATTGGGGGAAAGCTTCACCATCAGCGGCTTTTTGCAGTGGGCGCGGACCTCCCTGGTGATGGCTCCCACGCTTTGACAGGAGGTGCCGAACTGAACCCCGCCATGCTTCACATTGGGGCAGGAAATGTTCATCTCGATCATATCCACAGAGGATTCAGAGAGCTTTTCCGCCATTTGGGCGTATTCCTCCGGCGTGTTCCCGGCAATATTGGCGATCACAACCGTTTCCTGCTCCTTGAGCCAGGGCAGGTCCCGCTCTATAAAATGATCCACGCCTGGATTTTGCAGGCCGACGGCGTTTAAAATCCCAGACGGGGTCTCGGCGATTCTCGGCGGCGGATTACCCATTCTGGGCTTCAGGGTGATCCCCTTGCAGGAAAGGCCGCCGATCTCCCTCAGCGGATAAAACTCGCTGTATTCCCGGCCGAAGCCGAAGGTGCCGGAAGCGGTGATCACCGGATTCTTAAATTCCACGCCGGCGATATTCACAGTTAAATCCGCCATTAGAAAACCACCTCCTCAGCATTGAACACAGGACCGTCCTTGCAAACGTGGAGATAAGCCTCTTCCCCGTCCGCTTTTTTGATTTTGCAGGCGCACACCAGGCATGCTCCCACACCGCATCCCATCCGTTCCTCCAGGGAAATCTGGCAGGGTACGCCCCGTGCTTCAGCTTCTTCCGCCACACCCTTCAGCATGGGTCCAGGACCGCAGGCCAGCACAACGTCCTTCGGTTCTTCCAGAACCTTCCTCAGCGGCTCGGTAACCAGTCCGCGGAACCCCGCGCTTCCGTCGTCGGTGCACAGAATGACCCGGCAGCCGGCCTTCTCAAAATCCTCCTTCAGAATCACGGCATCCCGGCTGCGGAAGCCCAGGATCACCGTAGCGTTTTTGCCAAAGGGCTTGGCCGCCATCAAAAGCGGAGGCACTCCGATGCCGCCGCCTACCAATACCGCCCGCCTCGAGGGGTCCCCTGCTGTAAACCCATGGCCCAGGGGCGCCAAAATATTCACCGTCTGCCCCTCTTCCAATTGGGAAAGAAGCTCAGTGCCCTCTCCCCTCACTTGAAAGACCAGCCGCAGAGTTCCTTCTTCCGGGTCGGCGTCACAAATAGAAATCGGCCGCCGGAGAGTCTTCCCCGGCACCAAAAGATGGGCAAACTGCCCCGGCTGCGCCTTGGAGGCGAACTCCCGGCTCTCCACAGTAAAATCGTAAATTCCGGGCTGGAGCTCTTTTTTGCAGACCAGCCGGCAGGACTGGGTATTGTATTTCATGCTATGTGTCATCCTTCCGTCCTCTCCAGGAGAGGATAAGACTTTATAAGTATTGTAGCGTGCTTTTTTAATTCTCAATAGGTTTTCCCAGCAGGCTTTGCTTTCCAGCTCTTTCCGGCGGATAAAGGCCCAAAAGCTTTGAGAGCAGTCTGCTCCGGCGGCGGCCCCTCCGCTGACGCCGCTAAGGTCATAGGCCGCCGTATGAACCGCACCTCTGAATTATCACCGGCTGCGGCTCCGGCGGTGCCGCCCAGATTATCACTTATGGGCCGTCTGGGAAGCGGCCTCTCATCGGAGAAAACGAAAGCTTATCCCGCCTGGATACAGCCTACGATCTCATCCCGCATCCGGATGGCCTCCCGCCGGGCGGCGCCCGCATAATCCCTTTCGTCACAGCCTTCCTTCTGCCAGGCGCAGAGAATCCCCCGGGAGGAATTGATAATGGCTCCCAAGCCGTTTTGGTCAAAGGCGGGGGCTACATCTCTGGCGCCGCCGCCCTGGGCGCCGTAACCGGGCACCAGGAAAAAGGTATGGGGCAAGGCCTCGCGGAGCTCCTGAAGCTGAGCGGGATAGGTGGCCCCCACTACCGCGCCCACGCCGGAATAGCCGTAAGCGCCCATCAGCTCCCTGCCCCACTGCTCGCACATCATGCCCATGGTGTAGTATACCGTATCCTCAGAGGAAATCAATTGATTCTGCAGTTCGCCGGATGAGGGATTGGAGGTTTTCACCAAAACGAACATCCCCTTGTCCATGGCCTTGCATACCTTCAGCACAGGGGTGATTCCATCGGATCCTAAATATCCGTTTACCGTCAAGGCGTCGGCGCCGAAGGCTGAGCAGGCGGCTTCCTCCACCTGGGTTTCTCCCAGATGGGCTGCGGCGTAAGCCTCCATCGTGGTGCCGATGTCGTTGCGTTTTCCGTCCTCAATCACGTACATCCCTTTTTCCTTGGCGTACTGGATCGTCTGGGACAGGGTTCTCATTCCCTGCCAGCCGTACATCTCATAATAGGCGCATTGAGGCTTTACTGCCGGCACAATATCGCACAGGGCGTCGATTAAGCCCTTATTGTACTCCAAAATAGCCGCCGCGGCTCCCTCCAGAGTTTTTCCGTAATTCCGATAGGCGTTCTCCTTCAGGTAAGCCGGAAGATAGCTCAGCTTGGGATCTAAGCCCGCCACAGTAGGGTTGTTTTTCGCTTTGATATTGTCGATCAAACGGTCAAACGGCATGATAAATTCCTCCTATGTTTCGGTTTTTGTGTGTTTGATATCTCTCCGCGATTTGTCATTGCTTTTTTATCCTTCAAATTCCAGCCTTTGATCTTTTAACGCATTTCTTTCCCTTACGCTGTCTTATATCATCTTTTTCACCATTTTATCTCTTTTCCTCCACTTGCCGGCTCAGCCGTCCTGGTAGACTATTTCGCCCCGGCATACGGTCATGACCACCTTGCCGGACAGGGACATACCATGAAACGGGGTGTTTTTGGACCTGCCATGGAGCCTGTCCCGGTCCACCGTCCATCGGCGGTTCTCGTCAAACAAGGCAAAATCAGCCGGCCCGCCGGCTCTCAGCGTCCCGCCGGGCAGCTTTAAGAGCCGCGCAGGATTCAAAGACATTTTTGCAATCAATTCCGGCAAGGTTAAATAGCCTGGCTTTACCAGCGCCGTATAACAAGCGGACAAGGCTGTTTCCATGCCGATGGAGCCGTTGGGCGCCCTGTAAAAATCCGCCTTATCCTCCTCGCTGTGAGGAGCGTGGTCCGTGGCGATGGCATCCAGAGTTCCGTCTCTCAGCGCTTCCAGCAGCGCCCTGCGGTCCTCGTCTGTTCTCAGCGGCGGGCTCATGCGCCAGTCAGCGTTTTTCTTTCTCAGCGCTTCCTCGGTCAGCAGGAGATAATGGGGGGCGGTTTCCCCAGTGACCTGCACGCCCCGTTTTTTAGCGTCACGGATCATGGCGGCGCTCACCGCCGTGCTCACATGGCAGATATGAATCGGGACGCCATAGGATTCCGCCAGCGCGATTTCCCTGGCTGTAGCCGCGTTTTCGCTGGCCGCCGGCACGCCGGGAACATTCAGTTCCCGGGAAACCGCACCCTCGTTCATCAATCCGCCCTGGGACAAATACAAATCCTCGCAATGTGATACCACCCTCAGGCCAAGGCTGGCGGCTTCCTTCATGGCTTCGGCCATCAGCAGGGAATTCTCCACCGGCCTGCCGTCATCCGTTAAAGCAACGGCGCCGGCCTTTTGCAGTTCCATGAAAGGGGCCAGCTCCTCACCTTTCATCCCCTTCGTGATGCAAACGGCTGGATAAACCCTGCAGCAGGCGCTTTCAGCTCTTTGCAGGAGCTCCTCCACCAAGGCGGGAGAATCCATAGGAGGCTTTGTGTTGGGCATAGCCAGCAGAGAGGTCACTCCCCCGGCGGCGGCGGCCCGGCAGCCGGTGAACACGTCCTCTTTATAGGTAAGCCCCGGATCTCTCAGATGAACGTGCATGTCCACAAGGCCTGGCAGCAAGGCGAGGCTCTGAGCGTCCACGGTCTTATCCGCTGGGTCCTGTATATTTTTTTCTATTTTTTCAATAACTCCATTCCTGCATAGCAGGTCAAGCCGCTCACAGCATATTTTTTCAGGGTCTGCCAGCTTAGCGCCCCGGATTAGGATGCTTCCCATTCGATCACCTCATTTTTCTCTAATGATAGCATACCCTTTTTCTTCCTTTCTGTAAAGGAAGATCCAAAAGAAAGATGCTGTTTTTTATCGTTTCGCGCGGCGGTGGGCAGAGAAACGCACGGCAATTAAAAACAAATTCACACGGCGAACGCCCGCATGGCCGCTTTCATGATTTTAAGGCGGTTTCCCAAGGAGGATCCATCAGGAATCAGGAAAGCCTATCGTCTTTTTTACCCTCCGGGCTGTCTCCGCTGTTTTCAAAAATGATTTCAGGTTTTGAATGAAGCCTCATTCCACCGGAAAGGTCCCCTCCCCGGTTACTCTGGCATAAATCAGCGGTTCCTTTTCCGGAGGCTGGGAGCCAAAGGAAAGAGCGCTGCAAAACGTATCCGCAGCCGGAGAGAGAAGCTCTTTCCGGCTGGTAAGCAGCGTGGCTATACTGTCGCCTTTCCGCACAAAGTCTCCCGGCTTTTTATGAAGCTCAATTCCGGCGCCGTAATCAACAGCGTCTCCTTTTCTCTCTCGGCCCGCTCCCAGCTGAGCGGCGGCCGCGCCGACCAGACGGGTATCCATATGGGTAAGGAAGCCCTCCCGGGAAGAAAAAACCTCTTTTCGAACAGATGCCTGGGGCAGCCGGGAAAAGTCCTCTAAGGCGCTTTCATCCCCGCCCTGGGCTTTTATCATCTCCTTCAGCTTGCGAAAGGCTTCCCCATTGCCGAGCTGCTTTCTTGCCAGGGCGCAGCACTCCTCCTGCCCGCCTTTTCCCGACAGGGCCAGCAGTCCTGCGCACAGGTTCAGGCACAGCTCCGTCAGATCCTCAGGGCCTTGCCCCCGCAGGGTCTGCACGGCTTCCATCACCTCCAGGGCGTTGCCGATCCGGTTTCCCAAGGGGCGGTCCATATTGGTAATCAGGGCCGCCGTTTTCCGGCCCGCCCTGGTTCCGATGCCCACCATTTCCCGCGCTAAGGCGGCGGCGTCCTCAGCCCGCTTCATAAAGGCCCCGCTGCCGGTTTTCACATCCAGCAGAATACAATCCGCCCCCGCCGCCAGCTTTTTGCTCATAACGCTGGAGGCGATCAGCGGGATGCTCTCCACCGTGGCGGTAACATCGCGCAAGGCGTAAAGCTTTTTATCCGCCGGTGCCAGATTCCCAGTTTGGCCGATAACGCAGCAGCCCACCCGGTTGACAATCTCAATAAACTTTTCCCGATCCAATTCCACTTGAAAGCCCGGAATCGCCTCCAGCTTATCCAAAGTTCCTCCCGTATGTCCTAGGCCTCTTCCGCTCATTTTCGCCATTTTCACCCCCAAAGAGGCTACGACCGGCGCAACCACCAGAGTGGTTTTATCTCCCACGCCGCCGGTACTGTGCTTGTCGGCCTTAGCCCCGCCGATACCGGACAAATCCACCTGGTCTCCGGAGGCAGCCATTGCCATGGTCAGATCTGTTGTTTCCCGCCGATCCATTCCGTTGATGCAAATAGCCATCAGCAAAGCCGACGCCTGATAATCCGGGATCATCCCCTGGGTGTATTGACTCACAAAAAAGCGGATCTCCTCCTCCGACAGGGCAAGTCCATCCCGCTTTTTGGCAATGATGTCATAAATTCTCATAGGCGCACCCTTCTTCAATCAATAAAATTAAACCGGCAAGGCCGCCTTCCGTCGTTTGGAATCCAAAGAAAGCCGAATCGAAAGGGAACCGCCGCGCAAGCAAGAAACGAAAACAGAGGAAAACCCAAATTCAACAGCCGGAAACCGAGCCTGAGCCCAGCGGGAAAAGGGCTTCAAACTATTTTAATCTTCGGCCGCAGCTCTTCCGCGGAGCTTAAAAATATTCAAAGCGCTGCGCACCGGCTTCACCAATAGCCGTTCCCAGCTTGCTTTCCCCAAAAAATTCTATTTATCTGGTATCCGGGAAACATTTTACGCGGCTATTCCTCCAGCCTGCTCTTCCGGAAGCCCCTGGGCAAAAGCTCCTTCAGCAAATAAGCTTCCTCCACCCCGTTCTCCGTCGCCAGCAATATCTCAAAGGTCTCCGGGTCGCAGAATTCCGCCATCACCTGGCGGCATACCCCGCAGGGCGGGCAGGGATTTTCCGGGTTCTCTCCGGTTCTTCCTCCCGCTACGGCGATGGCCAGAAACTCCCGCTCTCCCTCGCTGACCGCCTTAAAAAAGGCCGTTCTTTCCCCGCAGCTTGTCGGACTGAAAGCGGCGTTCTCAATATTGCAGCCGGTATAGACTTTTCCATTCTTAGTCAAAAGGGCGGCTCCCACGGCAAAATGGGAATAGGGCGCGTAAGCGTTTTTTCTAGCCTCCAGCGCCAGCCTGCCCAGCCTCTCACGGTCCATGAAACCGCCTCCTTTTACACTGTTTTACGCCAGCTCCAGGGCGACCTCCATCATCCGGGTAAAGCCGGTCTGCCGCTCCTGCGCCGGAAGGGATTCTCCCCGCAGCGGGCAGTCGGAAACCGTCAGAAGGCACAGGGCGTTTTTCCCGCACCGGGCGGCGTTCATATAGAGGGCGGCGGCTTCCATCTCCACCGCCAAGACCCCCATCCTCTTCCATTTCAGTAAGGACTCCTCATCGTCGCCGTAAAACAAATCGGATGAAAGCACATTGCCCACCCGAATCGGAACCCCCTTCCGTCCGGCGGCGGAAACAGCCTTTTCCAGCAGCGCAAAACTGGCGGTAGGGGCAAAGGCGCCCGGCAGCCGATACTGGGCGGCGTAATTGGAATCGGTGCACGCTCCTATGCCGGCGATCAGATCCCGGAGCTGTACCTGATCCGCGATGCCGCCGGCGGTTCCAATGCGGATGATATTCTCCACGCCGTAAAAATGAAACAGCTCATAGGAATAGATTCCGATAGAAGGCATACCCATACCGCTGCCCATAACGGAAACCGGCTTTCCGCGGTAGATTCCTGTGTAGCCCAGCATATTCCGCACGGTATTGAAGCATTTTGGATTCTCCAAATAGGTTTCCGCGATAAATTTGGCCCGCAGAGGATCTCCGGGCATCAAGACTGTTTGGGCGATCTCTCCCTGCTTTGCTCCGTTGTGAGGGGTTGGCGTATTCTGCATTTTTATCCTCCTTTGAATCCTGCGGCCGCTTTGCTTTCAAAACGGCTCTCCGCAGCGTTTCTCACCGGCGCGTTTGCTTGACCGCGCGTTTCCCGCGCCGCCGGCTGTCCGCTGCTTTTTTTCATTCTCCATCCCTCTTTTTCAGCGCTTTTGTTATCAGGCTTTTAGCAGATCCGCCAGCCGGCTTTTTCCCCAGGCGAGAGGCGGCAGGCGGAAATACTCTAATATCGTGGCGGAAATATCCGCGAAGGTGGGAAGGGTTCCCAGATTTTTTCCTTTTCGAACCCGGTTCCCGGCGGTCAGCCAGGGCACATATTCCCGGGAATGGTCAGTGGATGGCGTAGATGGGTCGCAGCCATGGTCTGCCGTTATCATCAAAAGGTCCTCCGGGCCCAGTCCCTCAAGGAGCCTGGGAAGCTGCCGGTCAAAATAGGAAAGCGCCTGGGCGTAGCCTTTTGCGTCGTTCCTATGCCCGTAAATCATGTCGAAGTCCACCAGGTTCACAAAGCATAAGCCATTGAAGTCTTTCCTCGTCAGTTCAACGGTCCTTTCAATTCCCTCCGCATTGTTTTCTGTACGGTAGGCTTCCGTGACGCCCCGTCCCGCGAAAATATCCACGATCTTTCCAACCGACAGCATAGACAGCCCCGGCTGGGCCGAAATCCGATCCAAAAGGGTGTCTCCGGGCGGATCCAGGGAAAAATCATGCCGGTTGGAAGTTCTCACATAACTTCCCGGTTCTCCCACAAAGGGACGGGCGATGATCCTGCCCACGCCGTGCTCGCCGGTCATCAGCTTCCTGGCAAGGCGGCAGCACCGGTAAAGCTCCTCCACCGGCACCGTCTCTTCGTGAGCCGCCACTTGAAACACGCTGTCAGCGCTTGTATAAACGATCAAGCCTCCATTTTTCTGAGCCTGCTCCCCATAGTCCCGGATCACGTCGGTGCCGGAATAAGGGCGGTTACACAGCACCTTACGCCCAGTAAGCCTCTCGTATTCCCGAATGATTTCCTCCGGAAAGCCGTGGGGATAGGTAGGCATCGCTCTTTGTGACACAAGGCCGGCAATCTCCCAATGGCCGGTTGTGGTGTCCTTTCCCATAGAAACCTCTCTGCACCGGCCGAAGGCTCCCGTAGGAGCGGACTCCTTCGTCCCGCAGGTTACTCCGTCAATATTAAAAAGCCCCAGCTTTTTCAGATTAGGAACCTCTAAAAAGCCGCTGCGGAAGCAAGCCGCCAGGGTATTGCTGCCCTGGTCGCCGTATTCCGCTGCGTCGGGAGCCTCTCCAATACCGAAGCTGTCCAGCACAATCAAAAACACTCGTTTCATTCAGCATCTCCTATTTTCGTCTGGTGGTTTCTCCCTGCCGAAAGGCTACGGGAACTGTTTTTTGAAGATTCCGGGGCCCCGCGCCCTGGATCAGTTCCTGAAGCAAGGAAAACGCCTCTCTCCCCATCCTCCGCGCCGGCTGAACCACTGTAGTCAATTCCGGCGTCATCAGCCTTCCCAAGCGAACGCCGTCAAACCCCACCAGCATGATATCCTCCGGTACTCGGATTCCCTTACTGCTCAGGTATTTATATACGGAAAGCGCGGTCATATCGCTGGAGCAAAGAATCCCATCGGTATCGGGAAAGCGTTCCAAAATATGGGGAGCGCAGGCGAGTCCGCTTTCAAAATCATAGCCGCAGTCCAAAAAGCGGGGCTCCAGATTCCATTTTCGGCACACATCCATGTACCCCTGAAAACGCATCTGCCCGCTGCTGTAAAGCTGAGGACCCCGCAGGTGAACCAGCCTTTTGCAGCCGCAGTCCACCAAATGCTCCGCCGCGAGCTGTCCGCCTAAATAGTTGTCTGAGGAGACGGACGCCTCATATTCCCGGCCGGCTTTCCGGTCGACCACTACCACAGGCAGGCGGCACCGGCGGATTTCCTCCTCCATCTCGTCGTTGTTGGCGGTGATAACAATGCCATCCGCGTTCATTTCGCTGAGAAGCCTGATATAATCCCATTCTCTTTTCGGCTCCCGGCCGCTGTCGCACACTACCACCTGATAGCCCTTCTCCTGGGCAGCCTCCTCCAAGGCGGTGCCGATCTCATTTAGAAATAAATTGTGTAAAGAGGGAATCACATAGCCAATCAGCGAGGAAGGCTGTTTATAAAATGCCTTGGCGCTTTCTACGGGCTGAAACCCGGTTTCCCTCATCGCCTTTAAAATTCTCTCCCGCTTTTCCGGGGCCACCCTGGCAGTGCCGTTGACCACCCGGGAAACCGTAGCCAGAGAAACCCCCGCCAGCCTCGCGATATCGCTGAGATTTGCCAAAGCCCCACCTCCTGTTATTATAACCGGATAAATTGGTTCAGCTGCCATCCCGGCTTCCTTTTCCGCGTGAATTTTTTAAGCCAGCCATTACTGAAGGCGTTTCCTGGCTTCCTCACAGCAAGGCCGGAATGCCGAGGGCACCGCCCTTTGCTCCAAGCCCTCCAGATCCAGCCAGAGGAATTCCTCCGGCTGCCCCGAAACCCAGACGCCATAGCAGCTAAGCTTCCATTCCACATGGGTAAAAACATGCTGGTAGCTGGGCAGTCTTTCCGTGCGCAAAAGCTTCATGCCCTTCTCAGCGCACCAGATTTCCGCTTCTTTTTCCGTCAGAGCTCCCTCCGCGTTGGGGAACTCCCACAAATTTTTCAGCACGCCGGTATTCCCACGCTTATGGAGCGCCGTCTTATTTTCGCTGAACAAAATCAGCACTGTCTTATCTTCCTTTTTTCTAGGCTTTTTCGGCGGCTTGACCGGAAATTCCGTCATATTTCCCAGCCGGCGGCTCTCACACAAAGCGCTGAGGGGGCAGCTCCCGCATTTGGGAACGCCGTTCGGAAGGCAGACGGTAGCTCCCAAATCCATCATCGCCTGGTTGAAATCTCCGGGACGGTCCTCCGGCTGAAGGTCCTGCACCAACGCGGTGATGCGTTTTTTTGTTTCCGGAGAGGTAACGTCGCTGCTGTCTGCGGTCAGCCGCGTCATCACCCGGAGCACGTTGCCATCCACTGCGGTGACCGGCAGCCCGAAGGCGATGGAGCCGATGGCTCCTGCGGTATATTCCCCAACGCCCGGCAGCCTTTTCAGTTCTTCAAAGTCTCCCGGCAGCTGACCGTCATACTGCTCCACGCAGGCCAGAGCGGCCTTTTGCAGATTCCGCACCCGATTGTAGTAGCCTAAGCCCTCCCACAGCTTTAACAGCTTATCCTCCGGCGCCGCCGCCAGATCCCTAATGGTGGGAAGTTCCCGCAGAAAGCGGCTGTAATACTCCTTGACCGCCTCCACCCTGGTCTGCTGAAGCATGATCTCCGAAAGCCAAACATGATAAGGCTGAGGGTCCTCGCGCCAGGGCAGAATCCTGCGGCACCGGTCGTACCAGCTGAGGAGCAGGCCCCCCATACTCTGTAAACCGAAAAGAGGACGTGCCTCGTCCTCTTTGTTCCGTTCCTTTCTCATCTTCTCCATTTAAGACACCATTGCGGCCAGCCTGACTGCTTCCTCCGCCGCGCTGGCGGCGTCCGGAGTGTATTGGTCAGCGCCGATCGACTGGCAGAAATCATCGGTCACCGGCGCGCCGCCGATCATAACCTTCACCTTATCACGGAGATCAGAGGCGTTCACAAGCTCTACTACCCGTTTCATTTCTCCCATCGTGGTGGTGAGCAGAGCGGAGCAGGCGATGATCTGGGCGCCGCTGTCCCGGGCGGCCTCAAGATATTTTTCCGCCGGCACGTTTACTCCTAAATCAATCACCTTTAGGCCCCGGCCCTCCATCATCATTTTTACCAGGTTCTTCCCGATGTCGTGCTGGTCTCCCTTTACGGTACCGATCACTACGGTGCCCTTATCCTCGACATCCCCGGTTTGCAAGGCGGGCTTGAGCACCTCCAGTCCAGCGTTCATCGCCCGGGCCGCAATCAGCACCTCCGGAACAAACACCTGGTTCAGCTTAAATTTATCCCCGATAACTCCCATACCTGCCAGAAGCCCCTGCTCTAAAATATCCTTAGGCGCTATTCCTTCCTCTAAAGCCTTGGCCACAAGCTGCTTGACCTTCGGCGCCCGGCCCTGCTGAAGCAGCGCGCTTAATTCTTCTAAAATACTCATGCTTTGTTCCCTCCGGAATTCCATGGCTTTCCTGAAGGCCCCAAAAATCTCCTTTACCTGCCCTTGGAAAGCTCTTATTATTAGGATACCATATTTTATCCCCGCAATCAATGTTTCCGGGCCCATTCCCTTTTTGAAAAAAATGTGCTATGCTTATTGCTGTCCTAATGCGGATCCCTCCCACAGGGAGGACAAAACCTGTACGCGGCACAGCCTGTTCGGCAGCAATAATTTCAAGCGTCCGCCCTTAGGGAAGCTTTACCAACACACTGGCGGCTGCAGCCGGCCGCGCCGATCTTTATCTTCTAGCTTTTGGAGGCGCTGAGTCATGCATTCTCAAATATCCACCCTTCATTTGATCAAACGCTTTGTCCCTTATTTTAAAAAATATAAAGGGGTTTTATTTTTAGACCTATTCTGCGCCGCTCTGACGACTGTCTGCGAGCTGGTATTTCCCCTGATTGTGCGCTATATCACCGATATGGGCATGAATCACCTGGAGAGCCTGACGGTACAGATTATTTTGACCTTAGGCGGCTTTTACCTAGTGCTTCGCCTGATTGACACCGCCGCCAACTATTATATGGCTGACGTCGGCCACATTATGGGCGCAAAGATCGAAACGGACATGCGTAAGGATCTGTTCGCCCATCTGCAGAAGCTCTCCTATTCCTATTATGACGAAACCAAAATTGGACAGCTGATGGCCAGAATCACCAGCGACCTGTTCGATGTTACCGAGTTCGCGCACCACTGTCCAGAAGAATTTTTCATCGCCTTTTTAAAAATTTTAGTTTCCTTTCTGATTCTGTGCAACAGCAGTGTGCTTTTGACGGTAATCATCTTCGCCATTCTCCCCTTAATGCTGCTGGCCGCCATGTATTTCAACAAGCGGATGCGCCGGGCGTTCAAAAAGTCCAGAAATCAGATCGGCGAGATCAACGCTCAGGTAGAGGACAGCCTGTTAGGGGTTCGCGTGGTAAAGTCCTTCGCCAACGAGCCTATTGAAACGGAAAAGTTCCGCAGCGGCAATGAAAAGTTTTTAAATATCAAGCGGGAAATGTATAAATATATGGCCGGCTTCCAGAGCAGCACCCGGCTGTTCGACGGCATCATGTATATCGCAGTGGTGGTAGCGGGCTCCCTGTTTATGATTTATGGTAAAATTACTCCCGGCGACCTAGTGGCCTATCTTCTGTATGTCACCACCCTGCTCACCTCGATCCGCCGGGTGGTAGAGTTCACCGAGCAGTTTCAGCGGGGCATGACCGGCATTGAGCGGTTTATCGAGGTAATGGACGCGCCGGTGGAAATCCGCGACGAACCGGATGCCGAGGAGCTGAAAGACGTTAAGGGGGACATACAGTTCGATCATGTCAGCTTCCGGTACTCCGGTGTGGACGAGGATGTGCTGACCAACATTAACCTTCACGTGGCTCCGGGACAGAATATCGCCTTGGTCGGCCCTTCCGGCGGAGGAAAAACCACCCTGTGCAATTTAATTCCCAGATTCTACGAGGTCACCTCCGGCCGGATTCTCATCGATGGACAGGATATTAAAAAGATCACTTTGCAGTCCTTGCGGAACCAGATCGGCACCGTACAGCAGGAGGTCTATCTGTTTTCGGGCACTATTTACGAAAACATCGGCTACGGAAAGCCTGGCGCCACTCAAGAAGAAATCATCCGCGCCGCTAAGCTTGCCGGCGCCCACGAGTTCATCGCGGACCTGCCAGACGGCTATAACACCTATGTGGGAGAGCGGGGCGTAAAGCTTTCCGGAGGGCAAAAGCAGCGGGTCAGCATCGCCCGGGTTTTCCTGAAAAACCCGCCGGTTCTGATTTTGGACGAAGCCACCTCGGCCCTGGATAACGAGAGCGAAAAGCTGGTGCAGCGCTCCCTGGAGGAACTGGCGAAGGGCCGCACTACCTTTACCATCGCCCACCGCCTCACTACCATACGGAACGCGGATTTGATTCTGGTCTTGACTGAGGACGGCATTGTGGAAAAAGGAACCCATCAGCAGCTCATGGCCCTGGGCGGAGTTTATCACAGTCTTTACAGCATGTACGGAGCTTTCGATGGATAAATCGAATTCAGCATGGCGTTTTAAGGGCGCTCCCTTACCCACAAAGCCGTCAGCCGCCTCGAATCAAGAAACGCCCGAAAGCGGAAAGGCGGAAGCCTTTTACCGCTTTCGGGCGTTTTGATTAGATCCTGCGTACCGAAAACCACGAGCCTAAAAATGCCAAAAACTCATAGAACACAAACACAGCGAAAAAGCCCAGCGCTATTCCGAGAAGGAAACCGCTGGCCACGTCGGAGGGATAATGCACAAACAAATACAGCCTGGAAAAGCCGATCAACGCCGCTAGGACCAAGGCCGCGATGCCCAAGGGCACATTAGCAAAGCAGATCACTGTTGCCGCCGCGAAAGATGACAGCGTATGGCAGGAGGGCGCAGAATAGTCATGAGGCCTGCTGATCAGCAGCTCCACATCCGTATTGTTGTTACAGGGCCGGATCCGGCCGATCAGCGGCTTCAAGGCGATATTTCCCACCGCTAAGCACAGCACCAAGGCCACCATCAGCATAAAGCCATAGGGCCGTTCTGTCTTTCTGGCCAGAAAGACAGCGGTAACCACCAGCCAAATCAGGCCGCCGTTTCCCAGCAAAGTAATCTTAGGCATCACCTTATCTAAAAACGGGCAGCGGATACGCTTTTGAATATACTCCAAAATGCGGTTGTCCAACCGCCGAATCTTCTCCATCATACGTGTTCCTTCTCCAATTCCATAACAAATCCTTTGTCTTTTATTATACTCCGCAAACGATATGGCCGTCAATCAGAAACACATAATAGGCAGTATACCGAAACAATCCTCTAAAATGGACCGGCCGCCACGCGCGGCCGGTCCAACCTTTTTTAGCGCTTATCATCAGGCGCGCCAAAGGAATAAATAGATTTATACAGCAGATCCAAATCCTCAAAGCTATACGTTCCGTCATGGTTGATATCTGCGGCTTCTAAGAACAGTCCTTTAAGAACCGCTCTGCTTTCATGGTAAAACTCATGCTCCACCAAGACGGAAACATCCTTTTGGTTCACGTTTCCATCCCCATTAAGATCGCCGTAAATAAGCAAGGCTACCTGGTCGCATGGAACGCCATCCCGCAGAAGCGTAAAGGTGGTTCCGGTTCCCACGCCTCCCGTGGAAACCCGAGTACCTTCAAAATTTCGTACTACCAGTTCCCCGTCATACTGCAGATTCGCCTTGATTTGGGTCAGTGTGCTTCCAGGCTCTATACCGGTCATCACCCTGGTCTTTTCATCAATGCTGTAAACCTGGCTGGTAATCAGCCTAGAATCCTCCCCGCTGGAGGAGGGATTGGAAGAGCTTGAGCTTCCCGTTCCGGAAGAATCTGTCGAACCTGAAGTATCATCCGTAAAGGTAACGGTATAAACACAGCTTGCCGGCAGTCCGCCGGAGGTACACAAATTAGACAGCTTCACCTGATAATTTCCTGCTTCCAGCGGCTCCGGAGCCGGAAAACTGAAAAAGCTTCCTTCCAGCTCCAGGCCGTTGTCCAGCGTCCACGCAGCAGTCTCGCCGGTTGCCTCATTGCGAACTGTCACCGCCGGGTCTCCCCTGCCTGAATTCAAAAGCTCCGGATTCAGCGATACCGTCCAAGATTCTGGGCTTCCCTCGGATAAAGGATAAACGCCCGGCAGAGGGTTTGCCAAAAACGCATTGCTTTCCTCGGTAAATTCCTCTACCGTCACTTGATCGGTAACGCCATTGGTATATTCAACCCTTATTCCGGCGTTGGAGTCCGATACACCGTAAACCATGCCGCCGTCGGCAAACAAAAACGCCGGGTTCCTCTTTTCCAGGGTTAGCTGTCCCAGCACAGATCCATCTGCTCCTAAAAGTAACAATCTGGAATCAAAATCCGCTAAAATTCCGTTCTGATAGAGACAGGCGGCGCCCTGGCTTTGAGAGGCGTAAAGCCTCTCCACCGTCAGATCCTCCTCGGAAACCCGGTAAACAGTCCCAGCCTCATCGACAGCCAGCTCCGAATCCAGCATCCGCAAGCCATCTCCTACCGGATCACCGGAAAACGCCGCCACCTCATCAGCGTTAACTCTCCATAACCCTCCCGACTGAGAAACTAAATAGATGCCGCCGTTCGAGGGCGCGGCGACCAACTCGGAAATCGGTTCCTCCAGGTCGCAGAATGGAACTAAGCTTTGTATTTTCTCTTCGCTGCTTTCAGCGACATCCTCAGTGGTATACAGAATGTTAGGCTCAGAGCCTTTAAGGAGGTAGACCGTTCCATCCGAAGCGGCCGCAAAAGCTCCGCTGGACAAGTCCGATAGTCCACGAAGCACCGTGGTTTTGCCAAGCTGAGAAAAATCACTGGAGCCGTAGGAAAACAATTTGATCTGCTTTTGCACTACGCCGTCCTGGTACCGTGCGGTTTCACAAGCTAAAACCACCCGGTCCGGCAGCACGGACAGCCCGCGGAATCCTCCGGAAATTTCCCACAGGGGTTGAGCGCTTTGACTGGCGGTATCGGTCAAAACGCCGAAGCACTCAGACTCACTTCCGCCGACCAGCAGCAAATTCCCATCCCGCAAATACCGGGCGTCTTCCAATTCGGCGCCCGGTTTCTGAAGCTCAATTTCATAGCTTGCCTGCACAAATTCCCCCTGGGCGGAAATCGCCGTATATCCAATCAAAGCGATGACCAGCAGTGCCGGAATTACTAGCTTCCATAGTTTCCGTTTCATCCCGATCCCCCAGCTTCTTTTCCAAAATATTTTTATTGCACAATTCTAAATTAAAAAATTTTTGCTTTCAATTATTCACAGGTCTTTCCTATTATTTTATTTAGCATGAAAATTTTTCCAGTTGCAACGAATTGTGAATACAAATCACACAAAACACAAAGCCCTGGGACACGATAGGCTTTCCCTATCGAAATCTCAGGGCACATTTTAAAATAATTCCGGACGATCAAGCCCGTATTGCTGCTCCGCCTGGGAGGTATGCAGCAAAAAATGATAAATAGGCGCCAGCACACGAAAATCTTTCTCCAGCTTTTGTGACAGCCTGTCAGAAAACAGCAGATTAAAATCGCTGCTTTCCGCCACAAAGCTAATTCCTCTTTGCTCCAGCCATTGCCGTTCCTCCTCCGGGCGCTGCGGATAATGGGGGCGCTTATACCGCTCCCCCTCCATATGGAAAAGCTTTTGGGATAAAAAAGCTTTCTTCGCCTTTTCGAACGCCGGATCGCCTTGCAGGATCAGCCGCCGCATCGTATTCATATACGCCGCCGAAGCGTGATAGAAGCCGCACCCATAATTAAATCCGTCGCAGGTAATCTCAAAATAAATTCCCGGCACCTCAGTACCGTGCATTTTTCCACGCTTGAATATGAGCCACATGGTATCCCGGTAAAGTGATTTGTCATGGCTGTACCGGGTATCCCGGCGCAGGCGGCAAATCGTCTTGTCCACCCGCGGCTCTGTGGTCACCTTAGCGTCAATTTCCAGCATTACCGGTGTGAGCGACCGTACCAGATCCTTCATCGGCTCCAGCAGTACAGCTTGATAAGTATCTTTATGATCTAAGAACCAATCCCGGCTGTCCTGCAGCCGGTTTTCAAACAAAAAATCTAAGGTCTTTGCCGAAAACGCCATTAAACTTCCTCCTTATTTTAAAAAAGCGGCGTGAAGCCTCACGCCGCTTTTTTATCATTTACACTGGTTTTATACCTTAATTATCCACCAGTTGGGGTTTCCTCTGAAGACGAAGGGGAACTGCTAACAGGTTTGCCGGAAGTCTCGCTGGAAGATGGCGGCGCTGTACTGGATGGCTGGCTGCTGCTTGGAGCAGTGCTGGAACTGGCGGGCGGGGTAGTACTGGAGGTATTCGCCGGTTTGTCCCCGCCGCCGTTTTGACTCGGCGCATTGGGATCCGTGTTAGGCCCTATTTTATAGACCGCGGCGCCCTCCATGTAATACGAGGAATCAATTGGCTCCCTTTTGACCTCCTGGCCGTTTTTATAAAACACCTTTTCGCCCTCTGCGGTATAGCCGTAGCAGGCGTCGGTCCACCATGTGACCGTGCCCTCAGGCAGGCTCTCATCGACAATATACTCGGTGGGCGGAGGCGGAATGACGCCTGTCTGCCAGCTTTCCACCTCAATAGTATCCCATTCATCCGACGGATGGCCGTAAATCTGTACGACCAGAGTTCTTCCATCCATATAGGCCTTGATATAAACCGGATAATCAGAAGAATTTTTAAACTGGAAATCAGTGGAAGGATAATCTACCGTAGCATCCTGTCCGATCGGTACATAAGAAGAAGGCCACCGATGGTTATAGCGGGTAACGATCTCCATATCAGCCCGCAGAGCCGCGCCGTAGATTGTAGTCGAGGACTGGCAGATGCCGCCGCCATATACCTGCACGGACTTATTGTTGGAAATACCAGTAGCTGGCAGATAGCCTAACGCGCCGGTAGTCGTGTCTCCAGTCGTCTCATTAAAGGAGAATATTTCTCCCGGCTTCAGCACGGTGCCGTTGGCCGCCGCCAGGGACAGCGCCATATTGTGAGTGCCGTTTTCCGTATTGGTGGAATAGGTGGTATACTCAGAAAGCTTAACCGTCTGCTTCTTTACGTCCTCGACCGTTGTCTTCGGCTGAGTTTCTGTCACCGGGATCTTAAGCTCGCTTTTTAAATTTTCTGCCTCCAGAGCCTTTACAAGGCTCTGCTTCAGTTCTTCAGCCTTCACCTTAATTCCGGGAGAGCCGCCCTCGTATACGAACATAGGGTCAGAATCCGGGTTAAATTCCTTCACATGGGCTTCCGTAACCTCGCAGTTGAGCTCCTTCTCGATTTTTTTGACCAGCTCGCCCACCTTTTTCTCATCGGCGTCAAACTCCGCTTTTACCTCGAAGTTTTTCGGCTGGGTTTCCAGCGCCTCTACTAAAGCGTACCGTTCGTCGCGTTCGCCTTCCCTGGCATACTGGTAGGCTTCTTCCAAGGCGGCTTCCAGAGTAGATTCAAAGCTCAAGTAGGTATTGTCCACCGTATACTCCTTTTGGCCGTATACAGCCTTGATTTTCACATCAGGAAGCAGAGATTTCTCATGCTTTTCCAAAAGCGCCTTCGCTTCCTCCATAGTCTTGCCGCCTACATCGATCCCTTCTACCTGAATCCCGGTATAAAAGGTATCCACATTCAGGGCTCTGTCCACCATGGCGATATATTCCTGATATTCCTGATATTTTTGGTACCCAAAGAAGCCTCCTACGGCCAGAATCACCGCCAAAGCACCGCCGATAGCCCACCAAGCCCACGCTGGCAGCTTTTTGCGGTTCGCGGTTTGAACCGCAGCCCCCTGGCTGTTTTGTAACTGTTGGATGTCTTGAACCGTTTTATTTCGTTTCAAGTCGATCCCCCTCCTTATTAAGCTAAAGAAAATGATAAAATGGTTTTGCCAATACGTTTTTTATAATACAACGGAAATTTCAAAAAGTAAAGTTACAGCTTATTTACTGTTATAAAAAATCACCGGCAAAGTATCAGCGGTTCTGCTTTTTCACCAGCCGTTCCTCATTCAGCCCGTTCAATCAGCAACCGCCATCTCGGAATCCGGCAATATCTATTGAACCTTTTGGGTGAAAATGGTATAATCAATCTAAGATTATGAAGGAATCATGAAAAGCGGCAGCGATCCAGAAGCTACATTCCTGGGAAATTCGCCGGAGAATGGTTTCCTCATTAAAGGAGGCTTTGCCAAGTGCCGGCCATCGAACTAAAAAAACTAACCAAATTTTTCGGAGCCGTACCCGCGGTGCTGGAAGCCAGCCTTACCGTAGAAGAAGGGGATTTCTTTGGTTTTGTAGGCCCTAACGGTTCCGGCAAATCCACCACTATCCGCATGATGATGAACTATGTGCGTCCTACCTCCGGCACCGCTACCATTTTAGGAATGGATTCTCGTTCCCAAAGCGGGAAGCTCAAAAAGATGGTAGGTTATGTTCCCAGTGAAGTGGATTACTATATGGACATGAGAGCCATGGAGGTGATCCGCTACGCGGCCGCTATGAGGGGGCTTCAGGATAAGTCTAGAATCGATCAGCTCTGCGACCTGTTTGAGGTGGACACCGTCCGCCGAATCTCTCACATGTCCTTAGGCAATCGAAAAAAAATCGCCCTGGTCACTGCGCTGCTTCACAGCCCAAAGCTGCTGATCCTTGACGAGCCGACCTCTGGGCTGGATTCTCTGATCAAGCGGCGGTTTAAGGACCTTTTGGTGGAGGAAAACCAAAAGGGCGCTACCATCTTTTTCTGCAATCATGATATCGGAGAGGTTCAGGAGCTCTGCGGCAGGACGGCTATTATCCGTAAGGGCTCTATTCTTGAGGTCGCCAATACCGATAATCTCTCTTCCTCAGACACCCGGCGCGTTAAATTGAAAACCACAGATAATCTATCTGCTTTGTTTACCTTGTTTCAGATCAATGATCCCGTCGTCACTGGAGATCTGGTCACCTTCTCCTACCGCGGCGTGATGGATCCCTTTATCAAGGCGCTGGCAAACTATGAGATTCAGGATCTTCAGGTGAGCCTGCCCTCTTTGGAGGATGCCATTATACGGTTTTACGAAAAAAAGCTGGAACAGGAGGCCGCGGATCATGCCTAAAGTGTTTTCACTTCCTATTTTCACAAAAGAGTTCCGGCGCTCTATCCCCAGCGTGATTTTATGGTTCCTGATCAGCGGCGGCCTACTGGTCTTGGCCTTATATTCCTTTTCGGCCGTAGCTCAAACAGATTTCGCCGACCGGCTGCAGGAGACTCTGTCCGCCTTTCCAGAAGAGCTTTTAGCGGAGTTCCAACTGGATAACCTGCCGGAGCTTTCTGAATTTTTAACCTATTTCGCTTTAACCAGCCACTGTGTTTTTGCGGTAGGCTGCCTGTTTGCCTGCTACCGCGGCTGCCGCTCTATGGTCAAGCTGGAAAGCCATCAGAGCATCGTGCTTATTTATGCCCAGCCGATCAGCCGGGGCAGTATTTTAATCAGCTCTTTCGCTTCCCAGGCTTTGGCGCTTCTCATTTATAATTTGGGCCTTTGGGGCGTAAGCTACGGTATGGCGGCGCTTCAACCAGATTTTGATGCCGCCTCCTTTGCTTTGGCTTGCCTTTTCTTATACTTTTCCTATTTTATGGTAGAGGTTATGTATCTTGCTATCGGCTATTTGCTTTCTGTATTTTTATCCCATTCCAGCCAGGCCTCTGCCGCCGCGTTTGCGGTTCTGCTGGCCTCTCTGCTGCTTGGAATCGTCGGCGGCGCGCTTCCCGCCCTGGGCTGGATGCTGCTTCTCTCTCCTTACCATTACATCAATACCGGCCTGGTTTTGGAATCCGCTATGCTGGGCGCTCCTGCCGGAGTTTTTCCTTATGCGCTCATCTGCCTGATTTTCAGCCTGATTTTAGGGGCGCTGGCCTGCGTTCGTTATTATTTTAAAGATTTTAATGTTTAAGCTATGGGGGGCTTTAGGTTATCATGAAAATCCTGATTCTTACCGCGGCAACCGGAGGCGGCCATCTTCGGGCGTCCTCCGCCTTGAAGTCTTACATTCTGGAAACCCAGGATGATTGTGAAGTCGAAATTGTGGACACCTTGAAATATATCAGTCCTCTGCTGGATAAGACCGTTACCGAGGGCTATGAAGCCATGGCAAAGCGGACGCCGAAGCTGTTCGGCTCTCTATACAAATCCACAAACCGCGGCAAAAGCAAAACCACCTATTTTTTCTGCAACATTTTCCGCAAATATCTGATGCCCCTGGTAGAGGAGTTTCGTCCGGATGCGATTATTTCCACCCATCCCTTCGCCACGGAGATGATTTCCTTATTAAAGGAGGATGGTAAAATCACCGCGCCGCTGATCTGCGTTATGACAGATTACGGTCCTCATCGCGCGTGGATTCATCCCTATGTAGACAGCTATATCGTTTCCAATGAGGGAATGGTGGATACCATGGCGAAAATGGGTGCTCCCAGAGAAAAGATCCATCCTTATGGTATCCCTGTGGAGGAATCCTTCTATGAAAAAATGGATCGGGCCGAGGTGCTCAGGCAGCTAGGCTTAAGCCCGGATAAGCCCACCGTTCTGATTATGGCGGGAAGCTTCGGCGTTTCCAATATTCTCAGGATCTACAACAACATTATCAAGGTGAACCTGGATTTTCAGATTATCGTGATTACCGGCAAGAATGAGCGGCTTTATGAGGCGTTTAACAAGCTGATTCTCCGCAATAGCAGGCAGAAGCCCCTGCGGGATGTGTCTGTGAAATTGAAGCCAAAGCCCTCCAAGCCTACTAAGGTTCTGTTCTTCACCAACGAAGTGCACAAATATATGCAGATCTCCGATCTGATCATTACCAAGCCCGGTGGGCTGACCGTCAGCGAAGCCTTGGCCTGTAACCTGCCCATGGCGATTTTCGACGCCATTCCCGGGCCTGAGACGGAAAACGCGGAATTTCTCATTGACAATAATATGGCAGTTAAAATCCAGAAGGGCTCCGCCTGCTCTGAAACTATTTACGACCTGCTGTCGAACCAGGAACGTTTGGAGGAAATGCGCAGGTCCTGCTCTGCGTTTGACAAATCCTCTTCCGGGCCTAAAATTGTTAACGAGATCCAGAAGCTGGTAAAAGACTAAAAAAGAAACCCTTTTCCTCCGGCAGGCGGAAAGGGTTTTTTGTTGAAAAGCGCAATCTTTCTCCATTCGTCTTGACAATCATCAAGAAGTCGTTATATGATGTTATTCGTACCTTTATGTGAATTTTATTTTGGTGTGTCATCGCCGCTTTTTGGAGTATGGAATGAAAAAAAAGATAAGCGGAAAGACAATCTTTAATGTTTCTGTAATCCTGATCTCTTTAGTGATGCTGGGTTACTTTTGTCTTTCTGAAAACGGTCTTGTAGAGCTCTCTAAAAACTTCAAAAACCTGGACAAAGGCTGGCTGATTATGGCCTTGCTCAGCCAGGCTCTTAATATCGCCATCGACGCTTATATGACCTATATTTTGGTTAAAAGCTCCGTGCCCAGCTTCAAGTTCCATAACGCGCTTAAGACTTCTATGGTAGGCCAGTTTTTCAGCGCTGTCACTCCATTTGCCACCGGCGGACAGCCCATGCAGGTCTATTGTATGTCCAAATACGGCGTCGAGCCCGGTAAAGGTGTTTCCGCCCTGACCCAAAAGTTTGTTGTTTACCAATCCACTCTGGTGGCTTACAGCGCCGCCGCCCTGCTTTTAAAACAGGATTTCTTTGACGATGCCTTAAGCGGGGTTATGTGGACCTTTGCGGTGTTCGGCTTTCTCTCCCAAGCGTTCGTGATTCTGATGCTGCTGCTGTTTTCCTTCAGCCGCAGGCTTACCAATGCTATTCTGGGCTTTGCTAAAAAGCTGCTGACCCGGTTTCACCGTCAAAAGCTTTATGATAAGCTGGGCGGCTTCGAGCGCCAGCTGGAAAGCTTCCATGACTGCAATAAGGAGCTTTATAAAAACCGTCGTCTTGTGGTCACCGCTTATGTTTGCACTGCCGTTCAGCTGACCGCCATTTTTATCATCCCGTACTGCGTCTACCGCAGCTTTAATTTGTCCGGCGCCCCGGTTTCTGACATGATCTGTTCTCAAGCGTTTGTTACCATGGCTACCTGTTTTATCCCTCTGCCCGGCGCGGCCGGCGCGTCCGAAATCAGCTTTTTGGGCTTTTTCTCTATGTATTTCACGCCTGAAACCTTGAAATCCGGCGTTTTGGTGTGGCGGATCATTACCTATTATCTGGTGATTCTATGCACCGCTCCTTTTTCCCGGCTGGGGAAAAAAGCCGGAGGAGAAAAGAAAGAGGAAGCCTGATAGCTGCAACCTAGTTTTACCGGAAAGGATGAACCTGACGGATGAAAACTGTAGTCCCTAACGTCAGCCTGATTATTCCTGTTTATAATGTAGAACAATACCTTCCTAAATGCCTGGAATCCATTGCGGCGCAGACCTTGAAGGGCTTCGAGGTTATTTTGGTGGATGACGGCTCTACCGATCATTCCCTGGAAATCCTGCGTGGATTTGCCCGCAGATTTCCTAACACTTGCGTGATCCACCAGGAAAACGGCGGCGTTTCCAAAGCGAGAAACGCAGGGATTCAGGCTGCCAGGGGGGAATATATCGCCTTTATGGACAGCGATGATTATATCGCCCCTCTCTATTTGCAAAGGCTGTATGAGTCGGCGAAAAAATACCGGGCGGATATGGTCTGCTGCAGCTATTACCGTTACAACGCGGTCACCCACGAGCTGCGGCCCGCTCAGTTCAGGAAGGCTCCGGGAATCTACACGCCCAAGGAAATGATCCGGGCTTTGATTCTGGATATGGGGATCAAAGGCTTTATCTGGAACAAGCTGTGGCGGCGGACTCTTTTTACCGAGCACCACATCACTTTCCCAACTATGTGCTTTGAGGATATTTCGGTATGCCAGCGGGGATTCTATTTTTCCAACCGGATTGCTGTGATTGGAGATCCTCTCTACTTTTACGTACAGCACAAGGACAGCGCCATCGGCGCTTTAAACATTAAAAAGCTGAACGATTACCTCCGGGCCCTGGCGGATCTGCGTGGATTTTTAGAGCTGCAAAGGGATTTTCCCCCTTACCGGGCAGTTTACCGCCTGCACAGCCTGTTTGTGGCGATTACTACTTGTTATTTAACGCTGGTCGCGCAAAAAAACGCAAAAAATCTTTCCGGCTTAGGCCGCAATTTTAAAGAGATCATCCATATGACGCGCGCCTGCGGCAAAAAGAGCTTTGAGCCCCTGGATGACATTACCAAATATCCGGATGTTATTTTCGATAAAAAGTGTCAACACTATGGATTGGAGGATTCAAGCATTGAGTGAGCAACGGGAGAAGCCTATTATCAGTATTGTCATCCCGGTTTATAACGTGGATATGTTCCTGAGAAAGGCTCTCCAATCGGTGGCGGATCAAACCTTTCAGAATTACGAGGCTATCATCGTAGATGACGGCTCCACTGACCGCTGCCCGGAAATTATCGCAAAATATGTGAGAAAATACTCTAACTTTAAATCTGTCCGCCAGGAAAACGCCGGTTTGTCCGCCGCGCGCAATACCGGACTGCGGCTGGCCCAGGGTGAGTTCATCGCTTTTATGGACAGCGATGACTATTATCAGCCCACCTTTCTGGAGGATATGTATAACGCGTGCGTGGCAAACGACTGCGATATTTCCTATTGCAGCTTCTATTTTTATTTTCCCTATAACGGCCTCCGCATTCCCTTGCCTTTTACCTGCAGAACCGCCGTTTATGAAAGCCGCCAGGCTTTGAACCTGCTGATCCGGGACAAATCCATGCATCATTTCGCTTGGAATAAGCTTTACAAGCGCTCTCTATTTTTAGAGAACGATGTGACTTATACCCAGATGTACTTTGAAGACGTAGCCACGTCTCCAAAGCTCTATTACCATGCCAAGCGGGTCGCCGTTACCAGCAAGCCCCTCTATAATTATACCCGCCGCCGCGGGAGTATTTTAAAATCCATGAACGCGAAAAAAATCAACGATTTTATCCGTACCTTAGGCTATACACGGAATTTTTTGGAGGAGGCGGACGATTTCCGGGCGTTCCGGAAATCCTTTAATAAATTCGCCCGCCGCATGAAAATGGTCAACTGGTATTCTGTGCTCAGGCTTCACGTGATTACCCTGAATTTTAAGGGCATGTGGAAAAACATAAAGAATTCCAATCGGTCTATCCGGTATTTTATGAGTGAAGATTACCGCCCCCATAAGGGACAGCCCATCCTTCCTTTTCCCGTGATACAGCCGCAGAGACGCGGGTCAAAATAAAAAGGAGAGCTCCATGAAAAAAAATCATGCCCTGGATTGGAAAAAGGTGTTTAACATCAGCCTTCTTTGCCTCTCCTTTGGCATGATTATTTATTTTTGCGTCAAAGACAACAATCTCGCAATTTTAATCCAATCCTTTTCGTCTCTGAATTTTTTCTGGCTCATTCCCGCTGTTCTTCTCATCGCAGGCGTATGGGCATTGGAAGCCCTGCTGTATCACCTTATCGTCAACAGCGTTTACCCTGGCCAATATTCCTGGAAAGAAGCGTTCCGGGTTACCATGGTGGGGCAGTATTTCAGCGCTGTCACTCCCTTCGGCGTTGCGGGCCAGCCGATGCAGCTGGTCGCCCTGTCCCGCCAGGGGGTTTCCTCCGGCGTCGCGGTGTCAGTGGTAGTCCGCAAGTTCCTCATCTACCAAACCACCCTTTCCCTTTACTCCCTGGGGGTTATTTTATTAAAATCCAGCTTTTTCGAAAGCCAGATCCACGGCTTTCTGCCTTTGGCTCTTGTAGGCTTTTTAGCCCAGGCCGCCTCGGTGCTTCTGTTATTTTTGTTTTCCGTCAGCCGTACCTTCACCACTAAGCTGATTCAGTTTTTCTTCTGGCTTCTTTCCAAGCTTCGTTTGGTAAAGCGGCCGGAAGAAAAAAGCAAACGGGTTCACGCACAGCTGGAATCCTATTTAAACAACAATAAATCCATGAACCACAACTGGAAGCTTTCCCTTCAGCTCTATGGGCTGACCTTTTTGGAACTGACTGTTCTGTTTTCCGTTCCTTTTTTTCTATACAAAGCTTATCATAACCCAGGCGCTCCCTATTTCGATATGGTTTCCGCCCAGGCCTTTGTTACCATGATCGCCGCCTACACGCCTCTGCCCGGCGCCGCCGGAACCTCGGAGGGCAGCTTTTTGGTGCTGTTCAACCTGTTCTTTCAAGGGGAAACCGTCAAGCAGGCTATGCTCCTGTGGAGATTCATCACCTATTATTCTACCATCGTTGTCGGCATGTTCTTCGCTCGTTTAGGCAAAAAGGGGCCGGAACTGGCCCGTCCTGAGGAAGCTTCGGGCCTCGGCCAGGCTCCCGAGGGTGTTTCTGAGGCTTCCGCAAAAAAAGGATTGGTCCCTTAAGCGGACTGGTTTTCCTATCCATGTCAGCGGTTCCCTATCATAGGAAGGGCCTTTGCGTTTCCTTGATCACCATTTTTGGGGGGCTTCCCCATTGATTCATCCAAGCTTCTCAAGAACCTTTAAACTGAAACCGAAATTCAAAAGCGGGAGGTGTTTTTGCGCCTCCTGCCTTTTTGTAAAAGCTTCAGACGCGGGCTGATAAAAAACCCCTACGGCAAGCTGCTTTTAGCGCCGCCTTTCACAAGCCGGTGTTTTTTCATTTCCTCAAACACCTCTCTGGACAGCAGGGCCAAGGCGATCATGTTCGGAATCGCCATCAGGCCGTTGAAGGTATCCGCCGCTTTCCAAACGGAATCCAGGCTCAGCATACAGCCCAAGGCGGCGCAAACGGCGTAAAGGAACCGATAAATCGGAATCAGCCGCTCGCCTGCCAAATATTCCAGGCTTTTCTCCCCATAGTAGGACCAGCTTACCAGGGTGGCAAAGGCGAACATGACGATGGACACCGCCACAAACACTCCTCCCATTTTCCCGAACACGCTGGAAAACGCCTGCGTGCTCAGGGCTACACCGGTGAGGCCGGAATCCAACACTCCGGACGCCAGAATACACAAGGCCGTCACCGTACAGCCCACGATGGTATCGGCAAACACCTGAAAAATGCCCCACATTCCTTGTTTTATCCCGTCGCCCTCCTCAGCGGCCGCGTAAATGATCGGCGCGCTGCCCAGGCCCGCCTCATTGGAAAAGGTTCCTTTGGAAATCCCCTGGATGACAGCGGCAGAGGCAAAGCCCGCGCCGCCGCCCGCCGCCGCTTTAAATTGAAACGCCTCATGAAAAACAGCTTCAAACACCTGAGGCAGTCTGCCGCCGTGGACCACGATGACCACCAGACAGCCAATTAAATAAAATACACTCATAAAGGGCACAATCTTTTCCGTAAACCCGGCTATCCTTTTTAGGCCGCCCAGGATAATCACTCCCACCAACAGGGCCAGCGCCGTTCCCGTAGCCCAGTGTGGAACCGAAAATCCAGCCTCCATGGCTCCGGCAATGGAATTGGCCTGGGTCATGTTGCCCATCCCAAAAGAGGAAAAAATACAGGCAACCGAAAACAGGCCCGCCAAAAAGCGGCTGTGAAGCCCTTTCGAGAGATAATACATCGGGCCTCCCACCCACTCGCCTTTTTTGTTTTTTTGCCGGTAGCGGCAGCCAAGGACATTCTCTCCGAAAATAGTCATCATCCCAAACAGGGCCGCCACCCACATCCAAAAAATCGCGCCCGGTCCTCCGATCGCCAAAGCCGCCGCCACCCCTACGATATTCCCCGTTCCCATAGCTCCGGCCAAGGCCGCAGTCATAGCCTGGAAGGAAGAAATTCCCTTCCTTCCTGTTTCCGCAGCCGCGGCCCTCTCCGGTTTGCGGAAAAAGCTGCCCGCCGTCTCTTTCCACCAAAGCCTCAGTCTGCGGAATGGGAAAAAACGGGATCTGACGGTATAATAAATCCCGATGAGCAGCAGTGCTCCCAGAGTAGCCGGGCCCCACACCAGCCGGTTGACCCAATCTCCAATTTGCTCCAGCATAAAAAGCCCCCTTCCTGTCCCATTACTATGAGGACGGAAAGGGGCTTTATGCGCTAAAAAGGCTCCGGGCACCCGCTTCGGGAGCGTGTAAGCTGAAAAAAGCTGAAAGGGGAGCTATTCCGCTTTCACAAACTGGCTGTTGTAAAGGCGGCAGTAGAAGCCTCCCCGGTCCAGAAGCTCCTGATGGCTTCCCTGCTCGATAATATTTCCCTGGTTCATCACCAGGATCACATCGGCGTTTTTGATGGTGGACAAACGGTGCGCCACGATGAAGCTGGTACGCCCCTCCATCATCCTGTCAAAGGCTTTCTGCACCCGGATTTCCGTCAGGGTATCGATGGAGCTGGTGGCCTCGTCCAGGATCAGCATCGGCGGATCCACCAGCATCACCCGGGCAATACTAAGAAGCTGCTTCTGGCCTTGAGACAGATTTCCGCCATCCTCGCTGATCAAAGTGTCATAGCCCTGGGGCATTCTGCGGATAAAGCCGTCGGCATAGGCCGCCTTCGCCGCCGCCCGGATTTCTTCCATCGCGGCGTTTGGCTTGCCGTAGGCGATATTTTCCCGTACTGTGGCGGAATACAGCCAGGTATCCTGGAGCACCATGCCGAAAAGCCGGCGCAGGCTGTCCCTGGTCATCTCCTTGACCGGAACACCGTCAACGCTGATCTCACCCTGATTGACGTCATAGAACCGCATAAGCAGGTTGATCATGGTAGTCTTTCCGCAGCCCGTGGGGCCGACGATGGCAATTCTCTGCCCCGGCTTGGTTTCCAGATTAAAATTCTCAATCAGCTTCTGATCCTTGCGATAGGCAAAAGAAACATGGTCTATCCTTACCCGGCCCTCACAGCTTTTCACTGTCTTGGCGTCCGGGGCATCCGGAGCTTCTTCCGGCTGATCCAGCAAGGCGAACACCCGGCCCGCCGACGAGAAAGCTGTTTGCAGCTGGGTAATCACCCCGGTAACCTCATTGAATGGCTTGGTATATTGATTCGCGTAGGTCAAAAAGGAGGAGACGCCGCCTACGCTCAGATTGCCGTTGATAACGGAAATCGCTCCTACTACCCCGGCGGCGGCGTACACGATGCCATTGACGAACCGGGTGCTGGGATTGGAAAGGGATGAGAAAAACTGGGCCTTCTGCCCGCATTTGTAAAGCCGGGCGTTGATCTCCTGAAATTTCTCCTCAGCCCGCTCCTCATAGGAAAACGCCTTGACCACTTTCTGGCTGCCCAGCATTTCTTCGACGCAGCCTCCCAGCTCGCCCTGGGTCTTGGTCTGTTCCTTGAACATCTTGTTGGAGCTTTTGGCCACGAACACCGCCACAAATAAGGATAAGGGCGTCACCAGCACTACCACCAGGGCGATCAGAGGATTGATCCCCAGCATAAAGCACAGGGTTCCCACAATGGTGACCACACCGGTAAACAGCTGGGTCAAGCCTTGCAGCAGGCCGTCGGAGATAAAGTCGATGTCGTTAATCAGCCGGTTGATGATGTCCCCGTGGGGATTGCCGTCAATATATTTCAGAGGCACCTGGTGAAGCTTTCCAAAGGCCTCCTGCCTTAGATCATTCACCGTGTAATAGGTTACCTTATTGGTACATAATGTCATCAGCCACTGGAACACCGCCGCCAAAGCCACGGTGATCCCCAGCAGGATCAGATATTTTAACGTCTCGGGAAAATTCACCTGGCCCGGCCCCACAATTTGGTCGATGGCCTTACCAATCAGCACCGGACCAAGCAGAGTCAGGGCAATGCTGGCAACGGCGCACAGAAGGCCGCCGATCAAATAGCCCGCATAGGGTCTGGCATACTGAAACAGCCGCTTTAAAATCTCCTTGGGAGTCATGCGCCCACCTCCTCGCTGCTAAGCTGGGACAGGCAGATTTCCCGGTAGGTCTCGCAGGTACTCATAAGCTGCTGATGGGTGCCGATTCCCGCCACCCTGCCGTCGTCCAGCACCACGATCTGGTCCGCGTTCCGTATGGTACTGGCCCGCTGGGATACAAGGATCACCGTCATATTTTTTGTTTCCCTGCGGATAGCCTGCCTGAGCGCCGCGTCGGTCGCAAAATCCAGGGCGCTGGCGCTGTCATCCAAAATCAAAAGCTCCGGCTCTCCTACCAGCGCCCTGGCGATGGTCAGCCGCTGCTTCTGGCCGCCGGAAAGGTTCTTCCCTCCCTGATCGATAACGGCATCGTATTTTTCCGGCAGGGCGTCTACAAATTCCGAGGCCTGGGCAATGGATAAAGCCCGGGCGATCTCCTCATCAGTGGCGTTTTCCTTGCGCCACTGCAGATTCTCCCGGATCGTGCCGGAAAACAGGGTCGCCTTTTGCGGCACCAGGCCGATCTGGGTCCGAAGCTGCTCAAAGGGATATTCCTTTACGTTTACGCCATCCACGAGCACAGCGCCCTTAGTAGCCTCATAAAATCGCGGGATCAGGTTGATCAGAGTAGATTTTCCCGAACCTGTTCCGCCGATGATGCCGATGGTTTCTCCCCGGCGGATCTGGAGCTGGATATCCTCCAGGGAATATTCGTCAGAGCCGGCGTAGGCAAAGCTGACGTTTTGAAATTCCACCTTGGGGGTATCTGCCTTAAGCGGCACATTCACAGGCTTTTCAGCAGTTTCCACGATGGAAGGCATCGTTTCCAGCACCTCGTTGATTCTAGCGGCGGAGGCGGAAGCCTTTGTAAACAGCACCACCAGGTTTGCAATGACGATCATAGCCAGCAGAATCTGATTAATATAGTTGACAAAGGCGATGATCTCGCCCTGGGAAAGATCGCCGATCTGTACCCGCCGGCCTCCGTACCACACAATCCCGATGATGGCGATATTCAAAATCACCGTGGTAGCCGGGTTCAGCAGCGCTGAAATCTTTCCCACACGGATAGCGGTTTTAGATAGGTCGTCGCTGGCCTGCTGGAACCGCTCCTTCTCGCTTTCCTGCTTGCTGAAGGCCCGGATCACCCGCGCGCCGCTTAGATTTTCCCGGGAGATCAAAGAAATCCTGTCCAGCTTTTTCTGGATTCCCCTGTAGAATGGGATGCTTCGGTTCATTACTAAAAAGATGACTCCCGCCAAAAACGGCGCGGCCACCAAGAAAATCAACGACATTTTTAGATCGAGGAGCATCGCCATCACAATGGCGCCGACAGCCAGAAACGGAGCCCGGATCACCAAACGGATCAGCATGGCCACAGCCTGCTGCATTTGGTTCACATCATTGGTCAAGCGGGTAATCAGGGACGGCGTGCCGAACTTATCCACCTCGGCGTAGGAGAAGGTATTGATGTGGCGAAACAGCTTGTTCCGCAGCTCCGTGCCGAATCCCTGGGAGGCGATGGAGGCGAAATACTGACACACCAGCGTCGAGCACAGGCCCACCACGCCCAGCAGAAGCAGCAGTCCGCCCATTCTCCAGATATAGGGGCCGTCGTTGTTCTTTACGCCGATGTCAATAATATTAGCCATCACCAAGGGTACGATCAGCTCAAAAACCGCCTCGATCAGCTTAAAAATCGGGCCGGCGATGACCTGCTTCTTATAGGGCTTTAAAAATCGGGCTAATTTAAACATACTGGTTCCTCGCGTTCTATGAGAAAATCTTTTGTTTTCGCGTTCTCAGATATTCCCGCGCTTTCAGACAAAAGGAGACGGCCTCAAGAACAGGCTTCCGCCCTGCCCCTGTACTCCGTCTCCCGATGCTCTTTTATGGAGCTATGGAGGGGTTCCTTTTTCCTTAGAGACTCCCTCGGTTTCTTACCGCTTGCTGCCTAAGAAAAACAGCGCCATGGTACCGGGGCCGGAATGAGCGCCGATCACCGGACCGATGGGATTGATATAGATTTCCTTCGACTTGAATTTCGCTTTGACCTGATCGGCTACATACTTAGCGTCCGCCTCGCTGTCCCCATGGCTGATGAAAATCACCTGCTCCTTTGGGTTGATGGCAGTCTGAGCCATATGGTCCACCAGGGCATCCAGAGACGCCTTCCTGCCCCTTACCTTGCCCATGGGGATCAGATGGCCTTCGTCATCCACATGGAGAACCGGCTTGATATTCAGCATAGTGCCAAAGAAGGCTGTAGCCGGAGACACCCGTCCGCCCCGCTTCAGGTGGTTCAGGTCATCCACGGTAAACCAATGGCACAGGTTCAGCTTATTCTCTTCCAGCCATTGAATCACCTGGTCGATGGATTTTCCCTTTTTCTTTTCCTGTACCGCGTGGTAGACATACAGCCCCTGTCCCAAGGAGGCGCAGAGGGAATCCACTACCTCGACCCGGTTATCCGGATATTTCGCCTGAAGCTCCTGAGCCGCTACCTTAGCGGAATTGCAGGAGCCGGACAAGCCGGAAGAAAAGGCGATATAGAGGACATCCCTGCCATGCTTCAGCACTTCCTCGAAATAATCCGTATAGCGGTGCACCGTTACCTGGCTGGTGGTCGCACTCTCCCCCTCCCGGACAATGCGGTAAAATTCCTTGGTGGAAATCTCTCTTTCGTCGGGATAATTGAAATAGCTTTTCCCTTTCAGCTGAAATTCCAGCGGAATAACGCCTACCCCTAATTCCTCCACCATTTTAGGAGAAAGGTCGCAGGCGGAATCCGTAATAATAATATAATCTCTCAACGTAAAAGCCCTCACTTTCGTAAGCTGACCGGTAGAAACAAAACCTTTCTAGAAACGTTTTAAGCCGGTTTATGTTATTTATTATACCCTATCCTCTAAATTTTGGGAAGAGGTATGCCTGCTAATTTTTGGTTTTTTCCGCTAAAGCTCATAAAACGGCCGATTTTAAACTATATATATCCTAGATTGCCCGCCATTGAGAAGAATTTTCAAAGGGGGATCGGGAAGCAGGCGGATATAGGTCAGCGAAAGCTGACACCTCCTGCCCTGCCGGGTAGGAAAGCGCCGCGAAAACACCGCGGCGCTTAACCTGTTCTCGAAAAAGAAACTTTTCGTAACAGCCGGCGAAAGCTCTAAATGAAATTCCGGGCGTATTCGGTCAAAACCATGCGAGGAGGTCACTATGAGAAAAAGGGCTTTTTTAATTAACTCTCTGATGCTTACCTCCGCCGTGCTGCTTTCCCGGGTCATCGGAATTTCCTTCCGGGTCTATATGAGCAATAAAATCGGCGCAGAGGGAATCGGGCTTTATCAGTTAATCTGTACGATCTTTCTGTTCGCCTCCACCTTTGTCACCTCAGGCGTCAGCCTAGCGGTGACCAGGCTGGTCACCGAAGCTCTCGCGCGAAAGGAGTATCAAAAAGCGAAAACCGCTGTGCGCAGGGCTCTGGTTCTGGGGCTTTTCTTCAGCCTTTTGATGGGGGGCGCACTGTTTTTCAGCGCCGATTATATTGGCAATCAGGTGTTGAAGGATCCCCGCACCATTTTATCTCTGAAGATTCTGGCTCCCAGTCTGCCGTTCATGGCGGTGTCCGCTTGCTTTCGGGGATATTTCTTCGCGGTTCGCCAGGTGATCAAAACCGCCAGCGAGCAGCTTCTGGAGCAAATCGCGGAAATCGTTATTTTCGCCTTGGTAGTGAACTTTCTGGCGCCCATGGGCCTGGAATATGCCTGCTGCGCCATTGTGCTGGGAACGACCGGTGCGGAGATTTTTTCCTGCCTGTATTCTTTTTTGCTCTACTGGGGCGAGCTGCGGAAGCTCAGGGGCAAGGCTTCTAAGGGCCGGATAAGCGGCGGAATAAAAAAGCTGCTGTCCATCTGCCTCCCGGTCACCGCCAGCTCCTGCCTGCGCTCCGGTCTTTCCATGACGGAAAACATCCTAATACCGCCGGGGCTGAAAAAAAACGGCGCGTCCTATGAGGGTTCCCTAGCCGGCTACGGCATGATCACCGGTATGGTGATGCCGGTGATTACCTTTCCCTCCGCCTTTTTATCCTCTTTCTCCATGCTGCTGATCCCGGAGCTCTCTGAGGCCAATGCCGCCAACCACAAAAAGAATATCCACTATATCGCCGGGCGGGTTTTTCAAATCACCTTTCTGTTTTCCATTTTTATCTGTGGTTTTTTTGTTTTCTTTGCTAAAGATTTGGGGCTTCTCATCTATCATGATTCAGCTCCGGGAGTTTATCTCAGCGTGCTGGCGCCGGTAATCCCTTTGATGTACCTGGACAGCGTGGTAGACGGTATGCTCAAGGGCTTAAACGAACAGCTGAGTTATCTGTCCTATAATATCATAGACTCGGTCATGCGGGTCGGGCTAATCCTGTTCCTGCTGCCGCTTATGGGATTAAACGGCTTGATTGTGGTCATTTTCGCCAGCGAAATTTTAAATTCCACTCTCAGCATCGCCCGGCTGATGAAGGTTACACAGCTGAAAATGCGGTTTTTTACCTGGATTTTAAAACCCGCTTTAGCCGTCGTCTTTCCCGGCCTGCTTTTGATGGGGCTCTCCTCTATTTTGAGCAAGCTCCTTCCTGACGTTCTGTTCCGGGTGCTTTTCGAACTGATATTTACCGTGGGAATTTATCTTCTTCTTTTATTCGCTATGAAAAGCCTGACAAAAGACGACATCCGCTGGTTGAAATCAATTTTCCGACAAATGAAGCAATGAAGCAAGATTCTCCCGCCCGTTTCCCCGCCTGCTTTTCAGTGAACCGACATGCCGGCCTTCGCATATGGGAGTCCCTGGCTTTCTGAATTTTGACTTCCCAAAAAACAGCTCAAACGCCATGCAAAAAGTTTACGGATTATTCTTTTGAGCGCTTCGGATGTTTTGTTCTGAAAGGATCAAAAAACAATCGTGATTCTTCTTCTCCCTTATTGACACCATTCTATATCTAGTCTATAATGAGGAATGTATTTCGAATAACCCACAAGATATGGTATCAAAAGTGTTCAAAGGAGAAGAAAGAAGCATGATTGAACGTATTATTAAGAGGGACGGACGGGAGGTTCCCTTCGAGATTGACAAAATTTCCACCGCTATTTACAAGGCCGCTGAGGCAATCGGCGGCCACAACCGCGGGGTCGCCGAAGAATTGGCCAAACAGGTAGAAGACTACATTGAAAAAGAGGAGAAGATTTCCACCCCTACGGTCGAGCACATCCAAGATGTGGTGGAACGTACCTTGATTGAAAGCGGCCATTCCCGCACGGCCAAGGAATACATCCTTTATCGCGCCGACCGCACCCGTCATCGTGAGATGAATACCCGTTTGATGAAAACATATGAGGATTTAACCTTTAAAGCCGCCAAAGATAACGACATCAAGCGTGAAAACGCCAATATTGACGGAGATACCGCCATGGGCACCATGCTGAAATATGGATCTGAGGGCGCTAAGCAGTTTTATGAGATGTATATTCTTGACCCGGCCCATGCTAAGGCTCACCGGGAAGGGGATATCCACATTCACGACCTGGACTTTTTGACCCTGACCACCACCTGCTGCCAAATCGATCTGGACAAGCTGTTTACCGGCGGCTTCTCCACTGGCCACGGCTTTCTGAGAGAGCCCAACGATATCGCCAGTTATTCTGCGTTAGCGTGCATCGCTATTCAATCCAACCAAAATGACCAGCACGGCGGGCAGAGTATTCCGAATTTCGATTACGCCATGGCTAAGGGCGTGATCAAAACCTATCAGAGAATTTACCGCCAAAACATGGCTCGGGCCATTGAAATCATGGAGGACGCCGAGGATGCCAGCGCTTTATCCAAGGAAATCATGACCGCGGCCACGGAAAAAAGCGCCGGCGCCATTCCCAAGCTGGAAGACGGCGAAGCCTATATGGAGGCGGAGCTCCAGATTCTCACAGATAAGTTTGGTGCTGAAAGCGCTGAAAAAATTCAAAAATTTGCTTTTAAGCACGCCGGTGCGGAAACCGACCGGGCGACCTACCAGGCGATGGAGGCTTTCGTCCACAACCTGAACACTATGCATTCCAGGGCGGGCGCTCAGATCCCTTTCAGCTCCATTAATTACGGCATGGATACCACTCCCGAGGGCCGCATGGTGATTAGGAATGTTCTGCTTGCCACAGAAGCCGGCCTGGGCAATGGAGAAACTCCTATTTTCCCCATTCATATCTTTAAGGTAAAGGAAGGCGTCAACTATAATCCCGGAGAGCCCAACTATGATCTGTTCAAGCTGGCCTGCCGGGTAAGCGCCAAGCGGCTGTTCCCCAACTTCTCTTTTATTGACGCTCCTTATAACCTGCAATACTATAAGCCTGGCCATCCAGAAACCGAGGTAGCCTATATGGGCTGCCGCACCCGGGTTATGGCTAACTCCTACGATCCAACCAGGGAGATTGTTAACGGAAGGGGCAACCTCAGCTTTACCTCTGTGAACCTTCCTAGAATCGCGATCCTCAGCAACCATAACATCGACTTTTTCTTCGAGCAGCTGGACCGGAAGATCGATCTGGTCATTGATCAGCTTTTGGACCGCTTTGAATTGCAGGCACAGAAAAAAGCCCGGAACTATCCCTTCCTGATGCAGCAAGGGATTTGGCTTGATTCCGATAACCTGAAGCCGGATGACGAGGTGCGTGAGGTTTTGAAGCACGGCACTCTGACGATGGGTTTCATCGGCCTGGCGGAAACCTTGAAGGCTCTGACCGGCTATCATCATGGCGAAAGCAAGGAAGCCCAGAACCTGGGTCTGGAAATTGTCGGGTATATGCGCCAGCGCATGGATCAGGCCACGAAAAAGCATGGCATGAACTTCTCTCTGATCGCCACCCCGGCGGAGGGCTTATCCGGCCGGTTTGTCCGTATGGATGCTGAAAAATTCGGAAAAATCCCCGGCGTTACTGATCGGGAATATTATACCAACTCCTTCCACATCCCAGTTTACTACGACATCTCCGCCTGGGATAAGATCAAGCTGGAGGCTCCATACCACGCCCTCACCAACGGCGGCCATATCTCCTATGTGGAGCTGGACGGTGATCCTACAGAGAATCTGGACGCTTTTGAGCAGGTGGTCCGCTGCATGAAGGAAAGCGGCATCGGCTACGGTTCCATTAACCATCCGGTGGACAGGGACCCTGTCTGCGGCTATACCGGTATTATCGGAGACACCTGTCCTCTGTGCGGCAGATCCGAGCACGACGGCCACGAAAACTTTGAGCGGATTCGCCGTATCACCGGCTATCTAGTAGGTACGGTAGACCGCTTCAACAACGCGAAAAAGGCGGAGGTTCGGGATCGGGTAAAGCATTCCCTAGGCACCGGCTGTGGAACGATGGAGCAGGTCTGATTCAGGAAGTTCATCTTTGCTCATTTAGAACAAATCCGCTGTTTCAGCGCGGCGGCGGACCCGTCATAGAATAGAATCGCCGGCGGTTCCGGCAGAGTGGGCAGAGAACTGAAACCGGCAAACAGACGGCGGCTTGATCAAGAAGGGCGGATAGGCGTTTCCTGTCCGCCCTTCTTGAAGCATGCTTGTCACTGCCGGCCGGCGGCGGGCTTCGCCGCAGAAAGCTGAGTGAAGCCTCTTCGCTTTTTCAGCTTTTAATTATTCTATGTAAGAAAGCAGGAATCACGGTTATGAGTAAGCTTCGCCTCGCGGGAGTCATCAAGGAATCCATTGTGGACGGTCCCGGCATCCGCTTCGTGGTGTTCGGCCAAGGGTGTCCCCATCGTTGTCCTGGCTGTCAAAATCCCCAGACCCATGATTTTAGCGGCGGCTATGATACCACTACGGAAAGGCTGTTGGCAGAAATCCGGAAGAATCCCATGCTGAAAGGGATTACCCTATCCGGCGGCGACCCCTTTGTGCAGCCGGAAGCTATGGCGGAGCTGGCGGAGGAAGCGCATAAATTGGGATTAAACGTAGTCACTTATACCGGTTACACGATAGAGGAGCTGCTCAACGGCCTGGAGGGGCATCCCGGCTGGCGGCGGCTTCTAGAGCAGTCAGACACGTTAGTAGACGGCCGCTTTATTCTGGAACAGAAATCAATGCTGCTAAAATTCAGGGGCTCTAAAAACCAGCGGGTTATTGATCCCCGCGCTTCTCTGGAGCAAGGCCGGGCGGTGGAAAAGCCCTTCGACAACGAGGTTGTCATCGAATTTCCCAGAGATATCTGAATCTCCGGCGGCCCGTTTCGCTGCCGAACCGCTGGAATACAGCCGTACGTGCCGGAAGCACCCGCTTCGCATATAAATTCCGCCTTCAAAAGCCAGAGCAGACGGCGTGCCGGCAGCAAGGAAAGTCCGGCGGTGCCGGAAGCTTGACAATGAACATTCCTGTTCAAAGCAAATCTCCTTCTCCCCCGGAAAGTTTAAATGATTCAGATAATTTGCAAAAGCCGGTAAAGCAGGCTGGGAAATTTTCCAGCCTGCTTTACCGGCTTTTATAAAAATTCCAGCCGCCCCGTTCTGACCGGCGGCGTTGCCTCTCTATCACAATAAATCCTGGCAGCCAGTCCGGATTTTTCCGCCAATTTTATCAAGAGCAAAGCCGGATGCCAACGCCACAAATTTTCTTAACTTTCTTATCCCCCTCCGAATAACAGGCGAACCGTCAGCACTGCGATAACCACGCTGGTGAAATCAGCGGTCAGAGCGCTGGGGATGGTATGCCGGGTTTTTCTAATATTGACCGAGCCGAAATACACAGCAATCGCGTAAAACGTAGTCTCGGTAGAGCCCATCATTACCGCGGCCACCCTGCCGGCAAAACTGTCTACCCCGGAAGAAGAAAAGATCTGATCTACCAGGGCCAGAGAACCGCTTCCGGAAACTGGACGAAGCAGCATCAGCGGTACCACTTGAGGCGGCAGGCCAATTTTTTCCGCCAGCGGCGCGATGAACGCGGTAAACATATCCAAAGCGCCGCTGGCCTTCAGCATACTCACCGCTGTAATCAGCCCTACCAGGGCCGGGATAATACCGAAGGTAGACTTTGCCCCCTCCTTTGCCCCTTCTAAAAAGGTATCGAATAGGGGGACCCTGCGTACGAGGCCAAAAACCAAAATCAAGCCGATTACACAGGGAATCAGGTAATTGCCGAACTCAGTCATGGACGCCGCCTCTTTCCCAAAAGCTTTGCCATCAGCACTCCCGCGCACAGGCCGCAAACAGAGGTAATCCAAACAGCGGGCATCACATCAAATGGCGAGGCCGCGCCGTGGCTTGCCCGCAAAGCCGACATCATTGTGGGGATCAATTGCAGAGAAGCGGTATTGATAACCACGAACATAACCATACCATTGTCCGCGGCAGACGGCAGCTCCTCCTTCCGGGCCCTTGCCATTTCCTTCATAGCGGCGATTCCCATAGGCGTAGCGGCATTTCCTAATCCCAGAAGATTTGCGGTGATATTCATACAGATAGCTTTGACGGCGGGACTGTCCTTCTCATAATCGGGAAACAGCTTCGCCATCACGGGGGAAAACAGCTTCGCTAAAATCGCCGTCAGACCGCCCTTCTCCGCAACCCTCATCAGTCCGGTCCACAGGCACATCAGCCCAAGCATGGAAATCACCAGCTGTATCGCGTCAGAGGCGCCGGAAAGCACCGCGCCGGAAAGCTCTCCCATACGGCCGGTAGCCAGAGCGCATAAAATGCTGGCCAGCATCAAACCGCCCCAAATAAAATTCATCATAACAAACTTTCCCCTTTCTTCAGTCATGAATATGAAAAGAATCGGGAGAGTTATGAATGAATTGAAAACTTTACTTTTTTAAGAGCTTCAAGAATTGACAAAATTCTGGTTTAATTGTATAATTATTTCATAATTTACCATTTAATAACATTTTTGGAAGTGTTGACCTGGTAAATTATGGTGAAGTAATGGCGTAAAAACAGGAGGTGTTTACATTATGACTTCTACTGGTATTGTAAGAAGGATCGATGGCCTGGGGCGTATCGTGCTGCCCAAGGAACTAAGAGCCACACTGGATTTAAACGACCGTGACCCTTTGGAAATCTACACGGAAGGGAATACTATTATCTTGAAAAAGTATGAGCCTGCCTGTATTTTCTGCAACAGCACAAAGGAAGTTATCAATTACCGGGGCCGCAACATTTGCAAGGCCTGTATTGACCGTTTGAAAAAGGATATTGATTATTAAAATATGCTCTTACAATTAAGGAGTAAGGCTCAATGAGCCTTACTCCTTTTTTTACATTTCTCGGCATTTTTCTATAAGCTCCGCTACGATTTCCGCACGATTAAAGGGTGTCATAAAATAGAAGCCATCCGCATGAGGCCTCAGGCTTTCCGCAATTTCCAAGGCGATCTCAATGCCGGTCCGCTGGGCCTCTTCCCGGCTCATCTCAGGAGAAAACCGGTTGACGTAGGCCGTGGGAATCTGAATTCCTGGAACCTCATTGTTCATATAGACCGCATTGCGGTAGCTAACCAAGGGCATAATCCCCAAAAGCATTTTCGCCCCCATCTCTCTCGCTTCCTTCACTGTACTGATCCGGCCTTCGTCAAATACCGGCTGGGTCAGGAAAAAGACGGCGCCCGCTTTCAGCTTCTTTTCCAGGCGGGCCAATTCCGCCTTGGGATTCGCCACATTTGGATTAAATGCCCCGCCGATGGTAAAAGGGCTGTCCGCAAACACGTCCTGGTTCATCTGGCTGATCATTTCCATCAGCTTAGCGGAGGTTACGTTAAATACCGGCTTGATATAGCCCCGGTCCAGCTCCGGCACATGGTCGCCGGTTACCGCCAAAATTGTACGGATGTTCTCACACTGGGCTCCCAGGAGCATGGCCCGCAGAGCGTTGACATTCCGATCCCGGCAGCAGAAATGAGGCAGTACCTCCATCCCGGTTTCCCGCTGAAGCTTGGCTCCGCACACCACTGGATCCAGCTTGACCCGGGCCATAGGCGAATCGGAGATGGTAACGATGTCCACACCGCTGTTCTGAAGCACCCGGCAAGCTGTTAAAAGCTTATCTACCCGGCTTCCATAAGGAGGATCCAGCTCCGCCGCCATAACAAATTCTCCCTTTCGGAGCTTTTTGGCAAAACGGCTCTCCCGGGGAGCGCTTTTCTCCAAGCTTCCCACTGCTGTAACAGTGGTCGTGACGGCTGCCAAGGGCTCGCGCTTTTTCTGAATCAAACGGCTTAAAAGCTGAAGATGCTTTGGAGTAGTGCCGCAGCAGCCGCCGATCATATCGACTCCCAACTCGGCGATTCTCACAGCCTGATGAGAAAAATACTCCGGAGAGGTATCGAACACCGTACGGTTTTCTTCCATCGCGGGATATCCCGCATTAGGCATCACCAGCACGGGAAGGCTCAAGTATTGCCGGCTGTAGCTTAGAAGCTCCCTGGCGAACTTTAAAATATGAGCCGGCCCGCAGCCGCAGTTTAAGCCGATTCCGTCAAACAGCTCTCTATGAGGCTTTACCTCATCTAAAAGGCGGCGCAGCGGAACGCCCAGCCGGGTAATGCCTTCAGGGGATACGGTAAAGGAAATCAAAACTTTACATTCCGGTTTCTTTTTCTTTAAATAATCCGCTATCTGGTCAAATGGAGAAAGCTCTGTCAGCGTCTCAAACAGAAACACTTCCGCCCCCTCGGACAAAAAGGCATCCGCGATTGCCAGATATTCCGGAAGCAAATCCGTTTCCTCGTCTCCGCGGGGATAAATCGCGGTCATATCCGCCGCCGCAACAGCCTGGCAGCCAGCGGCTTCCTTCGCCAGACGGTAGCCGGCTCTCACGATTTCCAGTACATCCGCCAGCGGGCGTCCCAGGCTTTTGGTATTTGCCGAAAAGGTATTCGTTCTCAAAAATTGAGCGCCCGCCTTTACATACTCCCGGTGAATCTCAGAAATAAGCTCTGGCCGGGATATATTCGCCCACTCGCATTCATGGATAGAGAACCCAGTCTTTTGAGTAAAATAGGTTCCCATAGCGCCATCGGTGATTACCGGCCGTTTTTGTTTCAGCAAAGTGTCAAGATTCATAGTTGGCTCTCCTAGCTTTGGGATAATATCTTTCGTATACTGTGTTCGCCAAGCGTCCCCCTCGCCGCCTTCTCAGTCACGCTCGGCGGCCTGGCGTCTATTTTCATGAAAGCCTTATCCCACTATCGTTATTAAGTGTTCCTATTATACCATAAAAAGTCAACTCAGGAGGAAAAATCTTTTTTCTGGAATTTTATCCTAATTCGGGGCAACAATACCTTCGTAAAGGGGTGTTGTTATGCCGATTGCAAAGAAGATAGACGAAACCATCGCCATGCTGAAAAAAAGGCTGCGGGCAGAGGAAAGCTTTGACCTAATCTACCGAACCATGACCATCGGCGGAAAAGGCGCCTGCTTGTTCTTTATCGACGGCTTGGTAAAGGATGAGGTCATGGAAAAAATCATGGAGTTCTTTTACAGCGCTAAGCCTGAAGACGTTACCGACGCTCACTCGTTTGTAAAAAGCAGCGTACCGTACATCGAGGTCGCCCTTTCCGACGACGAAGGCCTGATCTGCACCAACATTCTTTCCGGAATTTTGGTGTTAGTGGTAGACGGCTTTGACAAGGCAATTTCCATCGACGTAAGGACTTATCCGCAGCGCGACAGCAGCGAGCCCGACCGGGACAAGGTGATCGTCGGCTCCCGGGATGGGTTTGTGGAAACCCTGGTAGCGAACACAGCTTTGATTCGCCGGAGGATTCGGAATCCCAGTCTGACCATGAAAATTCTTTCCGTGGGAAGTCTTTCCAAAACCGACGTAGTGCTGTGCTACATGGATGACCACGTAGACCATGCCTTGCTGAATAAGCTCTTGAAAAAAATCCAGGACGCGCCGGTGGAATCCTTGACTATGAACCAGCAGAGCTTGATGGAGGCCATGCATCGAACCCGCTGGTATAACCCGTTTCCTAAGTTTAAATATACCGAGCGTCCGGATACTGCCGCCGCCTCGGTTTTGGAGGGAAACATCGTCATTCTGGTGGACAACTCCCCTTCAGCCGTGATCGTTCCCACCAGCATTTTCGATATCATCGAGGAGGCTGACGACTACTACTTTCCTCCAATCACGGGCACCTATCTGAGGCTTTCCCGATATCTGATCTCCCTGTTTACTCTGGTGGTCACGCCGTTGTGGCTTCTGGCACTTCAGAACCCCCAATGGGTTCCCGAGCTGTTCCAGTTTACCGTCCAAATTGAGGAACCTGTCTATATTCCAATCTTCTGGCAGCTAATCCTGCTGGAAATCGCCATCGACGGCCTGCGGCTGGCCTCCTTAAACACACCCAGCAGCCTCACCACCGCACTGAGCGTAATCGCCGGTATTGTGCTCAGCGACTTCGCGGTAAAATCCGGCTGGTTCAACATGCAGTCCCTGCTGTATATGGCCTTTGTGTCAATCGCCAATTATTCCCAGCCCAGCTATGAGCTTGGCTATGCCCTGAAATTTCTCCGGGTTCTTCTGCTGGTTTTAACCCTCCTGTTTAATCTGTGGGGCTTTCTCGCCGGTTTGGTTCTGATCTTTATCCTGATGATCCTCAATAAAACGATCAGCGGAAAAAGCTATCTATATCCCTTGATTCCCTTTAACGGCAAGGAACTGAAAAAGAAGCTGATCCGCACCCGTCTTCACGTAAAATATTAAACCGCCTGTCTCAGAATGTTCCAGCGCGGGCCGTCATCGAATGCTCTCTTAAGGGACAAGGGAGAAAAGCAGGCTAAAAAATTTGCAGCAAAATTAAAAAAGCTGAGTAAAATGCCGGATTGCATTTTACTCAGCTTTTTTGAGCGGGAAACCGGCAGACGCGCGGTGGCGGCGCCCCGCAGACGGCTTTTATTCAAAGCAGGGAGCGAAGCGCGGTTGCCGGGAGCTTTCTATCCGTGACAAAAAAGCGCTCCCGACAGCGAACAGCCACACGTTTACGAGAGGCAGAGCGGTCAGCACAAAAATTCAAGCACCTCCTGAATTGTGGTCCGGCAATGGATATTAAGGCCGGCACAATCCGTCCTTGACGATGGTTGTTTCTTAGTCGCTTTTGAGGGGAAATCCTGCTTCTAAAAGCGCCGCGGATCGGCAGAGGCGTATAATGGATTCGCTTCCCGCACCATTCCCGGATATTCCCTTTTCAGTTGGGTAAAAGCCGTCTCCACTTCCTCTGGGATCTCCACATGGGCGATATAGCCCTTTCCGGACGGCCCATAGCCCTCAGGAGTATCGGACAGGCGGGAGATTTCCCCCATCAACAGGGTTAGATACCGTTCCATCGGCCACATGCCCCAGATCTCCCGGTCAAAAGCCAGCTTGGAATCCCTTTCGACCACCTTAGCCTGATAAGCGGCGTAGTTTATGATTGCTATCTCTTCTCCCGCGTACTTTCTTAAGGTGGCATCCATCCGCCGCTGCATGGCAGCATCCTGGGTTAAAATAATTCTCTGATATGGCACACGGCTGCTTTTCAGCAGTTTTAGCAGATAAGTAATGTTATTGCCGCAGTTGGTGGATTCACGCTCCAGAAGGTCAGCCTTTCTTCCATATCGGTATTCCAAATAAGCCTGGAAAATCTCCGACTCCGGACGCCCAGCGGTTTGGATCTCGGGAAACTCCCGGCCCATCGCCTGCCGTAGATCCTCTGTCGTATGTCCGGCGCCCCCCACGATCACATATTTTTTAGCAGCCTGATTTTTCATTGCCTCAGCAAGTACATTGCCGCCGCATAAAATGCTCCCTCCAAAAAGAACCATCACATCGGCTTGCCGAAAGCCGTATTTTTGTTCCAATGCATCTTTTGTCAGCGTGGGAACGTCTCTAACACCGCAAAACGCGCCTAAGGTGTTGATCCATTCTACCGTATTCCCCTTCATCACCGTGTTCCTTTCCTGTGATTCTTAAAGTTTTCGCACCTTCGCCTTTTTATCGTAGCACAAAACTTTTTGGGAGGCAATCCTTTTCCTTGCCTGTGAGACAGCTGATCTTTTTCTACGCTTTTTTACTGCCTTTTAAATATTTTTGATTTGTGGTAAAATAAAACAAAGTCTAAAGGCAGGCGAAAGCTATGAAAGAAAACTATGAACGGTGGATGAACCGGGAAATACAGCGTTTCCAGGCGCGTGGGGAAGTCCCCCGCCTGCTGCTGCACAGCTGCTGCGCTCCTTGCAGCAGCGCAGTGCTGGAAAGCGTCTTCCGGTATTTCGAAATTACCGTCCTTTATTACAACCCCAATATATTCCCCAAAGAAGAATATCTCCATAGGGTGCAGGAGCAAAAGCGGTTTTTAGCGCAGTTTCCTCCCGCCTCCTCGGTTACTTTTTTAGAGGGGGATTATCAGCCGGAACGGTTCTTTCAGCTTGCACAGGGACTGGAACAGGAACCGGAAGGCGGCGAAAGATGCGCCCGCTGCTACGAGCTGCGGCTGCGCCGCACCGCCGAGCTGGCCAGAGAGCTAGGTTTTTCGTATTTTACCACAACGCTGTCTATCAGCCCTTATAAGGACGCAGAAAAGCTTAACGCCATTGGCAGGAAGCTCTCTGAGGAATACGAGGTTTCTTACCTATATTCTGATTTTAAAAAGAAGGACCGCTATAAGCGTTCCATCGCGCTTTCCAGGGAATATGGGCTGTACCGGCAGGAGTTTTGCGGCTGCCCCTTTTCCCGGGAAGAAGCCCTGCGGAGAAAGCAGGAGCAGGGAAACCGGTAGCTTGAGGTTTTCACCAACAAACCAAGAATTGCAAAGCAAGCCATAAAAATCAGATGAAAGCGGCTGGACAAATCCAGCCGGCCGCTTTCATCTGACTCTATATTTCCAGCCTCCATTCAATAAAGCACGGACTCTTATGCGTTATATAATATAGTTTTCAACGGTCTCTCGAATGGTATCTAAAAAGGCTTCTTCACCAAAGATATTAATTTTCCAGAAAACCGCTTGGCTTCCCCCGGAGGTAATGGCGGAAAGAAAAATTCTGCCGCCGCTTTGCAAAAGAGTAAGGCTCAGGCTGACCCTGTTTCCTCCCGTAAAGCTGTATCTCTCGTACACTCTAACGGCGCAATACGCAGAGCCAGAGCAAAAATCGCTTTTTTCTTCCAGACTGGCCGAGATGCTGCCATTGATAATCTCATCCTCCAGCTGGGATAAAATCAGACTGAAATCGCCTTGCAGCTCACATTCCAGCTTTGCCATTCCTACACCTCCCATCTGACGTTTTTCAAGGATTTCCCGCTATTTTTGGATGGATACCATCAGACCGTTTCTTTTTTCCCTTTTGAGCGCAATAAGGCGGATATTTGCTGTTGATCCTGTGAAATTCCTTACATTCCCCGCAATTTCCATGACGGGGACAGTTTTTCTTTTTACAAGGGCATACCATAGTCTTTTCTTCCAAAGCGGTTCCTCCCGTACAGCGGTCAGCGTTTCCAGGCAGCGGGGACTGCCAGCATCAGCATAGGAAAGATCTCCAGCCTGCCGATGAGCATATCCAAGCTTAGTATCAGCTTGCTGCCAGCGGAAAAGCACGCATAATTCCCCATCGGTCCTACCAGATCCAGACCTGGGCCAATGTTGTTTAAGCAAGCCAGCACAGCGGTTAAGCTGGTCTCCATAGAAAAATTATCGATTGCGATCAGCAACAGGGAGGCAATCGAGATGATCGTATAAACCGTCAAATAGTCATGGACGCCATGCACCACCTCGTCGTCCACCTTGGCGCCATCCACATGGATCGCGGAAACCGACCTGGGCCGCAGCATTTTACGGATATTCCGCTTGGCCTCCTTAAACAGGATCAGCACCCGGATAGACTTAATCCCGCCGCCGGTACTGCCGGCGCAGGCGCCGAAAATCATCAGGATCACCAAAATAGTCTTGGAAAACATCGGCCATTGGTTGAAATCCACAGTAGCGAAACCGGTAGTCGTCATCACTGAGGACACCGTAAACGCCACGTGGTGGGCCGCTGTTCCCGGATTCCAGTCAAACTGTGGAAGGACGTTCCAGGTAATCAGAAGAATAGCCCCGATCATAGTGCCTAAATACAGGCGCAGCTCCTGATTTCTGAAAATCCGTGAAAACTGGCGCAGCAGGAGCAAATAGAAGATATTGAAATTCACACCGAAGAGGGCCATGAAAACTGTGACTACTCCTTGCTGAAAGGGGGAATAACCCGCCATGCTGTCGTTTTTAATGGCAAAGCCTCCGGTGCCCGCAGTAGCAAAGGAAGTGGTGACGCTGTCGAACAGAGGCATCCCTCCGGCCAGCAGAATCAGGATCTGCACCATGGTCAGGGCAATATAAATGCCATATAAAATTTTGGCGGTTTGATGCAGCTTTGGCGCGAGCTTTTCTACCGAAGGCCCGGGACTTTCCGCCCGTAACAGATGTACCAGGGTGCTTTTCCCTTTCATAATGGGAATAATCGCAAGCAAAAACACCAGAACTCCCATTCCTCCCAGCCAATGGGTAAAGCTGCGCCAGTACAAAAGGCTCATCGGCAAGGCTTCTACATTCTGCACCACACTGGCCCCGGTGGTGGTAAAGCCTGAAACCGTCTCAAAAATACAATCAATAAAATTCGGAATCTCCCCGCTGATCCAAAAAGGAAGCGCGCCAAAAAGAGACACGGCGATCCACGCTAATGATACGGTCAGGAAGCCATCCCGGGCATAGATTTCCTTTTTCCTTACCCGAAAGGCCGCCGAAAGCAGGCTGACGCCGCCCATGGCCAGCATAGCGAAAATAAATCCTATGAGCGAAGGATATTCCTTCTGCACGATGGCGATGACCGCTGCCGGGATCATCGTTACAGCCTCGATTCTTAAAATCTGACAGATCAGATACAGAATCATTCTGCGGTTCATAACAATCCCTTCTCCTCGTCTAAAATATCATTCAGGTCGTTAATGAACCGGTCTGCCGTGGTTACCACGATAACAGTATCCCCTTTTTCAATGGCGTCATTACCAGAGGGAATGATAATTTTTCCCCTGCGGTTGATGCAGGAGAGCAAAATATTCGGTTTCAGCTCAAGATCAGAAAGCTTTTGGCCCAGGCCCCGGAAGCTTTCCGACGCCCTGAATTCCAGCGCCTCCGCTTTTTCGTCCACAATCCGGTGCAGCGCAACAACGGCTCCGCCGGTCCGGTTGCCCATAGCCCTGACATAACGGACGATATCGTTGGTACACAGCTCCTTAGGGCTGACCACACAATCAATTCCCTTATCCCGAAAAACCTCGGTATATTCCGTCCGGTTGATCTTTGTAATCACCTTGGGAACCTTCAAATAGTTGGCATACATGGATACGATCAGGTTTTCCTCGTCAATATCTGTCAGGGTCACCACCGCGTCGGTCTGGTCAATTCCCTCGGAATCCAGAATGGAGCGGTCGGAACCGTCGGCAAAAATCACCGTAGCCTTGGGCAGCAGCTCCGCCAGCTGCCTGCACCGTTCCTTTTGGATTTCAATCAGCTTCACATCCACGCCCTCATCGAGCAAAGCCATCGCCAGGTAAACCGCGATCCGGCTGCCGCCGATGATCATAACATTTTTGATCTTTTTCTGGTTCAGATGCAGGCTGCGGATCAATCTGGCCAGGTCTCCGGAGGAGGCGGTGACATACAGCTTGTCCCCGGCCTGCAGGCGGAAGCTGCCGTCCGGAATCACCACATCATTTCCCCGTTCCACTGCACACACCAGCACCTTGACCTTCACCGTGTGGTAAAGCTCTGAAAGAAGCTTGCCCACAATATGGCTTTCCGGCCGGAGCACAACCTCTACAATTTCCACCCGGCCCTTCGCGAAAGCATCCCGCTTGAGGAAAGAGGGAAATTGAAGCAGCCGGAAAATTTCGCTGGCGGTGGCCCGCTCCGGATTAATCATCAGATTCAGGCCCAGCTCGTCCTTTAACAAAAAGAATTGGCCATAATACTCCGGATTCCGCACTCTGGCAATGGTATGGCTGCATCCCAGCTTTTTCGCCACAATACAGCACAGAAGATTAATTTCATCCGCAGAAGTCGCGGCGATCATCAGGTCGCTTTCTCCCACGCTGGCCGCGCTCTGCACCACAGGGGATGCGCCGTTTCCATGAACCACCTGAATATCCACCATCTGCTGGGATTCCTTCAACACCATTTTATTGCTGTCTATTACCACAATGTCATGGTCTTCCCGGGCCAGCTGCTGCGTTAAGGCAAATCCTACCTTACCGTCTCCCACAATAACAATTTTCATAATGCAATCTCCAATAATTCCACAATGATTCAAGCATGAAAAAAGCAAAAAGCGTCTCACTTTTTGCCAAATTTCCTTTTAATTTTCCCATTTCGGCCAAATCTTAATGCAATCTTAGCACATAAAGAGAAAAGTAGCAAGAGGCGTGGAAAGAAAGATTCTTTTTGAGAGTATTTTTCCTTCCTTTGCGGCACTGTCCAGCCAGAGAGCGTTTAGGAGAACAAACGGCGCACGCTGAAACAGGGAAGCCAAACGCAAAGGGCCGAACGGGAAACAACTTTCCGTTCGGCCCTTTGCATTTGGAATATAAATAGGCTGAATTCTTGAATTCACATTTTATGTTATACGATATCGATTATCACAAGCTCCGGCCGGTTATAAAACCTTGGAACTCTCGTAGACTCTCTGGCCAGGCCGCGGCTGACAATCATCACGGTGCGCTTCTTATGGTATTCGCCGCCAGCGTACTTTGGAAAGAAGCCCTGATTCGGGGCGTAAAGCCCGTTTAAAATTCCCGGGATTCTAAATTGTCCGCCGTGAGCGTGGCCGCAAAGCGCTAAATCAAAGCCTTGCGCGGCGTAAAGCTCAAAAAATTCCGGACGGTGGGAAAGCAGAATCGTATAATTCCCATTTTCAGAAGCTTTTCTCACCTGATCAATTTGTTGGAGAAAGCTTACCGTGTCCCGTGCCGAATCGGCAGAAGCGGTAAAAGAGGCCTCCGGGTCGTCAACCCCGCAAAGATTGATCGCCGTGCCACGAACCGAAACCGTTTCACAGACGCCGGAAAGCCTATGGACCCCACACTCCTTAAGGATATCCATTTTTTCCAAAAAAGCGCCGCTGCCGCTCCAGTGTTCATGGTTCCCGGTCACATAGTAGCATGGATACCGTTTCCCAACGCCGCGCAAGAATTGTTCCGTATTATCGTCGGGAAGCTCATCGTCGAAAATATCGCCAGTCATCAAGACCAGATCTGGATTTTGACTGTCAACAGCGTCTATCAATTCCCGCTGATTTTCTCCGTATCCGCAGGAATGGAGGTCTGATATAAGCGCAACACGGACCGGCGCCTGCACGGCGTCAGATTCCACCGTATAGCACCGCACCTTCAGCCCGCTGTCAAAGCCGGGAATAACCGGGCACGCCAGCGCCAAAAGAATAATTGGAACCATGATTCTTCTTTTCTTCATTTTATAAGTCCTCCGGGGAAATCAGCCGGCTTATTTTCTCAGCAGCCCTACAGCGCCGGCTATCAAAAGACTCCGCCGGAGGGCGCTTTAAAAGCCAGCGGAATTCGCCGCGCAGCAGTGAAATCAGATATATCTTTCACGTTCTTCCTGGCTTAGCGCACAGTTTCGGCGCCGCGGCATACTTAGGCTTCATGCTCTATTTTGAGAAAGCAACGCGTTTCATGTTCTTTTTCTGGGCTTTTATTTTATAATCAAAGCTTCATTCTTTTTTTTAGAAGATCCGGTGAAGCGCTGTGGAGTAAGGCCTCCTCAGAAGAAATCATCCCCTGCTCATACAGCCGCATCAAACTGGTATCCATGCCCACCATTCCCTCGCCGCTGGATGAAAAAATAGCGGAATCGATTTGATGGGTTTTGGATTCTCGGATCATGGTGCGGATCGCGGGATTGCACAGCATAATCTCAAAGGCGGGAACGACCCTGCCATCCTTACAGGAGATCAGCTGCTGCGACACCACGGCCTGCAGAACCATTGAAAGCTGTACTCGAATCTGTCCTTGCTGACTGGGAGGAAATGCGTCCACAATCCGGTCAATGGTATTGACCGCTCCCAGGGTATGGAGGGTGGAAATCACCAGATGGCCTGTCTCTGCGGCGGTCATGGCGATGCTGATCGTTTCGTAGTCTCTCATTTCTCCCAGCAGAATGACATCGGGCGCCTGGCGCAAAGCGGCCCGCAGAGCCACGGCGTAGCTTTCCGTATCGATAGAAATTTCCCGCTGGCTGATAATGCTTTTGCCATGACGGTGCAGATATTCGATGGGGTCCTCCAGCGTTACCACATGGCTGTTCCTGGTCTGATTGATCCGGTCGATGATGCAGGCCAGGGTCGTGGACTTTCCCGAGCCGGCCGGACCGGTCACCACAATTAATCCCTTGGGACGGCCGCCCAGTCTGAGAATGATATCCGGGATGCCAAGCTGCTCCGGATCAGGCAGGCTGAACGCGATCACCCGCACTACCGCCGCCAGAGAGCCTCTTTGACGGTATACACTGGCACGGTACCGGGAAACTCCCTCCAAGGAAAAGGAAAAGTCATCATCGCCGGTTTCCAGCATTTTTTCCGGGCTTCGCTTAGCGAATCGGTACAGCTCCCTAACGATCACTTCCGTGTCCTCCGGCATAAGCCGCTGATCCGTCTGCCTTTGAATCTGGTTGTTCACTTTATAGGACACCGGCAAGCCTGCCACGATAAAAATATCAGAAGCGGAAGCCTGAGCCGCCTGCCTTAAAATCTGTTCTGCTTCCATAATAGTTTTCTCTCCTTATCGCAATAGGTTAAGAGTACCCTCCTGTGATTCGCTTTCCGCTTCCACCAGAGTCTGCCAGCGCAGCCGTTTCCATTCTCCCGTAAAACGGCCCTCCCTGGAAAACGTCAAAGAAATTTCAACAGAGAGGCTTTTGCTGTCGTTGATCGGCACCTGATACGACGCCACCGCGGCGTTTTCCTGCCGGACTACGGCCACGCCGTCGGCCCTTAGGGCTTCTTCCCAACCGGGCCCGGATTGTACCGCCGTCAACAATTCATGCAGAATTTCCTCCGCCCTGGCATCCGCCTGATAATATTCCACGGAGGCCTGAGCGTTTTTCTCCGCGAGATTCCGGTCCGCTCTGGCGGAAACCAGAGACAGGGCCGCCAGGGTGGCCAGGCACAGCACCACAAAAATCGCCAGTATGGAAATTCCTCCGGCGCCAATACCGGACCCGATCTGTTTTTCTTTCATAGTATTCACCGCCGCTCCATAGCCGTTATGGCTGAACTGCTTTCGCTTTCAGAGAGTGAATCTCCTGATCTCCCTTCAGCACCCGGATTTCCGCCGCCAAAACTCCTTGCTCCTCTGTCAAGCGAACGGCAAGCTCATAAACCGCCGCTTCCTTCCTCGGCAGCTTTTGCCACTGCCCGTCGTAATAAATCCGGATCATATTTCCGTCCCGGCAGCCGCCCAGCAGCCTTTCCAGTTCAGGGGAATCCCCCTCTGCTTTTACGGCTTCCGCGGCTGCCTGCGCCACCATCACCCCTTTGGTAAGGTCCGAGCTTTCCACGCTGATCAGCTTGGCTTTGGCGAATAGATTCATGCACACGCCGGCGCAGATGGAAAAAAACACAATGATAATCAAAATTTCGATAAAGAAAAGCCTGCTCTTGGACTTGGAACGCTCTGTCATGACGCCACCTCCAAGGCCGCGCTTTGAAGGCATACAGCGCTTTCATAAACCCTGTTTTCCGTATCGGTGGCAAGGATCCTCAAAAGGCGGCGGCTAGGAAGCTCCAGCCGCAGCTCCTTCAGCTCCATAATCGGCTGTCCGCTTTCCGGTACGATTTCCGTCCCCCGCTTCACAGTAATCTCCCGCAGGCTGCCGCCGTACAGATACGACCAGGTCTCGTAGACCTCGCCGCCTATCTCTTCGGAAAACACCAGCGCGGGCTCTCCGCCGATTTCCTTGACCGCCACGCCGTTTTCTCGGTCGTTCTGGCGAACCTTCTCTGTCAGATACGCCACCGTCCCCCGGGCGCTGTAATTGGCGCTCATCTCCCGGGAAATCCCCTGGTAAACATCTGCTCCCTGGATGACTACAAACAGGGACAGCACGGTAAATAAGCAGAACAGGGACAATACAAAAATTAAATCCGTGGCGTGCCGGCTCCGCTTCACAGCGACTCCCCCTTTCATAAATGCTTCCTTACGCTCCTTTGCCGGCGCGGTGGTCACTGCCGTCTTATCATGCCGCAAACCGAAGGGCCTCTGTTTCCGGCTCACAAGGAACGAAAGCCTAACGTTCTCTCAGTCACTTTTCCTCAAACACCTGAATTTCCGGCATCAGGTTTGAGCCCTCCAGCCGGTAATGGTACACATAATGCTCACGGTCTAAAATCAGGCCGTAATTTTCCTCTAAATAGTCTAAATCCGGTGGATACCGCCCCTCGATGGCGTAGCACTGTACTGTAGCCCGGGCCACCGACTGCTCGGCCGCCTTCAGCCGTTCCTGAGAAGCGGAACGGGAAACGTTTCCCACGCCGTAAATCACAAAGCCCACGACGATGATTACGGAAACAATGGGAACTAAAAGCCCCCGGGAGAACCGTTTTCTCTGTTCGCAGGACACAAACGCTTTTTTCATATCCGCTCTCCTATCCGATCGCCGACATAATGCCCATCAGCGGAAGCATGACGGAAAGCAAAATCATACCGACGATGAGGGAAAGTACCGCCACCAGAGTCGGCTCCAGCGCGGAAATCAGGGCGCTGAGCCTTCGGTCCACCTCTTCCTCATATTGCTCCGCGATCTGATGCATGACGGTATCCATACTGCCGGTCTGCTGGCCGATTTTCAGCATCTTGCTGTGAAGGGCAGAAAAAAGCCCCGTCTCCACCGCAGCCTCGGCAAAGCTCACCCCGGAATCCATGCGTTCCTTCATCCGCTGTATTTTTTTCTTCGTACCCGGGTGCTCCATCAGTTTTTCGGTCATTTCCACCGACTCATCCAAATCCAGACCGGAGCTGAGCATCAGCGCCATTCCCGAGGCGAACCGTCCGGAATCCACAGCACGGCTGAGCCGGCGGAAAAGCTTAGCGCCCAGAGCGGCAAAGAAGGCCTTCCCTCTTTTCGTCATCCGAAGGAAAACCACCCCGGCAGCCACGACTGCCAGGCCCGCCGCGATCCATACGGCGTATTGGCTGACGCCCCTGCCGAAGCTCATCAGCCCCTGGGCAAACTGGGACATCTCCCCGCCCAGCTGCTCGAAGACCTGCTGGAACACCGGCAGCACCTGGATAATAATCACCAGAATGACCGCCACCATCATAACGATCATCACCAAGGGATAAATTACAGAGCTTCTGATGCTCCTGGAAACCGCGTCGTTCCGCTCATAGTAAGCCCGCAAGGACTCCAGCACCTCTTCCAGCTTACCGGACGCCTCGCCAATCTCCACCATTGTCACCATATAGCCGGGAAATTCTCCGGATTCCTTTAACGCCGCCGCAAAGCTGCCGCCGGCTTCCATCACATCCGTCAGTTTTTCAATGATCTCTCCGCCCCGGCCGTTTTTGTCATCCTCCGCCATAATCAAAAGACCTTCCTGCAAGGAAATTCCAGCCTTTACAATCAAGGAAAGCTGACCGCAAAACGCGGAAATCTCGCTGTTGGAAAGTATTTTTCTCCTGTTCATCCCTGATTTCCTCCCTAACCTGTCACGATTTCGGAACGATATTCGAAAGAAGGCGCGTATTCCCGGCCGGAACCCGCTTTCCGCGTGGGCGCCGCGGTATCCTGTTAAAATTTCCACCCGCCGCTGTCCCGTCCTCAAGGATCAATAATAATAAAGGTCGTGATAATTGCTGCCGTCTCCCACATATTCCGAGGCGCCGCCTCCTGAAGCGGCAAACGTAGGATCCATACGCACCCAGTCTTTTCCATCAAAATAAATGATATTGTCGATCCAGCCTACGCCATCCAGATATACGCTGATCCAGGCGTGGTAAAGCTCGCCGGCATAGCCTACCACCAGCTTGGTGGGAATGCGCTGCACCCGGAGCATAGCCGTCATCAATGCGGCGTAGTCAAAGCAGATCCCCTTTTTGGTATTCAGAGTTTCGTCGATATCCGGCAGATACCCGCTTTGCACAGAAGCCGCTTTATCAAAATCATATTGTATATTTTCGATCACATAATTATAAATCGCGGCGATAGCCTCCAGGTCGTCGCCGGCGCTTTGCACCAGCTTCTGGCTTTCCCCGACCGCCTGGCTGTCCTCCGTAAATTTCACATACTGGTTCGGATATAAAAACGGGGTCAGCTGATCCTTCAAGGCCACCTGGCAGGTTCCCGCAAAGGCCTGAGAATACCGGTTCCCCTCGATGTTTTCATTGACAGTGATCTGGTATTCCCCGTCTCCCCGGGAAAATAGGAACACATCACTTTGCCCCGCCTGAAGATTATAGGTATACACCGTTTCCTCATCCGGGACATATTTGATTTGCAGCTTGACCTTTGGATTATCCCCATGATAGGTCACTGTCATATAACCGTCAGCTTTATTGGAAACGTCGATGCTGACCGCCTCGTTTCCTATAACCTCCGTACCCGGAGCTGTGGGAGTCAGCACCACCGGCTTCGGATCCCTCTGTCCGGGCTCCTGTTCTTGACTGGGGCCGGACGGCACGGGAACAGAGGAGGAATCAGAGACGCTCTCTCCGCTTCCCGCGTTGCCGGGAGGAGGATCGCCTTGACAACCGCAGAAAAAAGCGGAGAAAAGAAAAACAGTGAGCCATAGCGCCGCTGTTTTTTTCATACGTTTTTTCATCCGTTCTATCTTCTCTCTTTCAGGCTGGAAAAGTATTGTCATTGACAATGCCGCGGGAGGCGGCTTTCCCAAAACAAGTCCATAGTTAAAGTATAAACAACAACGGAAATAAAGTAAAGAAGAAACTTTCCCTTTCGTAACATAAGAAGCGCCCAGGCTCGGGGCGGCTCCATAAAATATTTTATGGAGTCAAAGGCCGCCTGCCGGCGATTTTCTTTTCGCCCCCGCGAACACAAAAATCGTCAGGCTCGGGCCACCCACGATCGGGCGCTTTCATAAATCATAAAATCAATAAAGTACCGTGCCCATCGCGTCGACCAGAGCGCCGCTCCGGGTGGCGGAAATGTTATTGCATAAAATGACGTCCTGGATTCCCTTCTCCGCCACCAGCTGGGAAATGGACCCCTCCCAATAACGGTAATCCACCACATAAACCGTTTGGTAGTGGGAGACTAGGAAAGGCACAAAGGCGTTGCCAAAGGATTCCTTGACTACCACGCAGGAGGATCCATCCTTTTTGTTGGGATTGTGGATAACGGAAATCGGCTGGTCGCCGCCTATGAAGCAATTATATTTCAGGCTGGAGCTGTAATCCGTAGCGTCATACACGATTTTCCATTCCAAAATACTCCCGTCGCTCTGAGTGCAGGTAATATCATTGGTATCCGGCGGAATATAAGCCTCCACCACATCCGGATTCTGCTCCAGCGCCGGATTTTTCTCAGTATCCGCATAGAAGGAGCCTAAGAAATCCGGAAAATCCACCTTTTCATATTTTGACAAGGGCAGAGGCTTGACGCCCTTAGCCTTGGCAAATTCCTCATAGGCGTAGTAAGCGCCCAAAGCCGTCCAATGGTGGTCGGTGCGGAAATACAGATATTCATCGTTATGGGACATCAGGGTATCGTAAATATTGACCTTCTTCGTCTCGTCCAGCATGGAGCCGTACATATAATCGATGGCCTTTTTCTGGTCGTCCGTATTTAAGCCCGCCCTGGTGGATTCCGGCAGCATGATATCAATGCTTGTCGGCACAATCATATCGTATACCACAGCCTTGCTCTGCAGCTTCTGAGTGATATTATTAACGGTAGCCGCATACTGATCCGCTACCTCCAGGTTGAAGTTATAATACTCAAAGGCGCTGTCGCCGGCCAGCAGGACAGCGTTCAGGGTTGTGGTAGGAATCGGCTTTTCCTCCTTGCTGCTGGCCTCAGAGGAACTGCTCTCAGCAGAGGAGGCAGAGGAGGCCTGTGACGACGCATTGGATGAACCATTAGAGGATACCGGTTTTGTCGGCTTTTCCGGAATGGCGTCGCCGGTGGTTACCTCTCCGTGAACCGTAGCCGGATGGATGCCGTATAGGCTTTTTAGCCGGGCATTCGCACTGGTAAAGGCGTCACGAAAGGGGAAGGTATCGGAAAACCACAGATCTACCTGTTTAAAGTAGCTGCCGTCCGCCAGAGCCTGAAAACTGAATTCAGGAAATTTGGTCAACTCCCGCTTTTCCACCACTGATTCGGTTGGACGCAGGGGAATGATCAGCGCAATGACGCCGAATATCAGCATCATAATAAAAAACGCCGCTATTTTTACATTCAGCATCTTCCGGCTTTTCCCGCCGGGGAGCTTATACTTTCTTTGAACTCTGGTTCCTCTCGCCATGAAAAAGCCTCCTGATCACCGGACAATTTGAAAGCCGGCAAGCTATAAAAAACTAACAGCACTAAGAAATGATCTTAGAGTTAAAATTAAAAAGCACAGCCATAAAATATGGTTTTATCTTAAAATTGGAAGTAAAGGAACGGATTGTAGCTGTTGCCCACCAGGCTCATGGTGGAAATCAGCAGCAGTACTAAGGGCATCGCCACCTGCACCACGCTGTTGACCCGGAACCAGGCCGCCGACCTGCCGGAAGCCACAGAAATAGCCCGTCCGATATTATGCACCACCGGCGTAACCGCAATGACAGCGATCGCCAGGAAAAAGATGTAATTGAGCAAGGTAGTATTGGCTTCAAAGGTAGTCCAGGGATTGCCGTTCTGGCAGAACATCCCCTTGAGGACGACCCCGATCAGCGCCATATTTTTAAACCGGAATAAAATCCAGCCGAAGTAAACCACGATCAGCAGATAAATGTGGGATACGAATCCAGGAAGCCTGGCGAACACCTTGTTCAGGAACAGCCGCTCCAAAGCGATAAAAATAAAGAAGTATAGGCCCCACAGAACAAAATTCCAGCTCGCGCCGTGCCATAAGCCGGTCAGCGCCCACACCACGAATAAATTCAGGATCGTTCTTCCCAGACCCTTACGGCTGCCGCCCAGGGGGATGTATACATAATCCCGGAAGAAGGAGCCGAGCGAAATGTGCCATCTGCGCCAAAACTCAGAAACTGTGGACGACAAATAGGGATAATTAAAGTTTTCCTTGTAATGGAAGCCGATCATCAAGCCCATACCGATGGCCATATCGGAATAAGCGGAAAAATCCAAATAGATTTGAAGCATGAAGAACAGCACGCCCATCCAAAGAATCACCGCCGGCTTTGCGGAAAGGGCCGCGGCGTTCTGGGTGAACCGGGACACATCCGCCACAGCGGCGTCCGTCAGAATAAACTGATCTGCCAAAAGCCCGCAGGTATTGGCCAGCACCGCTTTCTTCGCCAAGCCCGCCGCAAACCGGTTGATTCCCCGGGCCACCTCGCCCCGGTTGATCTGCCGATATAAGATTTCCTCTGAAATATCCTTGTACCGAACGATCGGTCCGGCGATACACTGATGAAACAGGCTGGTATAAAGAAGCAGGCGGAAAAAGTGGGTCTGCGCCTCTACCTCGCCCCGATAAACATCCACCACGTAGGAAAGCAGCTGAAAGGTATAAAAGGAAATACCGATCGGCAGCAGGATCTGAGGCACAACGCTGGGCAAACCGAACAAGTCGTGGGTCGTTCCCAGGATCAGAGTCAGATATTTGAAAATACCCAGCAGGGTCAGACTGCATATACAGGCCCCGATCAGCCCCGCCTTAGCCAGCTTTTGCCCCCGGTACTTCTCAATCATCAAGCCAAAGATCCAGTTGATCAGCACCATACCTACCAGCAGCGGCACGTATCTCGGCTCGCCCCAGGCATAAAAAAAGAGCGAAAAGACAATTAATATCCCGTTTCTCACATGGATGCTTTTCGCCAGAAAATAGCAGATCAAATTGAGCGGCAAAAAGAAATAAAGAAAGAACAAATTGGAAAATACCATCCGCCGAACACTCCAAATCTATAGTTGATTCCCGAAGAATTCCTTTTCTAGTAATTTACATAATATTGTCGACATGTATAGTTTACCCCATGACGGCGAAGACTGTCAACTAGATAACTTACTTCTTACAAAAGTGTAAAGATTGTTTCATTTTGGTAAAAAGAAATTCTTAAAAACAATATGCTCAACAGAGTGTCTGGATATCTGATAATTTTTTCATAGCAGCTCTTTAATCTATATTAAAATAAATCTCCGGCTGAGATTTTCCTGTCCGGTTGCCGGTATTTTTCTATTCTTAGCGTTCGGAAAAATTTTAGAAAAATCGTTCAGCTTCCTTACCGCTTGGGTTGGAGAAAGCAGAACCCATAACAGGCTTTATCCTACTGTGAATCCTGTGAAATCTCTTTAGACGCCTGTTTACAGACTTTTATAAAAATACAGTTATTTTAATTCCCAAATATCGATTTTATGATAGGCCGGTGCATCCGAAATCGGCCAGGCAAGCTGACTGTTCTCTAACCATAAAAGCAGCCTTAGGCATACCGCAAACATCATAGGCTAGCTTTTATGCTAACGCAGAGCAAAAAAGCAGCGGCTTCCCAAAAGCTGCTGCTTTTTTGCTTTATAGCTATTTTAGAGTAAGAGCACTCTATCACAGTCCAAAAATCTGACTAAAAGGAATGCTTGATTAAGCTTCCTCGATCATTTTCACGATAAACTGCTTGGGTCTGGCGCCTACAGAGCTGGCTACCGGCTTGCCATCCTTCATGACCAGCAAAGTGGGAATACTCATCACCTGAAACTGCTGTGCAAGCTCCGGCTGCTCATCCACATTCACCTTGCATACCTTAACGCCCGCAGGAGATTCCTCCGCGATTTCATCTACGATTGGTGATACCATTCTGCATGGCCCGCACCAGGACGCCCAAAAATCGATTAAAACCTTTTCCTTGCTTTCTGCAACCTCCGACTGAAAGTTTTGTTTCGTAAGCTCAATAACTGCCATGATAAATTCCTCCTATTTTTTTATTGTTATTCCTGAACCGGCGTACGTTCGCCGCTCATAGTCTGCTCAATAATGCTGTCCATCATACTTCTGGTCAGCATACCGGTGATATAACCAAATACATTGCCGTCCCGGTCGATCATAAAAGTAGTGGGGAATGAGGTAACTCCATAACCCTGGAACACTTCTCCGGTAGTATCCATCACGACGGGATAGGTATATCCCCGTTCGGTAAGGAATGCCTCGACCTCCTCCTCAGACACATCCTGATTATAGGGATTCTCCTCCGACCTGGGATTGGCGACGCCCAGCACCACCAAATCTTCCTGATTCAAGCCATAATCCTCATATAACTGCTGAATATCCGGCATTTCATTTTGACATGGAGGGCACCAGGTTGCCCAAAAGTTTAAAAACACCACCTTGCCCTTGTAATCGGAAAGGGTATGCTGCTGGCCATTTTGGTCATAAAAGGTAAAGTCCGGAGCGGAGGGCAAGGACTGTGAGGCATCAGAGCTGGAAGCCTGCGGGGAAGAAGATTCGTTTTCACTCGCCGGGGAGGATGACGTCCCTGGCTCTTGGCCTGCGGAGGAGGACACGGATTCTCCTCCGGCAGCGCCCCCAAAGCTGGAAAGATATCCGGTAATTCCATTCATCCAGCCGGTGAGCATCATGATACCCATCAGGATCATCAGCACGCCGCCCGTCTTGACGGTATATTTTACCACCCTTTGATGTCGTTTAAAGAAATCCAATACCGCTCCGGTAAACAGCCCCACCGCGAGGAAAGGGATCACAAAGCCCAAAGTGTAAACACCAATAAGGGCGTAGCCTACCGCCGAGGAACTGGCTGAGGAAGCCATCAGCAAGACACTGGTCAGGGCTGGGCCTACGCAAGGCGTCCAGGCAAAGCTGAAGGTAAATCCTAAGATCAGAGCGACCGCCGGATTCATAGAGAAGCGGCTCAAGCGGAACGGCAATCTGTGCTCTCGGGTGAAAACATTGCTGCCGAACAGCTGAAGCACTCCGAACAGGATCACCAGCACGCCACCGATCCTAGCGAACAGGACCCGGTTTCCGCTGAAAAACTTTCCTACGGCAGTAAAACCAAATCCTAAAAGGAAGAAAGCGAAGCTGACTCCCAGAACAAAAAACAAGGTGTTCACAATTACCTTAGAGCGGCGATAGTGTATGACGCCGTCTTCATCCACCGTTTTGGCGCCGCCCGCCAGGTAACCGATATAAAGCGGCACCAGCGGCAGAACGCAAGGTGAGAAAAAGCTCAGCAAGCCTTGCAGGAATACGGTAACTCCGGAAATCCCAGTTTCAATTGTAAATCCCATAAGTACCTCCAGCCTCTAGTTTGATTTTCGCAGAACTTCTGGGCAGCCGAATTTCTTTCCCTGGCTCCGTTGTATCAGAGCGGCCGCCACGTCTGCAATAGTAATCCCTTCGAGCCGCTTCTGACAAAGAGCATCCAAATCAGAATAAAGCCGATCCATAACGTCCGCCATTCCTGACGCCACCATACAGTCAAGATTCTGGCTGCCGCTGCGCCAATGTGAAGATACAAATTCAATCTGCAGTGCGGCGCTTATCTGCTTTAATGTGATTTGTTCCGCGTTTTTTGCCAATGAATAGCCGCCCTCGCTTCCCTCCTTGGTGGAAACCAGGCCAGCCTTCTTTAGCTTTGCCATTACTTTTCGAACTCTGGCAGGATTCGTGCAAATATTTTCAGCCAATGCCTCACTAGATAAGCATTGTTTTTTTAATTTTAAAAATACCAGGCCGTGAACCGCAATACAAAATTCGCTGTTCATAATAATTCTTCCCTTTCCTATTACGCTTTCTGCCAAGGAATCCATTATTTTTTAACTGTAATCTATTTTGTTTCAGTTTGTAATTGTAATTATAATTATTACAGTTAAATTTGTCAATAGCTTTTACGTAAATATTTAAAAAACGTCGTGAAATTTCTTTTCCTAAAATTCTATTTTCAGAAGTTCCTTCCTTTGAGGCCGTATCTTCTTTTCTCCCAATCCGCAAAAATAAAGCCTGCCGGTGGCCAGACAGGCTTTATGAATCTCCCCTCGTATTTTTTATTCTGCAGAAAAGGTTTCAGAATAGATCTCCGTTCCGTCCGGATTCAAATATCGCACTACGACCACGGGGTTTTCCACCTTGACCGATTTCTTCACATCATCCGCAAATTTTTGGAAGGCATCCCATTCCGCCTCCATTCCTTCTTTCAAAATATCCTTTGCTGTTTCCACCTCCAGCATTTGTGAGTAAGTGTACGTATAAATCAATTGATTCTCGCGGCTGGTAACCTCTAAGCTTAATCCACTATCTGCTAGCGCGCTTTTGTCCTCCTCTATCAAGGACTGCATCTCCTCGCCTGCCAGAAAGTCCTCCAGTGTGTCATACTGATGCCCAGTGCATCCAGTGATCAAAGCCGATAATATCACAAAAACTAATATCAGTAACCCATATGCAGTCTTTCTCATAGAATCATCATCTCCATCTGTAAATATAAAAGGCTATCCTTAGTTTATCCCAAACAGAGCCGCTTTTCAAACATTATTGTAAATTTTATCATAAAGAAAGAGTCCAGCGGAATTGCCGCTGGACTCTTTAAAGTATCATATTTTATTCCGCCGCGGTAAATTCCTGAGAATAAATCTCTGTACCGTCTTTTGCCAGATATCTGACCTCAACAATAGGATTCTCAACATTTACGGCATTTTTGATTTCTTTAGCCACATTCTCGAAAACAGAGGCTTGCTGTTCGATAGCAGTAGCCAGCGCTTCTTTAGTAGCCTCAATGTCCAAATCCGTCTGATAGGTATAGACATACACCAGCTTGTTGCCCTCAGCCACAATATCCATGGTGAGAGTACCGTCTTCTACGGATTCCTTAGCCTCTTTGATCTGAGACTGCATCTCATCAGTAGCAACAAAAGCTTCAATCGAATCGATTTTACCATTGTTGCAGGAAGTGAAGGACAGTGCCATAGCAAAAACCATTGCTAAAGCAAGCACGCTAGACAATACTTTTTTCATAACAAAATCGGCTCCTTTATATTATACTTTTAAAGAAATAAATTAACCCCAAATTTAGAGGCGCTATTTTGCAGTTTGAGCAAAATAGCGTCTATTTTTTGACTAAACGGCACCGTCCACAAAAATATAAGTTAACAGAACAGGTAAGCCAACAGGTAGTATAATATAAAACCCTGCTTTTGTCAATATCAATCTTCACGGCAGATCAAGGGCCATGGCCATATCTTTCATAAAGCGTTAAATTTCCCCCGGCAAAGCTTAAGCTTCCAGACAATAGATAGAAATAATATCGGTTAATCTCCTCTCAATGATTCAAAGGTTATTTCCAGCTATGCCCACCTCCAAAAGAGGCATGGGCAAGGCCTTAAGCCTCAAAAAGCCAGCATCTAAATGACGCGCTGGCTTTCACTTTAAATAAGGCGCCCCCGGCGGCGCCAGCGGCCGCCTTGCGAAATAGAAAAAGGAGCGCCTTGGGCTCTCCTTTTTCTGTTCTTGCGATCTAATGACTATTGTTTTGAAAACAGCTCCGCTTTTTTCAAAACAAAAAGCGGCTGACAAAAGAATAAGTCAACCGCTTTTAGCTTCATTTTACACGGGATGGATCATTTTTTCCTTATCGGCGTGCTTGCCGTCAATCCCATATTTCTTTTCCTGGCGCTTTTTGAAGAAATCCAGAGACACCTTCGGGAACATAGCGTAGGAGAGCACATCCTCCTCCTGCTCGCTCCACTGAGCCATCTCCTTCCGCAAGGTATCCAGCTCAGGCTCCAGCAGATCCGCCGGGCGTCCGGTAATCACAGGCGCGTCGCCGATGATCTTCTTCTGGAACTCAGGATCAATAGGCATAGGAGTGGTGCCGTATTTGCCGGCTACCATATCCTTAAACTCATTGGTACACATTTTATACCGCTCGCCGGTAATCACGTTGAACACCGCCTGGGTACCCACGATCTGAGAGGTGGGGGTAACCAGCGGCGGATAACCGGAATCCTCACGGACACGCGGAACCTCGTTGAGCACATCCTGAAGCTGATCCTCCTTGCCGGCCTGCTTCAGCTGAGAAAGCAGGTTAGAAAGCATTCCGCCCGGCACCTGGTAAATTAAGGCGTTGGCATCAGTAGCCAGCATTTTGGGATCTAACAAACCGCTGTCAAGATACTTTTTGCGCAAGGTCATAAAGTAATCTCTGATCTCGTTAAGCAGGATCAGATCCAAGCCGGTATCGTACTCGGTGCCTTTCAGAGCCGCCACCATAGACTCAGTGGGAGCATGAGAGGTTCCGAGAGCCAGCGGAGACATTGCGGTATCCAGAATATCCGCGCCAGCCTCGATGCCTTTCAGCAGGCACATGGAAGCCAGGCCGGAGGTGTAGTGGGTGTGAAGCTGAATCGGAATGCTGACAGCCTCTTTCAAGGCGGTGACCAACTCGGCGGTGGTATAAGGAGTCAGCAAGGCCGCCATATCCTTAATACAGATGGAATCCGCCCCGGTCTCCTCAATGCGCTTAGCGTAATCCACATAGTATTCCGTAGTAAATACCGGGCCGGTGGTATAGGAAATGGCAACCTGGGCGTGAGCCTTTTCCTTCTTCGCGGCCTTAATAGCCGTTTGCAGGTTTTTGATATCGTTCAAAGCGTCAAAAATACGGATGATATCGATACCGTTGGCCACAGACTTCTGGACGAAATATTCCAGGACGTCGTCGGCATAATGGCGGTAGCCCAGCATATTCTGGCCTCTGAACAGCATTTGCAGCTTGGTATTGGGGCATTTCTCCCGAATGGTGCGGAGTCTGTCCCACGGGTCCTCGTTTAAGAAACGGAGACAAGCGTCAAAGGTCGCGCCGCCCCAGCATTCCAGAGAGTAAAACCCCACCTTGTCCATTTTTTCCAGGATCGGCAGCATTTCCTCGGTAGTCATTCTGGTGGCGATCAAAGACTGGTGCGCGTCCCGAAGGGTGACGTCCGTAATTAAAATCTTTTTAGCCATAACCGCGCCTCCTTACTGGAGGGAAACAAGAGGAGTGCCGGAATCGACGCTGTCTCCCTTGTTTACTTGCACGCTCGCGACCACAGCGTCACGAGGAGCCATAATCTCATTCTCCATCTTCATAGCTTCTAAAACTACCAGCACATCGCCCTTTTTCACGTTCTGGCCGGCGGAAACATTCACGCTGACAATGGTGCCGGGCATAGGAGAATTTACGGTCTCAGCGCCGGCGGGTACCGGAGCGGCGGCCGGGGCGGGAGCAGCGGCCGGAGCAGGAGCAGCGGCGGGTGCGGCAGGCTTGGCAGCCGGAGCGGGAGCAGCAACAGGAGCGGCGCCTGCGGCTACTTCTTCTACCTGTACGTCATATGCGGTACCATTCACGGTGATCTTTAAATTTTTCATGAGAAACCTCCATTATTATCTTAAATTTTAATTTTTACCAATTTAAGCTTTTACGAATTAAAGATTGTTGGCGTGTTTCTTCGGCAGTCTTGTCACACGCTTTCCAGCCAGCATATCCAGGGCGGCATACAGCTTCAGCCTGGTTTCACTGGGCTCGATGACATCCTGCACAAAGCCGTCGCCAGCCGCCTTAAACGGACAGGCCTCCTGGTCCTTGTATTCCGCGATCAGCTTCGCTCTGTCAGCGGTCGGATTGGAAGAGCCTTTCAATTTATCGCTCCACAGCATTACAGCCGCTGTGGTAGGATTCAAAGCGGAAATGGAAGCGGTCGGCCAAGCATAAGCCACATCCACACCGGCCGCAGCGCCCGCCAAGGCCATATAAACAGCTCCGTAGGCTTCGCCGGTAATCACAGAGATCTTCGCGGTGGTCGCCTCGGCATAAGCGTTGGTCAGCTTACAGGCCGCCTTGATGCAGCAAAAGCTTTCAGCGTTCACAAAGGTAATCACAGGAATGGCGAAAGCGTCGCAGAAGCGAACGAGGCGGGCCGCCTTTTCACAGGCTTTGCCGTCAGCTGTCTTTTCTTCGCTGGCTACTACGCCTACTGTGTTGCCGCCCAGCTTGGCCAAGCCGGTGATAAAGCCGGCGCCGAATCCAGCCTGAAACTCAATAAAGCTGTCCTGATCCATAACGGCGGCGATAATAGAGGCGCCGGACTCTCCGTCGGTTTCAGCGGCGGAATCGGCAAAATCGGTGATCGGCGCGCCGGAAAGGTTATTGGAGGGCAGCAGGGTGATCAGCTCTCTGGCCTTGGCTACCGCTTCTTTGTCATCCTTAGCGGTCAGATGAACCAGGCCGGACTCAGAAGCTTCCTTCAGGTCTCCGCCTTCGCCGTTGGTCTGCAAAGCGAATTGGCCATCCTCAGACATGATTACCACGTCCGCCGCCGCCGCGATCATGGAGCTGGCTCCCAGACAGGGGCCCGCGATCACAGCGATTTGGGGTACCACGCCGGAAAGGTTGTTGGCCTTCAGCATCACATCGCCGTAGGCCGCCAGCATTTCGCAGCTTTCATTCAAACGGGCGCCGATGGAATCATAAATTCCCACCACCGGGGCTCCTGTTTTTTCCGCTAATTCATAAACCTTACAGATCTTCGCGGCCTGAGCCTTGCTCATGGCGCCGCCCTCTACGTCGCTGTTCTGGGCGAACGCGTATACCGGGCAGCCGTCTACAGAGCCAAAGCCGGCAGCCGCCTCCGCCCTGCCGTCTCCGGATTTTGTAAAGCTGTCGATCTCTACAAAGGTCCCCTCGTCAAAAAGGAGCTGAAGACGCTGATAGGCTTTCGTCTGTGCATTTGCCGCTTTGGTTTCCTGCAAAAAAGCGAGCTTGCTTTCTATACTCATCCTTGTTCCTCCATTCCATTTTTTACTGAGAAATTATCAACGCAACTGATTTACATTATAGTATAAATTCCGTCAAATAACAAGGTATATTAGATAAAACTTTAACAATTTTTGCAGTTTTTAATTAATTTAAAAATCTCCATCCCCATTCTTTCGTCATCCTTACGGAAACCATACCGCTTCACCAAAGGGAAAATAGAAACCAGCTTGGTCTCCATATGGAAAAGGTTTCGGTTTAAGGCGTAAGAGGCCGCCGAACGGATCATCATTTCACAGTATTCCGACTGGTCCACGTCCATATCCCGGTAATCCGTACAGCCATACAGCTGGAAATCTAAGATCCGCACAGAGGTCTTGTCCACATCCACGGCAATATAACCAAGTTCCTTGCCTCCCTCCCGCACTACCAGTAGCGCCGGATCCTTTCCGGACTCCTTCTCATAGCCGCTGGCCGCGTAAGCGGTATTCAGCCTTTCTCCGCTTTTCTGCTTGTCCTGCTCCGGTAAAATCGTCAACATCACAACCACTCCTTCTTTTTGCTGATTAGTTCCATTTCCATGTCATTTTCAGATCGTTTTTATCTCTTCATTTTGACCGTACAACGGGTAATAAAACCGCCGTTAAAAACGCTTTGTCAAAGCCGGCTTTCTTATCGTTTTAAGGCTGGGGCTAGCCTTTTGACCTCATCCAGAGTCAGATTTCTCCACTTTCCAGGCTGGAGCATCCCCAGCTTAACCTGTCCGACCGCAACGCGCTTCAATCTGGCTACCTCCACTCCAAGCTGCTCGCACATCTTCCGGATCTGCCGGTTTCGTCCCTCCCTCAGAATGATCTCCAAAACCACTCTGCCCGGCTCCCGGCTGATGACCCAGGCGTCCGCCGGGGCGGTTCTCACCCCATCGATTTCCATGCCTACATTCATCAGCGCCAGCTGCTCCTCGGAAATATCCGGCCTTACCGTAACCCGGTAAGTTTTAGGTACGTGCTTGCTGGGATGCATGATCAGGTTGGCGAACTCCCCGTCGTTGGTCATCAGCAGCAGGCCCTCCGAATCCCGGTCCAGCCTGCCCACGGGATAAACCCTTGCCGGGATATCCTTAACCAGCTCCGCCACGCACTTGCGGCCCATTTCATCGCTCATGGTGGACACATATCCTCTGGGCTTGTGCAGCATTATGTAGTAATACTGCCGGCTGGCCACGATTCTGCGTCCGGCTACGGTCACATGATCCGTTTTCGGGTTCACCTTGTCACCGATTTGGGCCACATGCCCGTTAACCTTTACTTTTCCCTGCTGGATCAGCTCCTCCGCCTTCCGGCGGGAAGCCACCCCGCAATCGGCCAGCATCTTTTGCAGCCGTATTTTTTGATCCTGCATGTTTCACTTCTCCTAAAATTGAGTTGCAATTCTAATCCAGGCCCGACCAGTCTGGCCGCGCACTGCTCTATTTCAAAATGGAAAGCCCCCGGCCATGGCCGATGCCTGGCAAATTTTACCCGTCATCCGCATCATTCAAGCCAGCCGGGCGGCTGTGCTGTGTTTGGTGAAATCAAAAACGGCTTAGGGTTCTCCCAGTCTCCTCATGTCTAACAGCATTTTTACCGGAACCAATCCAGAAACCGTTCCCACAGGCTTTTCTGTTTGATCTGGGCCGGCAGGTCCTCGCCCGCCAGCAAATCCACTGAAGCCAGCACCTTCCCGTTTATTTCATAAGTGAGCTTTCCAACCGTCTGTCCCTTTCTCACCGGAGCATAGAGAAAGGCGGGTACCTCGATTCTTTTCTCGATCCCGCTTTCCTCCTCCGCTAAAACGGAGGCGCCGGCGGTAAACGCCCCATTGACGCTAATGGAATCCCGAACGCCGCCGACAACAGGCACCTGGAGTCCTAAGGCTGTATCGTCAAAGCTTACCTGCTTCACCTTAGAAAAGCCGTAATCCAGCATAGCCTTGTGGTCGTTCCAGTCATCGGGCGCATTGAGCGTCACCGCCACAAGCCGGACGCCATCCCGCTCGGCGCAGGAAACCAGGCACCGGCCGGATTTTTTGGTAAAGCCGGTTTTCACCCCGATACACCCCTCATAAGCGGTAAGCAGCCGGTTATGGTTGCCGAAGGTGTATTTCATGTCCGGCTCTACAAACTGAACCTGCATGCTTTTCTGGGAAGCGATCTCTCTGAACCTTTGGTTCTCCATAGCGCAAGCCCCCAGCAAAGCCATATCATAAGCTGTCGTATAGTGATTTTCGTCGTCCAGTCCGGAGGGTGTGACAAAATTGGTGTTTTTCATGCCGATCTGCTTCGCCCGCTGGTTCATCAGCTTGGCAAATTCCTCTGTGGAACCGGCGATCGCGATGGCCGCCGCGTTGGCGGCGTCGTTGCCGGAGCACAAAAGCATCCCCTGGGCCAGCGCCGTAAGGGTTACCACATTCCCCGGCTTCAAGCCCATAGAGGAGCCCTCCACCCGGACCATTTCATCGGTGATCTTCACCTGACGGTCCTCTGCCTGAGCCGCTTCCAAGGTCAGAAGCGCCGTCATAATTTTAGTCGTGCTGGCCATCGGCAGCTTTTCCTCCGCGGCTTTCTCGTACAGCACCGTACTGTTGTCCGCAGTCATCAGAACCGCCGCCTTAGCGGAAACGGAAGGCTCTCCGCCGTTGGCCGCCGCCGGCGTTCCCGCGCTGGTAAGGATTCCAGCTGCAGCCAGCAAAGCGCATAATAATTTGATTCTTTTCTTTAACAAAGCAACCACCTGCCCTTACACATGTATGCAGATGGTTGCCCGATTATTCAACGGTTATACCAGCGGATCGCTGAGATCGATATCGTCTATGCTGGACTTGGCAGGCTTCTCCTCAGGCTGTTCCTTTTTCTTTTTGTCCTTTTTGGAAAACAGTCCGCTGATTTTATCCACGACATCCGGCACCATTCCCACCACACGGTCGGCGGTGCTGTTAAAGGGATCCACCTGCAAAAGCTTTACCTCCCCTTCGTGAATAGCCAAAAACGCTACCGGCGTCAGGGTAATCCCAGCGCCCGCCCCGCCGCCGAACAAATCCTTGCTGGCAGCGTTCTTCGAGACAAAATCCGAACCGCCGGAAGCAAACCCATAGGACACCTTGGAAACCGGGATGATCACCGTGCCGTCCGGCGTAGTGATCGGATCGCCGATCATGGTGCTGGCGTCTACCATGGTCTTTATTTTTTCCATCGTGGTATTCATCATGCTTTCGATTGGATGGTCGCTCATGGACAAGTCCTCCTTATTTTCTAAAAATCGTCTCATCCCTCTAGTCCTTTAGGATCTAAAGGCGATTTTCCATCTCGCTTAATCAGCGATTGTTTGCTCCATTTTCAGGGTTTCCACTTTTTTCTGGTTTAATACCAGCTTAAAATACTTATGCAGGGCTTTAAATCCTGAAGCCACTAAAAAAATAGGGCCAAAACGAATCTTGATATAGCAGAATACACTGCTTTCCTTTTCTCGAAATCCAGGAATTACCGATACCTTATAATTTTTACAGCCTGAAAGCGCCGTAATCATAGACACCACAGGATACACCACAGAACAAGCGTATCCATATTTCACAGCGGTATCCGCGGCGTCCTCTCCGGCAGCGGTTAACCGAAGCTCCAATTCTTTCACATTTGCGTGTCTTAAAAAGTCTTTCACGGCCTCGGTCAAAAGCTGTGCCAGTTCCTTCATCAGCCGTAAAAAGCCCGCAAACCCTCGTTCCTTAATCAGCTGCTTAAGCTTAGACTCCTGGACGGCGGGAGAGCCTTCCTCCTGTTTTTTCGCTTTTCCCTTCTTTTTGGGCTTTTTCTCTTTTTTCGGCGCCAGCCGGTAGCTGAAAAATAAAAAACGCAGCTTAGCCTCCAATTGAGTTTCGTAGCCGGCAGTCAGCGTAATGGGACAAAGCAGCAAAAGAAACAAAAAAGCAAAAATCCCCAGGATAATCCAAAGCGCCGTCATAGCTTAAGCTCCTCCTCCTGTTCCCCCTCCTCGGAAGGCTCCTGGGCCTTTTCCTTTTCCGGCAGAGGCGGAAGCTCCTCTAAGCTGGAAAGCTGAAAGCATCTTAAAAAATTATCTGTAGTGCCGTATAACAGCGGCCGGCCGGGAAGCTCCAGGCGTCCCTTCTCTTCTACCAATTCCTTCACTGTCAGGCTCTGAAGCACGCCGGAGCAGTCCACACCCCGGATCTGCTCAATAAAGGCTTTGGTCACCGGCTGGTTATAGGCTACAATAGAAAGCACCTCCATCGCCGCCGGGGACAACGGCACATTCCGGCGCATATCCATCACCTTGCGGATAATATCTCCATATTCCGGCTTGGAGGCCATTTGGAACTGGTTGTCGATCCGCAGCAGGCATACCCCGCTGTCTTTTTGCTCCAGGCGCTCCTGAAGGGACTGGGCCAGCTTCAGCACAGTAGGCTTGTCCAGCTCCAAAATCTCCGCCAGCCGGTCAACGGAAACCGGCTCGCCGCTGGCGAACAGAACCGCCTCTATGACTGCTTGGTACTCCTTGATCTCCAAACCTTACCACCACCGCCTAACAATTTCAATTTTCTCGTTGTGCTTTCTTCCTCAATCCGGACTCGCTTTCCCTTAACCAGCTCCAGCACCGCCAAAAAGGTGGCTACCAGCTCCGACTTTTCCCGGCTGTCCTCAAAGACCCGGTCGTACTCCACCTCATGCTTTTTCCACAGGCACCTCAGCACATGGATAATTTTAGAGGATACCGACACGATCCTATGGGTGACAATACCGGAAAAGGCCTCCGGCGGCGGGGGCAGCTTTCGCTTTCCCCTGCCCGCAGCGTTTTGATACGCGGCCATAACTTCCTCCGGATGGTGTTTCCTTTGGTACGCCGAGTCAAACTCCACCGCCTCAGGCTGCCGGACAAAGGTATTAAACTCCGCTCTTTGAGCCAGAACGGCGGCGATCCGTTTGCACTCCTGGTATTCCAAGAGCTGACCGGTCAAATCCTGCTTTAAGGCCTCTGCCTCCTCATGCTTTGGCAGCAGAGAAACGCTTTTCAGATGAACCAGCCTTGCGGCCATTTCCAGAAATTCGCTGGCGATATCCAGATCTTCCTCCTGCATGGCCCGGATCTGCTCCATATACTGGTCCAGAAGCTCCGCGATAGGAATGTCGTAGATATTGAGCTTATTCTTTGTAATCAGGTGCAAAAGAAGATCCAAAGGGCCTTCGAACACCGGAAGCTTATAGGATAGCTTTTCCATAAACGGCGTTCCTTATTTATGCGAATGAAAAAGGCAGAGCCGCCAAATTCATAATTCCATTGTAAACCTGGGTTGTAAGCCAGCCCAGAGGGCGGCTGAGCACGCCGGTAAACAGCAGGACAAAAACCGCCAGCATAATGATATTTTGATACCGGTAGTATTGATACACCATGCGGTCCGGCAAAAACGCCGCTAAAATCCGGGAACCATCCAGCGGCGGCAAAGGAATCAGGTTGAACACAGCCAGATTGATATTGATAGTAATATAGTACAGGAAAAAGGTGGCCACATAGCTCATAATCACGCTGGTGGAATAGCCGGTCAAAAAAGCGATTAAATAGAAAATCAGCGCGCCGACGAAAGCGGCCAGCAGGTTAGAGACAGGCCCCGCCAAAGCGGTAAGGGCCATTTTAGCTTTCGCGTTCTTGGTGAAATAACGGGAATCCACCGGCACAGGCTTTGCCCAGCCGAAGCCGAACAGCAGAATACACAGGGCGCCGATCGGATCAATGGAGGGCAGAGGATTTAACGTAAGCCTTCCCCGGTTTTTCGCTGTGGAATCTCCCATTCGGTACGCCACCCAGGCGTGAGCGCACTCGTGCAGAGGCAGCACGAGCAAAATAATGACCAAAACGGACAAGACCCGCATAAAAACTGTTTCCAAAGTAACTCCAGGCTGTAAAAACCATAGCATGGGCAAATTCACTCCTTTTACTTGATTAGTATTATATCGCCTGGCAAAAAAAAATACAAGAGAATCGGCTTTTTATGAACGAAATAAGAATAAAAGGGGGAGTTTTTCAGTTTTACGGAAAAAAAGCTTGCAATCCAGGCCGAAATCTGATAGAATATCTAACGTTATCGATAGCGCTAAAAGGAGGTGCACACTCATGGCTAAGTGTGAAATTTGTGGCAAGGACATGGCTTTTGGCATTCAGGTATCTCACTCACACAGACGTTCCAACAGAACTTGGAAACCCAACATTAAGCGTGTACGGGCAATTGTGAATGGAAGCCCGAAGCGTATTTATGCCTGCACCCGTTGCTTGCGTTCTGGTAAGGTTACCCGCGCTGTGTAATGGCAACGAAGAAAGCGAGCCTTTCAAAACCATAAAAAGAGAGGGACCGGTAAAGCCGGTCCCTTTTATTATCGCTGCCTGGAAAGAGTTTTTAACAGCATAGCTGCGGTTCGCTGATACCATCTAAAAGAGGCCGGCGTGGATAAGAGCTTGTGAAGCAAAA